>Ga0154638_1059_pt5 | contig 38820 bp, 49 predicted proteins | sample Rifle2008BG13ft_FD_116067 | JGI IMG/M metagenome (GOLD analysis project Ga0154638, IMG submission 116067) | Acidobacteria bacterium RBG_13_68_16 | reverse complement strand
GGGAACACGTTTGCCCCAATTTTAAACTGGCACGTGACACGGAACGTCCTAGTCGTGCTACACTTCGGCATGAGCAAAGTCCCGCCCGACGCCGTCCAGCAGATCCACGAATTCCGCGCCCAGGGCCTCAGTTTGCGCGAGATAGGGAAGCGGCTCGGCCTGTCACACACCCACGTGAGCCGGCTTGCGGCAGCCCCGTCCAGTGGCACGCCAGCCCCGGCTCCGTGTTACGCTGGCATCCCAGCGGCCGGCCCGGTCCAGGCCGAGCCCCCGCCGCGCCTGGGCGCGATCGAGCCAGCCCTGCCCGCCGACCTCGAGGGCCTTGCGGTCGAGCTCGACCAGGCCGGCCGCCCCGGTCGGGCTTCGATGGTGCGGGCCGCCATCCGTCCGGCCCTCCCCGAGCTCCCCGAAGGGGCAGGGTTGGCCGAGGTCCTCCGCAGCCTGCTGGACGCGGCGGGCCGCTCCGCCCATGAAGCGGCGGCCGTGCACGACCACGGTGCAGCCAGCCGGCACGCGAGGACCGCGGCGATCCTGGCTCCGGTTTTAGCCAGACTGGAAATCGCCGACCGCGGCGACGAGGACGCGATCACGATCCCCCGCGCCGAGATCGCAGCCGCCCGAGCTCGGCTGGCCGCTCGCCTCGAAGCCCTCGCGGCGGGGGGAGTCGTTTGCGACGCCTGCGGAGCCCGAATCCGCATGAATCAGGCCTTGACCGGCGCAAGGGCTGGCTAATCCTTCGTCACCCTGGCCCGCCCGCATTCCGCTCCCCTCCGACCTCGGTTCGATCGTGACCCTCGAGAAGCGCCCCCGCGGCCCCGTCGTGACGCAGGCTCCTTATCGCGTACTTAGCCTCGCACGGCCGACAATCGTACCGTCACCCCCTTGCGCTCGCCCTGCACGTGGCTAGCATGATGGCATGACGACGCGACGACAACGACCCGGCCCGATGTGCTCCTGTGGCCGGACCACGACATACACCGGGCAGACCTGGCGCATCGGAGGGGACCTCCTTCGGGTGTGGTCGTGCCCGTGCGGCTCGACCACGACTTCGCTGGCCGAGGCCTGCGGCCACGCGGCGAATCGGGAGACCCGAGCCGCCCCCGGGCTGTCCTGGCGGGAGTGCCTCGACTGCGGGCACACCTGGACGGAGGCGGCGCCGTGAAGCGCAGGGCGGCCCTGGTGAAGCTCGCCCGGGCCATGCGTCGGGAGGGCGTGTCGTGAGCGCCACGACGCTGAAGTTAGCCCTCGGCGGCCCGGACCGGCCCGAATGGCAACAGACGGTCATGACGGCCTACTACGGCGGCCAACGCTGGGCCGTGGCGGTGGACGGCCACCGGCTGCATGCGGAGCGCTGGGACGTCGAGGGGCCGGCGTTCCCCTACGATCTCGGCGCCCTGATCGCGTGCGCCCGAGGCGAGGTCGAGGTCGACGTGTCTGGAGCCCTGACCCGCGCCCGGAAGTGGCTGCGACCCACGCGGCGCCTGGTGGTGCGGCTATCGAACGGGCTGGTCTTCCAGCCCCCGTTCTACCCGGCGAAGCCCAAGGAGCAGGAGGCCAAGACCCCGGCCCGGCTGCGGGCCGAATTCGCGGCGCTTGGCCCGCTGTTCGCCCTGGGCACGTGGGGCGCGGCACAAGCGATTGACCTGCGGTATCTGTCCGAGGCCGTCCGACACGTGGGGACGACGATCGTCGAGGCATCGCGTCTGGACGAGCTGGCCCCAGTCCTGTTGCGGGGGGAGACCCGGCTGGCTATCATCATGCCGGTGCGACAATGAACGCGATCCAGGACCTACGTCGAGCGATGCGGAGGACGGAGTCGGCCCTTGCTGAGCTGGAGCGCCCATACTCCTTCCCGCGGGATTGTTGCCCGCAGAGGCAGGCGATGTGGCTCCGGGTCCTGGCGCGCAAAGTCGGGGACTCTGATTTGCTCGACTGGATCGATTCCGAATTTGACCGAAGATGCTTGGACTTGCTCGAGAGCTCCGGAGGCCTATACCCCGAGGCGCCGGCCACCGGGGCGGCCGGCACGTAGCCGCTTCTGCAGCTCGATGTGGGCCGCGCGGGCGTCGCCTGCCGCGGCCGCCGTGTCCCGCGGGGCCCCGGTGGTCAGCCCCGCGAGCTCGGCCACGACGTAGGCGGCCGCGTCCAGCCGGTTCGGCGATCGTCTCGAGCCCGGCTCCCAGGTCGTCTGCTCGGACTCGAGTCGCGGGAACGACCCGACATGATGCACGCGGCCCTGCCTGTACAGGGCCGCGGGCGCCGTGGCCCGGTGGGCCTTCGCGCTCGGGGTATGGTACTCCTTCAGCCAGATCGTACCAGGCCGCCGCTTCGGGATCCTGGCCTCCCTCGGGACGAGCTCGACACGCATTCCGCGCTGGCGGGCCTCGGCCTCGAGGAGCTGGCGAGGCATGAGGCCCGCATGATTCGTTTCGACGACGACGCCGGCCGCGCTGGCCTCGCACGCGGACACGATATCTCGGGCCGCGTCGGCGGGCGTGGTCCGACGCGAGAGGTCGCGTAGCACGTAGACGTGAGGCCCGTCGTCGGTCCGCAGGCTGGCCTCGCACAAGCCCTGTTCGTCGGCCTCGCTCGAGTCCGATAGGGCCGGGTCCCACGCCAGTAATACAGTGTCCGGATTCGGCGGGGCGAACTCCCGTCGATGGGAGTCGATCCAATCGCGCTGCCAGAGGGCCCCGGCCGTCTGCGCGAATACCAGCCCAAGCAATTCCTCCTCGGCTTTGCGCGTACCCCAACCGTATTTCTCGATCTCCGATATCAGGTATTCCCGCGACAGATAGGGGTTGTCGAAGATCGTGCCTCGGCGGAGAATGTGTATTTCTGGGTGTTCTTCGCACCGGGCAAGCTGGGCCAGGATCAGATCGTTGACCCCCTGCGATGTAGTGTCGATAACATATCTCGGGGCCGGCCCCACACGGCAGGCCGTGGTCACATCCTCGAACGCCTTGACTCGCGTCGATTCCTGCCACTTGACTAACTCCGTCATCCAGACGTAGTCGAAATTCGCGCCGCTCGCGGGTCGCTCGACCTCGGCGGTCAGTCCCGGGGCCTCGACCCCGTTGGGCCAGCGCACGCCGCGCTTGTAGGGCTCGGCTCGGAACCACGGAGGACTGGATTCGACCAGGGGCAGGACCTGCTTGTCTCTCACGTCGTCGAAATTCGGGCCGAGCAGGGCGGGCCGGGTGATGTCCCCCGCCTCGACCCCGCGGTGGAGGTCCGCGACCAGGCCAAATGTCTTCCCTGCCCCGCGGCCGGCCACGAAAGTGAAGCTCCGCCAGCTCCCGGGCGGGGGCACGATCTGCTCGGCGCGCAAGGTCAGGGACGGGTCGAACAGCGCGATCGCGAGCTCGTCCGGCGGTAGTCCCTCGAGGCCCCCGAGCCAGGCCAGGATGGCTGCAGGCGAGGTCATGCGAGCCGCGGCGCGGGCGACACGCCGACGGCCGCCGCGACCCGATCGACGACGACCTGATCAACTACGAGGCCCTGCTCCCGCAGGCCGGCGAGGACGACCCTCAGGCGCTCGTAGGATGCGGCCGCCTGGCCCTGACGTTGCTCTGCGTCGGCGTCCGGTAGCGCGAACTCGAAGCTTGGCGCGTACCGGCTGTCCCCCGCGTGCATCGCGGCCCAGGGCTGGGCTAGTCCGGTGTCCAAACCGGCTTTGATTGCCGAGAAATCGCCCTGGATTTTGGTAGTCGCAACCCCGAACAGGGTCGCGATATCCACACCAGGGGCCCCGCCGACGGAGCCGAGATAGGCGTCCGTCCCGAGGTAGATCCGGGCGGCAGCTTTCTCACGGTTTTGCACGAGCTCACTGAACACTTGCCACGCAGTGCTGCCGTTTGCGACGAATTTCGCATCGCAGCCGGCGGCCTGAATGCCGGCGCTCGCCTCGCCGGATACCAGGTCCGTGAGCATCGCCAGGTAGGCCTCGGCCTCGGCGGTGAGGCCCCCTTCGGCGGACCGGATGGCGCTCCCCTCGGGGAGCTGGCCCAGGATTTTGGCGAGCCCGTGCGCCCTCGAGGCCCCCGCCCAATCCGCAATCCCCTCGGCATGGGCCGCGTAGACGAACGACGCAGGTAGAAGGGCCGCGTGCTGCGTCCAGGGAAGCGAGCCAAAACCTCGGAAAACCACCCAGCGCCCGTCGCCGTGGACGACGTCGACCTGGGGGCCGTCCTGGATCCGGGTCTGCAGGACCTCTCGTGCCGGGTCCCATTTGACGAATTCTAGAGGCCATTCGGTCAACCGCAGGGCGACCGAGGTCCCGCGCTCGTCGGGCTCGTGACGCAAGTACCCGATCGCTACCCCGTGATTGGCGAGCGTCCCGACGATCCCGGAGAGGACGTCGCGGTGGGCGATGATGCCTGCCCGAGCCTTGGCCGCGAGGGCCCGGCCGCGCTGGCTGTCGTGCGGGACGAGCTCGGCGCCGATGGCGGCCAAAGTCGCGACCCGGTTGTGATATGCCACGAACAAGGCATCGTCCGTGCGGCAGGCCTCAGCGAGCCGGACAGGCTGGGCGAAATCGCCTTGTAGCTGGGCGTCGCGCGCGACCCGGATCCAGGCGAGGCCACTCTCCTGGGTCGCGTGAGAGATCCCGGACAGGGCTCGGCGCGGAGCGCGGACCGCGATCGAGCCGGAGAATTCCTCGGCGGTCCGGACGCGGGGCGACACGCGCCGCAGTCGTTCGATCGTGGCCGCACTGATCGGCTCACCCCGAAGGGCCCTCGTGAGGGTCGCTGGTGCAACGCCAGCGCTCACAGCCACGGCCGCCCGGCCCTGTATTTTGGCTGCCGCGAGCACGGTAGACCTAGTTAGTTCGTCGATGGGGGCAAAACGCATGTAGGCTATTCTAGCACGGCTGGCCGCGTGGGGCCAATACGCTTGACGCCCCGGCCGGACCGTGCGAGAATAGGGGCGCGTGATCCAGCACGGTCCGGCGATATGTCTGAGCGCGGTCGAGGGCGGGGCCCTCCCGTCCGAGTTCCGCATATTCGCGGCGGGCCTCAATCGGTCGACCAAGGGCGAACACGTGCTCGACGCCGAGGCCTTGGCCGCGTGCCTGCGGGCGTTCGCGGAGGGCGGGGTCGATCTCCCTATCGATCTCGAGCATGACTCGTTGTCCCACGAGGCGAGGGCCGCTCGGTCCGACGCAGGCGACGCCCGCGGCTGGTTCCGGCTTGCTGCCCGGGACGGGGAATTGTGGGCGGTGGATGTCACCTGGACGTCGGACGGAATCCGGCGTCTGGCCGACCGGACGCAGCGATATATCAGCCCGGCATTCCGGACCGACGAGTCCGGCCGCGTGGTCGAAATAGTAAATGTTGCGCTCTGCGCCCAGCCTGCTACACTAGGGGCTCAACCGTTGGTTCTGTCCCGTGGGGGCGAAGATCGGATCCTGAATTTGCTGACCAAGGCCTTGACCGCCAAGGTCAAGCCCAGGCCCAGGCCGAAACCTCGCCCGAAAATTCCCGTTTCTCACAGCCGACCGAAGGGCAAATGATGAACCCAGAATCCGTCAAGGCGGCCTTGGAGGCCCTCACGAGCGGCGACGCCGCGGCGGCCCTCGCCGTCCTCGAGTCGATGCTAGTCGATGCGATCGCAGGCGAGGCCGAGGCCACTGTAGACACGGACGCGCTGGCCGAGGTCCCCCCGCCCCCTGCGGACGAGACCGAGGAGGAGGTCGTCAAGGCCAAGCTGATCCGGCTGACGGCCGAGCACGAGGCCCTTCAGCGCCGAGTCGCCGAGCTCGACGCACGCCAGGCGCGCGCTGATGCGGCCGAGCGGGCCCAGCTGGTTGGCGACTTGGTCAAGCTCGGCGTCGAGCTGCCGGGTACTGCGTGGCAGGACCCGGACGCGGGTGTGCCGGTCGAGCGTCTGCGGGTCGAGGCCCTGTCCGATCTCCGTGGTCGGGTGGCCCTCCACCGTGCGGCGCGACCCATCGGAGTGCGCCCCCCGACGGCCCCGGTTGTCGAGCTCACCGCGGCCGAGCAAGCCGCGGCGGATAAGATCCCAGCGGGCCCGGCCCGTGACCGTTTCATCGCGCTGCGGCGCAACACCCGGAAGGCCTGATCGATGACTGCTACCGCAACCTTTCGCGCCACTGGCCGCCGCGGCCTGATCCCCGCCCAGGGGACCTATGCCGTCGCGGCGAACGTGCTCCTGCTCGGCGGGACGATCGTCACCGCGGACGCGGACGGCCGCGCCGATGTCGTGACGGCTGGGCAGAACGCGCTCGGAATTCTCAAGGCGACGTCGGACAACCGGACCACGGCCCCCGAGGGTGGTGCGGCCGCGGCGGTGGACGCCGAGGTCGAATTCGGCGTGTTTGGGCTGGCCTACACGGGCACGGCGCCGGAACCCGGGCAGGTCGTGTATGTGGTGGACAACCAGACCGTCAGCACGGATTCGGACACCGGGTCCCGCGGAATCGCGGGCTACTGCGTGGATCTCTCCGGCGGCCAGTGCTGGACTTGGATGGGCCCGCACGTCACGGCGCAGATCGTGATCGCCGCGACCGAGGCTAGCCAGCTCGACACGGCGCAGGCCGATATCGTCGATCTTCAGACCGACGTCAGCCTCGGCCGGATCCAGATCCCGGTGGAGTCCGCGCGTGTCGCTGCCGGCACGGCCGTGGCGGCCTGGGCGGACGGCTCGGCCAACGGCATCGCGGTCGATGAATCGGTGATGTACCGGTGGAACGTCGCCGGGTCCCCAGCCCTCGCGGCGATCTGGTACTCGGTCGCGCTCCCCCCGGAGCTCGACGGGACCGAGAACGTCGAGATCCACGCCATGTGCAGCCGCACTGGCTCGGCGGATACCACGGTGGTCCTGACCTGTACGGCCTTCTTCCAGGTCGCGGCGGCCGCGTATGACGCGGACGCCGATTGCGGCGGGAATAGCACCCCGGCGGTGGCTGGCGCTACGAAGGTCATCACCGAGACGATCGTCACAATCGCAGCGGCCAACGTGCCCGACGCGGGCCCGGCGGTGCTGAGCTTCAGCCTGATCCCCACGGCCGCGCTCGATGCCGACGACCTCAACCTGCACGGACTCTGGATCGAGTTCGCAAAGACCCCCACCGCGAGCTAAGGACACCACATGATTTCCCCGTATCATCTCCAGTCCCGTGACGTCGCGGCGGCACTGACCGATTTCAGTGTCGCGTTCGATTCGGCGCTCGCCCTCGGCGAGGTCGAGCAGTGGGCTTCCTCGCTCGGTTACGTGGTCAGCTCGAACGCGATTCGGACGACGTTCCCCATCCCGGTGTCGGCCGCGGGCTACCGCGCGCGCCGCGGCGACGACGTCATGCGCCGTCTCTATGAGCGGTCGCTCTCGATGTCGCCGGTGGAGTGGCAGGACGGAGTCGAGGAGCTCGCCCGGCTGGTGCGTGCGCCGGATTTCATGGGCTGGGGCTCGGCCCCGGCGGATATGGCCTTCGAGGCCCTCCGGTTCGACAACGTCCTCGCGGCCGACGTCCTCCAGCGGAATCCGCTCCTGGACTTCTATCGCGAGGAGTTCCCGGGCGGGTCGGTTGCATCGACGATCCACCTGTTCGCGGCGACGCATCCCTTCAATGTGCTCGACGCGAGCGTGGGCACGTTCGCCAACGATTGGAGCGCGGGCGACACGGTCGAGGGCGAGACCGTCCCGGCCGAGGTCAATCGAGTCCTGATCAAGCAGTTGCGCCAGCATTTCCGTAGCGTAAACGGCCCGAATGGCCGTCCGCTCGGACTCCGGCTCGCGGCCCTCATGGTGACCGCGGACCACGAGGAAGAGGCCCGCGACTTGCTCGAGAGGGCCGGGATTGCGGTCGCCCAGACCAACGTCGCCGGGACACAGAATGTCGGCGGGGTCGTCCTCGAGAATCGGTATAAGGGCCTTCGGCTGATCGTCGCGGACGAGCTCACGGGCTCCCTCCCCGGCGGAGGCACCGGCGACGTGGATACGATCTACGGTATCGCCTCGAAGGCGGCTGGGCTCACCCCGCCCCCGATCGTCTTGCAGGACGCGGGGAGCGAAGAGATCGTGTACGACGAGAGCTCCGAAAAATACAAGAACGAGGGCAAGATCGGCGTCAAGCGGGTCCTTACCCGGGCGTGCGCCGCGGCCCTTCCCCACGCGATCGTGCGAGTCAATCTGAGCCCCTGAAGCCGAACCCTAGTACAGAGACCAGCCCCGGCCTAGCCGGGGCCGGGTGATCCATGGCCTACGCGGTAACGGCGGATCTATACGACCACGGCGTGCCGCGGGGCTCGGTCCCGAGGACGGCCAGGCTAGTCGCGTCCGTCGATACCGCGACCAATCGTCTCGAGCTCGACGGCCATGGCTTCGCTGGGGGGGATGCGGTGACGTTCCGCGCCGAGGGCGGGGGCTCGCTGCCTGGTGGCCTGACCGCCGGTGTGACGTACTACGCCCTGCCGGTGGACGAGGCCTATTTCCAGGTCGCGGCGACGTCGGGCGGAAGCGCGATCGACCTGACCACGGCGGGCTCGCGGATTCTGGTCATCCCCCCGAGCCCGATCCCTGCGGCCCTCGATTGGGCCTCGGCCCTGATTGACGATATGCTGCCGGCGCACGTCGTGCCCCTGACGGCGCCATACCCTCCGATCGTGGTCATGACGTGCGCGGAGCTCGCGGCCTGGAAGGTCCTCGCCCAGACGGGAGCGGCCACGGCGTCGCTGGACGACGTGACCAAGGCCGCACAGGAACGGCTCGTACTCTGGTCGAAGGGAGCTCCTATCCGCGGGACGAACGCCCCCGCCGCGGCCAGCCTGGCGACGTCGGCCGCCGCGCCGCGGACGGGCTCGGCCTGGTCGAGCTACGGGGGGATCCGGTGAAAATCCGCGGCCCGTCGATGCGGGAAATCCAGGCCTCGATCAAGCGTCTACCGATCACGGTGGCGCACGAGGTCGCGACCCGAGGAGCCCCGGCACTGACGGCGAGGCTGCAAGCCGACTTCGATTCTGGTCGGACGGCGTATGGCCAGCCACGGCCGTTGACCTCGGCGGGCCGCGTGCCTGACCTGGTCGAGACCGGCCGCACGCGCGCCGAGCTCGCCTTCGATTCCGCCGGCACGGTCCTGCGGGTCAAGCTCGGGACGCCGTGGGCTAAATACTTAATTCGCTTTGGTATTCTTCCGTCCGGCGCCCGGGCTGCGATGCCGACCGCATGGCGCAAAGCGCTCGACGCGATCACGGCCCGTGCAATCGAGGGGTCGCCATGATGGGGCTTCGCCTTGCCCAAGACGTGCAGACGTCCCTGACCGCGAGGGGCTTCCCCGTGCGGGTTGAGTACGGGGTGCGTCGTCATGCCCTCGAGGGCCATCACCAGCTGATCACGATCGCCCGGGACCGCAGCCGGGCCGATACCCTCGGCGCGGCCCCGGCGGGCCGCGCCAATCCGCGGTCACTCATGGCGCGCGGCCTGCCCTGCGTCGCCACGGTGCACGCGCGCTCGACGGCGGCCGGAGCCACGGAAGCCGAGCACGAGGAAGCCGCGGACCGGCTGGCGGACGCTTTTTTGGTTGCCTTGTACGAGTGGGGCTCGGCCGGCCGTGCCGGTCCGGTCCCGGTCTCGGAGGTCCGGCTGCTATCCCCCGAGGAGCGCGGCGGGACGGGGCCGCATCTGCCTGGCGAGGCGATCGAGATCCGATTCTCTATCCCTCGCGCCGTCCTCGTGCTAGACTATGCCGACGCGGCGGAACCCGAGGCCGCGCTAGAGGCAGCCTCCACCGCTGTTTTGATTTCCGCCCAAGGCTCCACAGAAGAGGAAGTCCCCTAAGATGGTATCCCTACCCCGCGCGTCCGTGACTGTGGATGACTCCGCCCCCGCCCTGGCTGGCGGGACCGAGCTCTGTTGTGTCCTCGCCCCCGTGGCGACGCAGGCGGACGCCGTGCCCCGACAGTACGGGAGCGCGGCCGACGTCTACGCCGTGCACGGCTACTCGGAGGGGCTCGAGTATGTCGCGCACCACATCGACCTGACCGGGAGGCCGGTCCTGTTCGTCGGGTTGCCGATCGCTACGGCAGGCACGATCGGACGGGAGAATACCTCGGGTCGGACGACCGGGACCAGCGTGACGACCGTCGCGGCCGGGGGGTCCGGAGTCCTCTCCGAGCATGACGGCGTGCTAACCGTGGTCACCGGCGGGACGATCGGGCTGGATCAGATCGTGCTCGACCTCAGCTTGGATGGTGGCCGGACCACCAGGCGGGTCCGGCTGGGCACGGCGAATTCTTACTCGATCCCCTACGTCGGAGTCACGGTATCCTTCGCTGCCGGGACGTGTGTGGCCGGCGAGGTCATTCACACCTGGCACGGGAGCGGGCCGAGGTCGGACTCGACCGGCTGGCTCGCGGCATTCACCGCGCTGGCCGACCAGACCAAGCTTTTCCGGTCGGGTATCCTGATCGGAGACCTGTCCACGGACACGGAGGCCTCGGCCCTCCTGGCCCGGGTCGACGCATATAAGACGTCGGTAGATCGGGCTACTTTCTTCCGGGCCAGCGTGCGTGACCGGCTGCCCATGGCCGAGGTGAGCTCGACGACCCATCGGATGACGGGCAGCCCGACCGTGGTCTTCGCCGAGGTCGGCGCGACGGGCGACACGCTCGCGCGCGGTGCCGGCTCGTTCACGGCGGACGGTTTCGCTACTGGCGATATCGTGACGGTCTCGGGGACCGCATCGAACAACATCACGACCGCCCAGAAGATCACGCTCACGAGCGCCACGGTCATCACCCTCGGCACTGATGATCTCGTGGCAGAGACCGTGGCATGCACGATCACGGGCCAGGCGTCACTGACATTCGTCGATGGCGGCGGGTCCAGTGACACGCTGGTCCGCGCGGGCGGGTCGCCTGGATCTTGGTTGGACGACGGCTTCCGGGCGGGCGATATCGTCACGATCAGCGGCACGGCCGCGAACAACGGCAGCTTCGCGATCACGGCCTTGTCGGCCCTGACGCTGACGGTCGCGACTGGATCCTTCGCCTCCGAGGTGATCGGGATCACGGTCCCGACGATCACGGCGGGCGAGACCCACGTCGAGCACGTGGCTGCGTCCGACACGGAGTTCGCGCCGGTCGACGACGCGCCGCGGATCTCGCTGGCCCTTGGCCGCGCGCGCCGCACGTCGCCCTGGTCGGGCTGGTTCGACCGCCGGCCGGCGGCGTGGGTGGATTCGATCCGGAGCTTCCAGCACGATCTGCACGTCGCGCCCTGGCAAAAAGACCTTGGCCCTACGGGCTGGAGCCTGTTGGACGAGGACAACAATACCGTCGAATACGACGACCGCGCGCAGGGCGGGGCGGCCACCGCGGCACGATTCGGCTGCCTGAGGTCCTGGGCGAACGGCCCCTCGGGGTGCTTCGTCTCGACCAGCCTGACGCGCGCGGAGGATAGCAGTCAGCTCCTCTTGACGAACAACCAAGCCGTCTGCGACCTCGCGGTCAATACCTGCCAGCTCGCCACGGAGAACGCCGTCGGGCGCAATCTGGTGCTCACCCCAGGCACTGGCAAGGCATCGGTCAGCGCACTCCGCACGATCGAGACCGAGGTAAACGAGGCCTTGCGGCTCGCGATCGCCCCCCAGTCGGAGGGCCCCCGGGCGACCAGCGCAGTCTGGACGGCGAGCCGTGACGACGTCCTGAATGTCCCCGGCGCGGTCCTGCACGGTACCCTGCGCCTGAATCTGAATGCTACGATCTTCGAGATCTCGACCACGGTGAAGGTGAGCTGATGGCCAACAACGATTTCCCGCTGTACAACGGCGTCGCGCCCTCGTGGGCTGATGTCGAGGTCCTGATCTCTGGCCTCGATATGCCTCTCCTTCAGAGCGAGGACGTCAAGGCGGTCAATACCAGCGCCACCGTCGAGGTCGGGACTCAGTACGCCGGAGGCCGACCGAAGGCGAGGACTACGGGGCAGGCCTCGTATGAGGCCAGTCTGACCCTATATCGGTCGGGCTACGACAAGCTCCTTCGCGGGCTCCAGGCTGCCGCCGAGGCGAAGGGTTATGTTCGTGGGGATTTGGCCCGGATTAGCCTGGTCAACTTCAACGTCACGTTGCGGCACACCCCGCCCGGGTCAGACGCGATTTTCGAGGTCCAAATGCTGGGCTGCCGGGTCCTGGCGAGGACCCTGAATTCGACCCAGGGCACCGACCCGGACGAGGTCGAGGTGCCATTGTCGGTGCTCGAAATCGCGGACGTGGTCGACGGAAAGAACGTGGTGCTCTTGTGAGCGATCGATTGGCAGAGATCCAGGCGCGGCGAGCCGCTACTCGCGCGGCCCTCGAGGAGGCGCGCAATACTCAGCTGGCGACCGACCTCGAGGAGATCGAGGCGGTCGAGTTGCAGTACGGACCGAGCAGCGTGGTCGTCGAGCACCCCGTGTTCGCCCCGGGCCTCCCGGCTGCGGTGGCTGTCAGGTGCCCCAAGACCGCCGAGGTCAAGCGGTACCAGGACACGATCCGCCCATCGAAGCGCGGCGACATGGGCGACCCGATCCAAGCCGCGCGCCAGCTGGGCCTCGTGTGCTTGGCGTACCCGCCGCAGGACTCGCCGCTGCGTGCGGCCCTGCTGGAGCAGCGCCCGGGCATCGAGGTCGATTTTGGCAACGCGGCCATGAGGTTGGTCGCGGCCAAGGCGGAGGACGAGGGAAAAGGCTAACCGAGGCCCGGGAGGCCATGCGGACGCACCCGGGCCGGCTCGCGGCTGGCCTGCTCGAGGTCTGGGGGGTCGATGATCCGAGCGTGGAGGCACAGGCCGCATGCTTTCGGCTGGCGTCCGTGCTATGCTTGGTCGAGGCGACCCTGACGAAGCGGTGACCCATGGCCGACGCAGCACAATACGCGATCGATATCGCCGCCAGGCTCGACGCCAGCGCGACCTTCGAGCAGCTGGACGAGCTCGCGGCGAAGCTGCAGTCAGGGGGCGCGCGCGCGGGGGCCTTCGAGGAGGCGATCGCAAGGGTCAAGAGCCAACTCGATTCGGCCTCGGCGGCGGCGGCCGCGGCCGCGCAACGGCTGTCTGACGGCCAGGCGGAGTACCGGCAGCTCGAAGCCGCGGCCCTGAGCGCGGCGAAGGCGGCCGAGCGCGCAGCCCAGAAAAATGGGGGCGTGATCCCGCCGGAATTCGGGGCTCGGGTGGACGCGGCGAAGGCGGCGGTGAGTGCCTATTTGCCGACGTTGCAACGGCTGGAATCCGAGTCCGAGCAGGCCGCGGCGGCGCAACGGAAGCTCGCCCAGACCGGGCAAAGCCTGAGCCGGGTCGTCCAGCGCACCCGCGATCGGCTGGGCGACGCCGCGACCAAGGTCAGCACTTTTCGGGGGGCGCTGGGGGATCTCGGCGGACCGCTGGGAACCTTGGGCGAGGCCCTACTTCTACCTGTTCAGGCATTTGTGGACCTCGAGGAGTGGTTCGGCACCGGAGCCGCGACCGCCGTGGTGGCCGGCATCGGTGTGGCCGCGCTCGCCGCGGCGGTCGTGATCCTGACCGCGGCCCTCGTGGCCGGGACGATCGCGGCCACGGCCTACGCCGTCAAGATCGCTGACACGGCTCGAAGCGCCCGACTGGCGCAACAGGCGATCGAAGCCGCGGAGCCCGCCATTGCCGGGGTATCGGGCCAATATTCCCAGCTGACCGATCAGACCGGGCTGGCCACGACTCAGCTGAATGGCTTGGCTCGCAGTCTGCACGAGGCCGGTGTGTCCGCCGCGGAGCTCCCCGCGGCCCTGCGTGCAGCGTCACTCGCCGAGGCCGCGCTCGGTCAGGGCGGGGCCGCGAAATTCGTGTCGGACATCAAGGCCGGGAAGTTGGGCGTCCAGGAATTCGCCGCGACTGCACAGCAGAAATTCGGCGGCATCGTGGCCCGCCAAATGCTGGGCCTCGAGGCCCAGGGGGCGCGGCTGAGCCGCAATGTCAGTGGCCTGTTTGCCGATCTGAATATCGAACCTGTCCTCGCCGGAATGTCCACTTTGGTCGGGCTTTTCGACAAGAATTCGACCTCCGGCCGGCTCCTGCAGTCGGTGATCTCCGGCGTGCTCCAACCCCTGATCGATCAGGGCCAACTGGCCGCCTGGGTGGTCGAGGCCCTGTTCCTCGGTTTCGCGATCGGCGCGGTGAAGGCGTACCAAGCCATCAAGCCGGTGGTCGATACCGTGGCCGGGTGGGTGGGCCTCGACCTGTCCGGCTGGGAGCTCGAACCGACCCTCAGGGCGATCGCCAAGGCCGCTGAATTCCTCGCCCCGGTGATCCTGGTCGTGGTCGCGGGCGTCCTGGCCCTGGCCGCGGTTGTCGGTCTACTGGTGGCGGTGCCACTCGCGATCTGGATCGCGGTGATGGGCAGCCTGGCCTACGTGGTGTCGTCATTCGGGGCTCGTCTATACGGCCTTGTGACGGCCGTCCAAGCCGTGGTCGGCTCGATGCGCCAGCTGGGATCCGACCTGATCGCGGGCCTGGTCGCGGGCATCCAATCGGGCGCGGGCGCGGTGACCTCGGCCGTGACCGGCGCCGTGGGCGGGGCGATCAGCGCGGCCAAGCGTCAGCTCGGGATCGCGAGCCCTTCGAAGGTCTTCGCCCAGATCGGCGGCTACACCGCCGAGGGATTCGCGGAGGGCGTCGAGGGCGGCCAGGCCCAGGCCCAGGCCAGCATGGCCGACCTGGTGAGCCCGACGCCGGCCCTGCGCGCGGCGGGAGGGGAGGCCTCGGCTTCCTCTGGACGGGCCGGGGCGACGGTCACGATCGGGTCAATCACGATCGGGGATTCGCCCGTTGCGGCGGACAACTGGAATCGGCTCCGGGAGATCCTCACTGACGTATTCGAGGCAGACGCCATCGCTCTGGGGGCGACGTCATGATCAGCCCGGTCGAAGACCTCGTCGACGTCCTGGTCTTCGGTGACCGGGTGTCGCCCGGGACCGTGACCTTGACCGGCCATGACCGGTCGTGGTCGTGGGACGTCCAGAAGGCCAAGGGCCAAACGGGGGCGACGTCGCAGTTACAGGGCCTCGACCTGGCAGAATTCCAGGCAAGCTTCTACCTGGCTTCGGTCGAGGACCAGTTAGCGTGGCCCGCGTTCGCCCGGGTCCTGGAGTCCACCGTCGGCGGGGCGGCGCCCAAGGCCCTCGCGATATGGCACCCTGACCTGGCGTTGCAGAAGATCACCGAGGCCTGCGTGACGATGATCGGAGGGCCTATCCGTGACGCCCGAGGCGGGGTCACCGTCCAGGTCAAATTCATCCAGTACAGCCCCCCGAAGCCAAAGCCGCCGGCGTCCGCCACGGCCGGCACGGGCACCGACGGCAAGGCCCAGAAGTACGATCCCAACAAGGCGGCCAGGGACGAATTGAATGGCCTCCTGACCAACGCGGGGAAGCCGTGAGCACGGCAACGCTCCAGGGTGCCGCGTGCTCCCGCGTCCGGGTCCAGATCCCGGCGTGGGGGCTTTGGTGGGCGGACGTGGATCTGGTCGAGCCCGTCGAGCTCGCCGGGGCAGTGACCCTCGCCCTGGCCGGCGCGACGTGGCGCGGGACGATCGTCTCCGGTGGCGTGGCCCTCGGGCGGGCTGCGTATCGCGTCGTCGCGGGCGCGGGGGGATGGGGCCAGGACGTCCCCGCCCGGTCGTACTCCGACGACTCCGGTGTCTCGGTGCGGTCGGTGCTGGCCGACGTCGCCACGGCCGCGGGGGAGACCATCACCGGCCTGCCCTCGACTCGAGTCGGCAGGCACTTCGCGCGCGCGGCGGGGCCTGCCTCGATGGTGCTGCACGAGCTTGCCCCGCGGGCGTGGTACGTCGACGGCGAAGGAGTCACGCAGATCGGATCCCGACCGGCCACGGCCTACACCACGCAGGCCACACGGGTCCGCGACGATCGCCGGATGGGTGTGGTCGAGCTCGTGGTGTCCTCCGCCGTCGGCCTGGTCCCGGGGGCGACTGTCGAGGGGCACGAGCCCGCGTCCGACGTTGAGCTCGACCTGTCGAACAAGAGGCTGACGGCCCGTCTGTACGCGGGCCCTTCGAGCTCGCGGCGGCTGTCTGCCCTGGCCAAAATCGTCGAAGCCCTCGACCCTCGAAGGGCCTATCGTGCGACGTATGATGCTCGAGTCGTCAGCCAGACCGGAGACCGGGTCCACCTGCAGATCGTGCGGTCGTCGTGTGGCCTGGCGGACCTCGCCCGGGTGCCGATGCGCGGGCCTTACGGCGTGCGGGCGACGGTCACTCCGGGGGCGATCGTGAGCGTGGCCTTCGCCGACGCGGACCCGTCGAGGCCCTACGTCGTGGCCGGGCCCGCCTGGGATGACCCGGGTTGGATGCCTGTCCTAATCGAGCTCGCCACGACGCCGCGGCTGGCCGTGGCCCGCCAGACCGACCCCGTCCAGGCGGGCCCGTTCGCCGGCACGATCACCCTCGGGTCGACGAAAGTGAGCGCCGGCTAATGGCGATGTCCTCTTCGGTTCTGTCCGCGGCCCTTCGGGCTGCGATGCTGGCCGACACGGCGATCGGTGCAGTCGATGGCCCTGCCTTGACCGCGATGTGTGACGCGATCGCCGCGGCCGTCGTGACCCATATAACGGGATCGGCTGTGGTCACTGTGCCCCTCGGGGTGGCGGTACAGGTCGTGCCGGCCACGGGCACTGGGGCGACGACTGCGCCCGGAGTAGGAGCGATCACGTGATCGGCTATGGTGTCGATACCTACTGTTTGGCCGAGCTCCAGACTGGCCGGCTTGTCGGTGGCCGGACTCGGCTGGTGCAATCGATCTACCACCGGCTGACCACGCCGCGCGGGACCCTCCAGGGAGGCCCCGAGGAGTCCGCCTATGGCCTTGACCTCGCGGGCTGGGTCGGCTCTGTCGGTACCGCGGTGGCGGTCGCGGCCCTGCCCAGCCTGGTCGAGGCCGAGCTGTCCAAGGACTCACGGGTCGAGTCGGTGGCCTGCACCGTGTCACGCGCGGTCTCATCGGGTCGCGTGGCCCTGACCGTGCGAGTGGCCGTGACTCCGGTGGACGAGGGCGAGGACTTCGCGCTGACACTGGCCGTGTCGGATGTGTCCGTGGAGTTGATTGGAGGCCTGTCATGATCGATGTAAAGACCCTGTTTACCGTCGAAACGGCAGAATCGATCCTGGCTTATGGACTCGAGGTCGCGACCGCGCTGGGGCTGCCGGTGACGTCGTGGCAAGTGGACGACCCGAGTCGGGTGCTGTTCAAATTCGTTAGCCGAATCTTGGAAAGCCGGGATGCCCAGGCCAGTCTGTTCATCCGGTCGGGATTCCTGCTGTCCTCCGAAGGCGCTTGGAAGACTCTGATCGCAGCCGAGTTCTTCGACGTGACTCGCGTGGCCGCGACCTACGCGACCAGCACGATCACCCTGGCCAACGGTGCTGGGGGCTTCTATCAGCGCGACGCGGGCGATCTCGTGGTGAAGTCCTCGACCTCGGGAGTCACATACCACTCGACCGCGGCATTCACTCTGGCGAGCGGGCCCGGAACAACGACGACCGTCGCCGTCATCGCGGACGAAGAGGGCGCCGACGGATCTGCCATAGTCAACGCGATCGACACGTTGGTCTCGACGATGACCGGAGTCACGATCACGGCGAGTACGGCCGCGGTCGGGCTGGACGAACAGTCTGACGCCAGCCTGGACGAGGCCTGTTTGAATTCCCTCGGGGCCCTCAGCCCGAATGGCCCGCCCGATGCCTACAATTCGGTCGTCACCGATCCTGATCGGACCGGGACCAGCGCAATCACCCGCGCGGCCTCGACGGAGAACAGCTCAACCGGCGTCGTCACCGTCTATGTCGCCGGGCCCTCGGGGGACGTGGCCTCGGGTGACGTCGTGCTAGCCCAGGCCGCGATCGATGCCTGGGCGACGCCGTTGTGTATCACGGCCACCGCGGTCAATGCGACCGAGACGACGGTGACCGTGACCGCCTCCGTGTCGGGCGACGATATCCCGGCCTCGGTAGACGCGGACTGTGAAGCCCTGATCGGATCCTTGTTCGGGTCCACTCCTATCGGCGGCCTAGTGTCGAGGTCGGCACTGATCAGTCTGATCCACGGCTACTGCGTGGATGAGGGCGCGACCGACGTCACGGTCACGATGTCCGCGCCCGCGGCGGACGTCACTCTCGCCACCGGGGCCGTGCCGGTCGCTGGCACGATCACGATCACGGAGGTCTGAATGGCCAGCAATCTGCGCGCGATAGTGAGTAGTCTTCTCCCATGGTGGCTGACCTCCGGGCAGGGCGGGCTACTCGCCGAAGGTCTGGCCGGCGTGGTGGACGTGCACGTGCAGAAGGTCCGGTCGGGGCTGGAAGCCCGCTTCCCGCGTCGGGCGGGGGAATCGGCGCTCACCTTGATCGGGCGGTACCGGCTGATACCTCGAGGTCGAGCCGAGACCTCGGCGCACTACGCTGAGAGGCTAGTCGCGTGGCGGGGCCGACTGGGGCACCTGACGCGCGGCTCGGCGTGGGCCCTGCTGAGCCAGGTGGCTCACTACTGGGGCGAGGCCGGCGCCTGGACGTGGGACGCCCGCGGCAATCGGCGCGCGCGGGCCGCCGACGGGACCGAGACCAGCTCCACGGGCACGTGGGTCTGGGACGGCCTGTCCGGCTGGGCCCGCTTCTGGGTCGTGCTCGACGGGACTACCTGCGGCCTGACCCAGCAGGACGACCTGGGCGCCACGGTCGGGATCGCCGGGTCCGTGCCGGACGACTGGGCGGCGATGCGTCGGCTGGTGCAGGGGCCCCACCGCTGGTGCCCGGCGGGCACGCAGCCCGAGTGGCTGGTCGTCAGCCTGGACGGGTCAGACGTCACGCCCGACGCGGAGTGGGCCACCTGGGGCAAATTGTATGGGATAGGCGGAGGCGAGTATCGGCTGATCCCGGCGCGCGACACGTCGGCGCGGTATGTGTCGCTGATCCCCAGGACATACTCGGGCGACCCGGACCGGGCGTGCGAGGAGGCCCAGTATGGCGCCGGTACGCTGCGGGGGGACCCGGCCAGCTTCCCCTTGACCGCGCTCGGTCCTGAGGGTAGAGTCTATGCCGGAGATCCGGCCAGCTTCCCCCTGGCCGCGACCCTACCCGACGACGGTGATAGCCCATGGCTGTGAGCGCTTCAGATTTCGATGTGCCTTTGGAGGCACTGTTCGACCGTACCGCGTGCCTTGTCCCGGACGTGACAGTATTCACTGCCGACGGCACCTGGACGAAGCCCGCTCATGCACTGTGGGTGGATCTGGTCGTCGTCGGCGGGGGCGGCGGGGGCGGCGGGGGCAACGACAGCGATAACAACGTGCTCGACGGGGGCGGGGGCGGGGCCTCGGGCGCGGTCCTGCTGCGGACGTGCCGCGCTGGCGACTTGCCGGCGACTCTGACCGTCACGGTCGGGTCGGGGGGCGCGGCGGGCGACGACTCGGGAGGCGCGGGGGGCGCCGGCACGGCCGGCACTGCTTCCAGTGTGGCCGGCGGATCGGTCTCGATCACGGCCGCGGGCGGCGGGGGCGGCGGGGGCGGTAACACGGCCCCGGCGGCCGGCGTGGCTCCCACCGGCGGTTACGCGGGCGGGGCTGGTGGTGACGCGGCCGACGGCTCGGCCGGCGGGACCGGGTACCTGGCCCCCGGCGGGGCGGCCGGCTCGGTCGGATCAGGCTCGACCTGGGCCACCGGCGGCGGACCCGGCCTCGGCTACGGCGCCGGTGGTGGGGGCGGTGGCGGTGGAGCTGGCAGCATGACGGCATCGGCTGGCGGCGGTGGCGGGGGCGCCTCGGGCTTCGGGGTCGAGGCCATCGCGGTGCAGGGGTATGCGGCCTATGCGGGCGGGCCCGGCCCGGGCGGGGCAGGTGGGGCCGGGATTGTTGTCGTCACGACGTGGCGAGGAGTAGCGGTATGAATTTCGGAATCAAGAACTACATCCCAACGGCGTCTGAGCAGGTCACGGACGACGAGCACAACTTCGCCAAGCGGGTGCACTGCATCCGCGCCAACGCCCGCGGTCGGATCTACGTCCGGCTGCGCGGCGACGGGGCCTCCGACTGGCGGGCCCTCGACGTCGAGGCCGGCGAGTATGTATTCGGCGAGATCGTGGCCGTCCGGCGCGGTGCCGTGGCGGCCGCTGACCTCCTGGGCTTTGTCCTCCCGGTGGAGTGATGGGCGTATTCGACGCGCTACTAGGCCGGATCCTGTCGAACGGGACCGAGCTCGAATTGCAGGGCGGGATCGATTTCGGGCCGGAGTTCAGCGTTACCCCGAATCGCGCGGCGAAGACGCTCGGGGTCAAGCTGGACATCCTTAACAGCTTTACGTGGATCGGCAACGCGACCACCGTCGCGGCCGGCGCGGCCGAAGTGGTTCTGGCACTGGACGGTGCGGACACGACGCTGGACGTGGCCGACGTGCTGGCCAACGGGACGATCGTCGACCTCGGCTTCCGCGTGGTGGTCCAGTCGCGACCGAGCACCAGCCTGGACGTGCAGATCGACTCCTTTGTGTTTGGTTTTTGCTACGACACAACCGAGAGCGAATACGTCTTGATCGATGACGCCACCGGGGACACGGTCGCGACCCATGGGACGTTGATCGAAGGCTATGACTTCACGGTCGCCAGTGGGAACCAGTACCAGATAAATTTCGGTGAAGGCGAGATCAGCTTGAGCCTGGTACAGACGGCCACGGCCCGCTCGGCCACGGTCACCACGTGGCGATCACGATCGACGGAGGTAGCGGTATGAGCCGGAGCGGACGAATGGGCCTGGGTCTCGGGCTGTCGATGGGCGCGGGGCGGCAGAGTGGTCTGGTGCGCCCCGCCCAGATCCCCGGCCTGGTGATGTACCACGACTGTAGCGTTGGGGGTTTGACAAGTGTTGGAACATCGGCGCCACCAACCGATATGGGTGCTGGTGAGTGGTACGATACTCGACTTACAGCACTTGGTGGAAACGAGACCGATGGCTGGACATGGAGGGAGGAAAACGACCTTGGCGTCAAGCAAGTATACCCTAATGCCGTGACAGTAGCGCAGGCACAGTCTATCTACGCATCAATAAAAGCCAAGCGTGGAGTTGGTACGCGCAATTTGCACTTTACCTCGGGTGGCCTGACTGTGTATTTTGTCCTGGCTGGCGCTGGGTCTGTCACAGTGGAATCTGGCGTCGATGGCGGTAGTACTATCAGTGGACCAGACGCTGATGGGTTCTACACATGTGTAGCGTGCGGAGTCACGACCACCACAGATACACTATATCGATGGCGGTTCCACAATGGTAGCACCACTAACTACACCGGAGACAGCACAAGCACTGTCGTGTTCAAGGAACCATTCTTCAATGCTATATTGTGTAGCGCTTGGGCCGGGCAGACTGCCAATGCTGTTATCGACCAAAGCTACATTGCGGCCAATCTGGCACAATGGGTCCAGCAACGTGCGGTCATAGCGGCCAGCGGCTCAGATTGGAGCCTGACTGAGGACAGTACAGCGTCGAACACACACAATGCATCACTGAGTGCCACATTTACGCTGGCTATACCAGTCACTATTACGGTTTCGGTGAAGCGCGGAACTGGTAGTCGTGATGCAGCCCTATACGTCGGCGGCAATGTGTATGCATTCGTTCGACTTTCTGACGGAGCTGTCACGCTCACAAATGCAACATGTACTGTCACAGCAGACGGGGACTGGTGGGTCATCAGTCTGACGACCGCCGCCACGGCACCATCAAGCACAGCAGTATATCTATATCTGACCGCAGCGGGCGCAGTCACCTACAATGGAGACGGTTCGTCGTCTTGCATCGTCAAATCAGGAATCACGATCAGTCAAGCGCCATCGGCTGTACAGCCGTTGGACTTCAGTCAAGCCACAACAAACGTACAGCCGTCGCTGCTCCTAAAATCTGGTGCTAGTGCATCGATAAACGGCCATATCTGCCCGTACATATTATACGATTCTACTAACACATACAATAAGTTCCTCCCGTTAACGGGAGGAAAGCAGATTACGAACATACTACACGACGGTACCGGGTGTACTTATGTGCTTGCGCTATACCCGCAGTCTACGTTTGCCGCCACTCGTATGATACTTACGACTTAGAGCACCGCCGCCTCGGACATCGGTTTCTCCATGTACTTCACTGCTGCCGACAAGATATATATACGAGTTCGTGAGGGCACAGCTACTGATGCCGTGATGCGTGAGGCTGACGTGACTGTCGTCGAGCCGCAAATCTACACGTATCGTATGAGCACTGCATACGGTTCGAGTCTTAGGCGTAATGGTGTCGAGATTCTTGCACCAGCTGCGCTGAGTGCTGCAGCCGCGGTTGCAAACCACACCGAAGCGTTTAAACTTGGCCGAGTTGCCAATGTAGCCAATGCAGATGCTCTGTACTTTGGTGACGCTCTGTATGGTGCTGTTCTGTCCGACGCGGAATGCCTGGCGGTTGAACAGTACTGGAATGCACGATTTGCACTCGGGATCGCGGGGCTATGAAACTCCAACTTGATGACGCGAAAGCAGTGCTCGCGATCGAGAACACCGACGTGGGACTCCCGACGCGCGGAGTCCACATCCGCCGCGACGGAACACCGGGCACCGAGCCGGGAGCACGGTACGTGGACCTGGACGCGCCAGACCGGCCCGGCTGGACTGTGCGCGTGCGGGAGGAGACAGATGACCCGCCGCTTGATGTGTGCGAGGCGTGCGCGCCAAAGATCAAGGACTCCGCCTGCAAAAAGCGGGTTGAGGACGAGATCAAAAAGGCGAAGCCGGCCAAGGCCGAGAAGGTCGATCTGCGGTGAGACTCCTCGCCGTGCTTGCCGTGTCGTGCTCGCCCGCGATGGCGCCGGCCGGCACGGACGTCACTCTGCACGATGCGGGCACTTGCCACAGCGTGCGAGTAGCGCCACGGCGAGCGGTGACGGCGGCTCACTGTACGCGATCACCGGAGCGCGACGAGCTCGCCGACGTGGCGTGGGTGGACGTGGCGACGGGCCCCTATCTCGAGATCCGCAGCCCGCCCAGGATCGGCGAGCGGGTGACAGCGTGCGGCCAGCGCGGAACCATCGAGCGGGTCTCGCTCGCGTGGCGGTCCGCGCTCGTGTCGGTGCGCGCCGAGCGTGGCGACTCTGGCTCTGCTGTGCTAGGATCTGACGGCGCGCTCGTGTGCGTCGTTACCGCCTATCGCGTGCCCGACCATGCCGCGCTCTGCGGCCTACTACTGGAGACCCCATGATCAGATTCGCCCCCATCCTACTCCTCGCCCTCATCCTCACCGGCTGCTCGTCCGACGACGGCGTGCCGGGCTACCTCGTGGACTGGCTCGTCGTGCTCCTGGCACCCGTGGCTACGGCTGCGGTCGCGCTGGCGGGCCGCGCGGTGCAGCGGTACGTCGAGACGCTGACCCGATCCGCCATGGTGCGGGAGACGCTCATCCGTGCGTCCACCGTAGCGGGGCTGGCCGCGCTCGAAGTGGCGTCGGTATTCACGGCTGCCATCAAGACCGCGTCCGAGGACGGATCGCTCACGCCAGCAGAAGGCCGTCAGGCGCTGAACCTAGCGCTCGCCAAAGCCCGCGAATACCTCGGACCCAAGGGGCTCGCCGCGCTGGATGAAATCCTCGGCCGCGGAGGTGACCAGGCCGTCGATCGGTACCTGATCGCGCTGATCGAGGCGGCCCTAGCCGCGGAGAAAGGTCAGCTCAAGTGAAGGGCCTAATCAGGGCGGCAATCCGACTGCTGGTCCGCCTCGTGACTCGCGACCCGGCCAAGACGGTCGAGGCCGTGCGCGACGTGGCGACGTCGGTCCGGGACGAGGCCAGGCGCCGCCGATGACCCCCCGGCGCCGCGCGATCGTCGAGCTCGCCTACTACCTGGCCGATCACGGGGTCTACACGGACCCCGTGGCGCGCGCCGTCGTCGAGGGCCGGGACTACACCCGCGGGCCCGGGACCTCGTGCGTGGAGCTCCTCGATTGCGTGGCGTTCGCGGCCGGTTGTCGGGCGCCCAATATCAATCGCACCGAGCACCGTGGACGTCGGCCCCAGCGCGACCTCGGCTGGTTCCTGCACGGGTCCGGCCATGGCGGCCGGATCAGGACGTTCCCCCGCCTGTCCGATCTGCAGCCGGGGGACTTCATCGGTTACGATTTCGACCGGGGCGGGCACGCGGCGATCTACCTCGGGGCCGAGGACGGCGTAGCCCTGACGGCCGACTACGGCCAGGCCAAGGGTGGAGGCCGGCTGTACTCCTGTCCGATCGTCGAAGGGGCCCGGCTACGCCTTCGAGGTCGCGCCGTCTGGGCCGCCGTCGACGTCGATACCTTGACATACACGGCCCCGGCCCAAACGGTGGCCGAATGGTGCGCTACTCACGGGCTGCCCGACCCGGGCCCGACCCTTCCCGCGGAGTACCTATGATCGACGAGACCCCCGACACCTTGAGGGCGCCTGCCCCCGAGCCCAGCCTGGCCCAAATCCTCGCCCGGGTGGAGGACGTCGCGCACGCGGTCGCAGTCCTGACGGGTCACGTGCTTGAGCTCCACGAGGCCCACCGTCGCCTGCCCTGCCATCGAGAGGCGGCCGAGTGAACCCCGTCGTACGGCAGGCATTCCGCGGCTATTCCGAGCCCCTCGAGGGGCGGGTGCCGTGGGCCTATCTGGACGTGCGTGGCCTGGTCACGGTCGGCGTCGGGTGCCTGATCGATCCGATCGTGCTCTCGACCCGGCTGCGCTGGGTGATCGGCGAGCGCCGGGCCGATGTGGCCGAGGTCGCGGCCGATTTCCGCCGGGTGAAGGCCCTTCCGGCTGGGCTTGCGGCGGCGGCCTACCGCGAGCCCGACGGGCTTCGGCTGACCGACCTTGCGATTGACGATCTGATGTACCGCCGGCTGGACATGATGGCCGGGGTCCTGGCCGACCGATTTGCGGCCTGGGATGCCTGGCCGGCGGACGCCCAGCTTGGCGCCCTCAGCCTGGCCTGGGCGTGCGGGCCCGACCTCGACGGTTGGCCCCGCTTCGTCTCGGCCTGCCGGGCCCAGGATTGGACTCGAGCGGCCGAAGAGGCCCAAATCGACACGACCCGGAATCCCGGTGTCCGGGCGAGGAATGAGCGGCACCGAGTCCTATTCGCGAATGCGGCCGCCACGGCCCGGAATCCCTTGGCCCTGGACCCGGGCACGCTTTGGTGGCCGCTGGAGCTCGTGTGCAGCTGACCGGCCCCCCACCCCCGCCGGCATGGCGCCTCGAAGCCCCCGAGGACCGCCGGGCGCGGCTGCAATACCGCGCGGCCCTGTGGGCACCCACGGCCGCGATGCTGGCTGTCCTGGTACCGGCCCTGCTTGGCGTGTGGACGTCGTGCGCGTCCGTCCCGCGGGACGTAGCTGCCATGCGCGGGGGTGTCGAGGCCATGTCCCGCGACCTGGCCAGCCTGCGAGACCGCGTGCGGGACGCCGAGACGGCCGCCGGCGCGGCCCGGCGCGAGTCCGGTGAGGCACTGGCCAAGGCCCGGGCCGTGGAGGTCACGGTGGACAGCCATCACCCAAGTGATTAGGGTCTGGGCATGACTGACCAGAAGGTATCAACGCGTCGCGTTCGGCTTGTTTTTTCTCTCCAGTGGAGCGTTGGCCGCGGGTATCACCTGGTGGTGTCTGTTTCGCCAGCCCAAGCCACTGCCCTACGGGCTGTCGGGTCGTGGACGTATGACTTCGGCGAAGGGTGGAGAGCTTCAATCGGTGTGCGTGAGTGCATGCGCATACTAAGCCAGTGCCATGACTGACCCCGCCTGGCCCCTCACCGAGCTCGGCGTGCCGTGGCTCGACCTCCGCCATGCCGCGACCAGCCTACCCCTCCCGGTCCTCGGCTGGGGCTCGGTCCGGCGGAGATCCGATCTGCCGCACGGCGCCACCTGGCACGGGTACGTGGACGACGCCCGATTTCGTCGGCTTTGGGATCATCCGGACGACGTGGCGCAGAGCCCGGCCCGCGTGGTCGTCGAGCCGAATTTCTCGATTTACGACCAGTCGCCCTATCCCGTGGCCCTGTGGGCGACGTACCGCAAGCGCTGGCTGGCGCGGTATTGGGGCGGCCTCGGTCTGGCGGTCATCGTCGATCTGAACACGTGCAGGCGATGGCGCGACCTGACCCTCGAGGGAGTCCCGCACGGCTGGCCCGCATACGCGACTCGTGGATACGCGGACAGGCTCGACGACATCGAGGCCGAGTACGAGCTCGCACGTGATCGGGCCGGCGGCCCGCCTGGGATCTTCCTCGTCTACGCCGGCGGCGCGCAGGTCGCGGCCATCTGTGCCGGCCGCGGCTGGACCTACGTCGACGACCAGTCCCGTGTGGCCCGCGAGCGCGAGGTGCATCCCCGTGAGGCCACGCTGGCCGCGCCCGAGTTCGACGCAGACGCCGAGGGCTGCGATGGCGAAGGGTAGCGGCGGGCCCGGCACGGGCGGGGCCTCTCAGGCCTCGGGCGGGGCCCTGGTCCAAGGGATCGGCCCCGCTGAGGCCGGCCGCGCTCGAGACGTGCTCGGGATCGCCCCGACCGAATCGGCCATGGCCGATGTGCTAGGCGTCTCGGGCATCGAAGGCGCCAGGGTCAGCGCTGGCATGCGCTCCGATGGCGCCGTAGTCGTCACGGCCGTCTGGCCCGTGGCGGGCGGCGAGGCCCACATCACACGGACCTTCCGCCGCGGCCCGAAGGGGCTGACCGTCCACCACGACAACATCCTGCTGCCCGAAGCGGCCCAGGGCGCAGGCCTCGCGCGACCGATCCTAGCCCAGCAATTTCGTGCCTACGATCGACTCGGCGTCAAGCGCGTGACCCTCGACGCGGCCAAAACGGGCCGCTACGTCTGGCCGCGTGCGGGCTATGAGGCCCCGGCGGACCAGACCCGGCGCGTGCGAGCCGCGTTCGAGCGCCAGACCGGCGTGGATGCGCGCGGCATGAGCGTGGGCGATATCGCACGCCACCCGAAGGGCAAGGCCTTCCTCACGTCGCCGGTGGCGCCCACGATTTTCGGCATGCACGTCGACCGCGGGACGCCCGGCTGGGCCTCGGTCAGGGCCTATCTCGAGCGCACGTGAGAAATCGACTCAGCCCGGAGTTGACTCAGCCCGCGGACGTGGCTATACATGAGTCGTCCGGGACACGACACTAAAAGGTCCTAGCGAGCGCCGGCGAACCCAGGCCCTAGCGAGAGCAGCCACGGCGAATCGGTGGCGGTCGGGCAGGCAAGACACTGCAGCTAGCGAGGGACGGCGAATCGGTCCCACCCAGAGAGGCCCGGAGAAATCCGGGCCTTTCGTCATTTCAGCCTTTCGTCTTCCGGGTCCAGGCAGGCCGGGGCCCCATCGAGCTCGACGCAGATCTCTGACGACCGGCACAAGGCCCGCCCGTCGCACAAGTGCGGCAGTCCGGTGTCGGACCCGTCGCAGCCCGCCAGTATGGCCGCGATCACGACGACCGCCCGCACCATGCCCCAAGGGACTCGAGTCAGGCCGCGATAGGGCTCGACCGTCCGTCGTCCGGCGAAACGCTCGGCTGCGATCAGGATCCCTCGCCGGGTCGAGCTCACGACCCAGCCGACGGTCTCGGCCAGACATGTCTCGGGCTGAACGTCGTGATCGGCCTGGTCCAGCTGGTATGCATCGTCCCACCGGACCAAGACCAGGGACCCCTTCCGCGGCCGCCTGGGCTTCATATCCAGCACTCCGCCCGATCGGTGTCGGCCTTGGCGCGGGCGTACCGGGCACGGCCGCCCTCGGTGTCGGGGGGCGTGCCCAGCCATGCACGCTGGGACTCGACCCATCGTCGGGTGCGCTCGCGGTCCCGGTCGGACAGCGGGGCTTCCAGCCGCGCGCGGGCGATGTCGCAGGCCTCGGCGCTCGAGTCGAGCAGCAGGTACGGCCGACCCAGGATCCGGCAGGCCTGGCCCGTCGTGCCGGCGCCGCAACACGGGTCGCAGACGAGCTCGTCGGGATCGCTGAACCACGAGACCTGGCTCAGCATCAGGTCGAGCGGCTTCTCGGCTGAGTACTTGTCCCGGCCGCGGAGGCTTCTGGCGTCGAAGACCCCAGCCGGACTCGGCTCGCGGCTCTCGAAGGCGGTGAGCGACCCCGGCCCGCTCCAGTGCTTCGGTCCGCGGGCGTGGTGTATCGTGACCAGCTCGGCTCCACTCGGCGGCCGGTCCCCAGTGAGCTGGGGCTGCGACCATCGCACCCACGGGACCGACCGGACGTAGTCGAGCCCGGCCAAGGCATCGCGCCAGACGTGGCCGGACTCGAGATCCGAGAAGACCAGACTCCACCGGGTGGCGTGGCCCGCCACGGCCGCGAGGGCCAAGCGGAGTTCAGGCGTCAGGCTGGCGAAGCCGAGGTCTCGCTTGCGGGGGCGGCAATCGCCCTGGCTGTTGTTCGAGCTGGCCATCCGGTGGACCCGGTCCGAATACGGGGGGTCCACTATCAGCGTGGCGATCGGTGCCTGCAGCACCACGTCCAGGGCCGTTGTGAGGTCGGCGTGGTAGACCGCGGTCATCGGTCGGCCCCGTCGAGGGCGGGGGCAGCCAACTCGGCCAAGCGCACTGCGGCTCCTTCGACGGCCGTGATGTCCTCGGCCGGGGCCGGGGCCATTTCGGCCTCGGCTGGGGCGCCCGGGCACAGCCGCGCGATCTCCCGGTCCAGGTACCACCGCGCCTTGCGGAGGTCCTCAGCCGGGTCCGGGCTTTTCAGCCCGGCCCGCCAAATGTATTTGATCGCGTTGCCCAAGTTGAAGCCCATGTGCTCCGTGATCTGGATGCACTCGACCCCGCTGGGGTGCGAGCGGTAATGGTCAGGGTTGGTCGGGTCTTTGGTCATGGGGTTCCTATGTGTCCGCGGGCGCGGCGGCGCAACCCTTACCGTCGCAGTATTCGAAGCCCTGCGCGGCTGGCTGTTGGTGGCCGCCCTACAGCGGTTCTGGAGTGCTTTGCGCGGCTGTTGGTGGCCGCCCTACAGCGGTTCTGGAGTGCTTTGATGTCCGGTCGCAGTATTCGAAGCCCTGCGCGGCTGTTGGTGGGCTTAAGTCACGCTGGTCACGCCGGTCACGGGGGGTAGTCGCAGTATTCGAAGCCCTGCGCGGCTGTTGGTGGATGACCGCCCCAGTTTGGGCCGGAACCGCTATCTGTGTCGCAGTATTCGAAGCCCTGCGCGGCTGTTGGTGGCAGCTGACCGCGGCGGAGGGCGGGGCCCTTCCGAGCGTCGCAGTATTCGAAGCCCTGCGCGGCTGAAGCCCTGCGCGGCTGTTGGTGGGGGCCTGGGCCCCGGGCTGGCTGGCCCGGGGTGCGGTTGTCGCAGTATTCGAAGCCCTGCGCGGCTGTTGGTGGATCAGCATGCTGATCCAGGCCGAGCGGTGCGCGTCGGTCGCAGTATTCGAAGCCCTGCGCGGCTGTTGGTGGGCGTCGACCAGCCGGCGAACCGTGCGCGGGTGCGATCGGTCGCAGTATTCGAAGCCCTGCGCGGCTGTTGGTGGGGCCCTCGCAGGACCCTAGTCATTCTGCACACTTGCGCCACGCTTTGCGAGCGCCTCCTTCGCCCGCGCCAAAAGTGTCCGACAAGCATCACGATCACGGTCGCCAACGTAGCCGCAGGCGTCGCACGCGACAAGCAAATCCGCAGTCTTTTCGCGTAGTTTCCCACAGGCCGGGCACTGGCGGGTACTGTTGCGAGCGGGTACGGTGATCCGCTCGGCACCCGACTGCTTGCACAACGATTCAAAAAGATACCGAGCCGAAAGGTCCCGATTCTGGCGCTTGCGCCGCCCCATTTGGTTCTCGGTCTGCAGGTCCTTGATTTGCTGGCCTTGGAGGTCCTCGAACGCGAACACACGGTACCGGCGCCCCAGCTCGTGGATGGCCTTGAGATAGGACTCCCTGCGGATGTGCTCGATCCGGTCACGCATGGCCGACAGCCTCCGATCCTGACGGGTCTCCCAGCGGAGCCAATCCTGCTCCTCTCGCGTGAGCACTCCGCACATATTGAGTCTTCGGCGGTAGCGCGCCCGGTTCAGCTCGGGCTCGCCGCGCGCGGCATAGACCGTGTCAAGGCGCCCCTTGAGCTCGTCGAGCTCGGAGAGCAGGTCACGACACGCAATAGGCAAGAGCACCTCTCCGGTCTGGCCGTCATCGCCGGCCCAAGTGAAGACCCTGATGCCCTGGTCCGCGGTCGCGTGCCCGTGCTCGCGGTGGCCCCAGTCGAGCGCCACAACGCCCGTCCCGGACGGCACCCGTTCGGCGAGATTGACGGCGATCGAGCACGAATACTCCCAGCCGAACCTGCCGACTCGGCGCCTCGTGAGCTTCAGAGTCCGGAAATCGGGATCCGCCGGGACCCCGTCATAGGTGCCGGCCTTCGTCCGTAAGCGAACTCGCACGCCCGCGCGGAGCTTCAAATCGATGACCCACCAGACCGGACCGCGCTCCACCAAGTCCCAGTGGTCACTGGCGATCGTGGTCGGGTCGTCGTATCGCGGGTGCTTCCACCGCGCGGATTGGCCCGTCTTGCGGACAGCCCGGACCGAGCGAATGGCTTGATCGACCTGCTTCACTAGCTCGTTCCAGGTGTCGTAGTGGCAGCGAATTTGGCTGTACAGCTCAAGGCGTTTTTCCTCGCGGCGACTCCGGCGCTTGCGCCTCGCGACTCGGGCGTCGTAGAGCGCGTCGGACTCACCCGCCTTGCGGCGACAAGCCTTCACCGGAGCGTCATCGGCCGACGCATCCAACCAGCCCCGCGCGATCTTCCACCGCGGGTCGGCGTCACGCTGGGCCTTCAGCGAACGCATGCGGGCCGCCATCGTCTTCCGGAGTTCGACGCGTGGATTCGGGCTCCACCCGGTGGCGCGCTCGGCTCGGCAGGCTCGGCGCCGGAGCTTCGCCAGGATGCGTCCGACACGGCGAAGGCCGGGCGCGCACATGTCCGCGACCAGGTCTAGCTGCTCCGCTTGATCGTCCTCGATCCGGAGTAGCTGGTGGTGCGCCCAGCGGGCGGATCTGAATTCCCTATCCAGGGCTTCGAGCCCGTCAACCACTTTGGCGGGCCTGTGGATCACTCGTATTGTCATGGCTCCTCACTCGTTAACTGCGTCGCATGCACCGTGTGTCGCCCGACCTCGCCATGCAAGGGGTCCAGGACGATTGCGACCATCCGACGCCGGGCCATGTAGCCCTGGCGGACGTGCCAGGCATCGCCCGGCGCCAGGGTGCCAAATGTCTCGACCGCGAAGCCCGCCCGCTCCCGCACGGTCTGGTGATGCACATGGCCACACAGCCAAATCCGGTAGGTCGTACGGCCCCAGGCCTCGGGCCAACGGGCGGCCAGGAGGTGCCCGAGGTCCTCGGCCTGTTTCGGCTTGTGCGTGACGCCGATCAAGCATTTCCCGTGCTCGACCACGCGGTGCTCGGCTGGGCTGGTATCGATCTTGATCCGGGGCTCACGCTCGTACAAGGCTTCGAGCGCCAATCCGAGCCAACAAGTGGCATACGGATCGTGATTTCCCGGCTGATTGACTAGTTCGACTTCGGCGTGCTTGGTTAATGCAGCGTCCAGGTAATACCGTATTGTCCGCAGCACGGCCCGCCGGACCTTCGCGTCGCGCCCGTCCACATCGAGTATGGCGCCGCCCTCGGGGGTCCTGTTCGAAGGGCTGTCTGCGTGCTGAAAATCCCCCACGTTGACGACCAGGGCCTTGCGGGTCCTCGGCGTCGCCGCGAACAGCCGATCTGCCCCGGCCGTGATCATCGCCTCGGCGCGCTTCACGTCCCACGCGACTCCGGTCTCGGGCTCCCACGCCAGCATTCCGATGTGGGCGTCCCCGATCACGTAAACAGCCAAATCGTCAGACTCCGGGCGCGGAGGGTAGACGATCGGGACCGAGCCTCGAAGGGGCTCGAGTAGGGCCGGCAGGGCGTCCAGCCAGGCCTGAGCCCGGCGGTCTTCGGCCGAGGTCTTGACCCACTGGACGAGGACCCGGCCATCCCCCGAGACCAGCGTGGACACCCCCCGGACCGCGTGACCTTCGGGCTGAGTCGAGACGAGCTCGGCGGAGGCACCCTCGGGTCGGGCACGGGCCGACTGGGTCCGGACGGCGCCGTCAGGGCCCAGCACGGTCGTCAGCTCCCGGACCTCGAATCCCTCGGGGACGGGCTCGACCGGCGGGGCCTGGTTCAGCCTGTCTCGCAGCGCGTACCGGGCCCGCGCTTGAGCTTTGAGGCGCTCGCGGATCTCCGGACGGGAGGCCCGGGCTCGGTCTCGTGCTTTTTTGCGGGCCCGGGCCTCGGGGCTCACAGCCGGATCCCCCGTTCGATCAGATCCCGCAGCTCCAACGGGATCGGCCGCCCTTCCTCTTCGATGTAGACCGGGATCCCGACCCGGATGGCCTCGGCCCGCTCGGCCCGGGCCCCGGATGACCGCTGCCAATCGGCCGTCAACAAGACCGCGTCACACCGGCGGAGCATCTCGAGGTCGCCGTCGAGCCAGACCTCGTCGGGAGCGGCCCCCTGGAAATACCTGGTATTTGTGTGCGGACACAGGACCGCGGCCCCGGCCCGCCAGACCTCGAGGGCCAAGGTCTCCGCACGTCGGATATTGGACTCGATTTCCCAGGAATTCGGGCCACGAAATGGGCCGGCGATGTAGACGACGATCATGATGCCTCCGCCCAGACCACGAGGGCCACGCACACGGAAGCCAGCACCAGTAGTCCTATGATTTCGGTCACGCCGCACCCCGCCGGACGGCCTCGACCATCCTGATCGCCCTGGACTCGAGCGGTCCAGGGATCCGACTCATGCTGGCCTGGACCTCGGCAGCGTCCAGGACAGCCCGAAGCCGGCGGGCGATGGCATCGCACGCACCGATCGCGGCCTCGGTCCTGTGGCGGCGAGCGCGTGCCCGCTCCTGATTGACGATTTCGAGCGCTGACTGAAGTCCTTTGATCACGATTTCCTCCCGAGAAAATGCAGCCCGATGCCGGCCGCATCGAGCAAATTGTGTCCGGCCCAAGTGCCGTAGTAGGTGGCGCCGGGCTTGGACCAGCGGGCCAGGCCACCGGCACGTTTGGCGAGCTCGATCCGTCGCTCGGTGTCGGGCTCGAACAGGATGCGTTCGGCATCGGTCAGGGCAGACCAGATCCGGGAATGGCTGACCGGCTTCGGCGTCGACCCCTTCCAGGCCGCCGGCTCGACGGCCACGACGCACCCGCCGAACCGCCCGGCGAGCTCGGCGCCCGCCGCGGCCAGCTTGATCAGGGTATTGGCTTTGCCCGACGACAAATCCTCCCGTGGCCGGACGATCGGGATCTCGTACACGGTGGTCACGCCCACGATATGCCGGGCCGAGCTCGACGGCCGAAGAAAGCCGACCCCGACCAGGACCCCGTCGCGGAAGGTCGCGACCGCACAGCCCGGACCGCGCACGGCGATGCCGGGGTCGATCGCGATCACCGTGCCCATAGGGGCTCCACCCACGTCGCGCACGGCGAGCAGAAGTAGGGCCGATCTCCGTCTTCCCAGTGATCGGACAAGGGGGCCTTGCACTGCGGGCACACGGGCTTGCCTGGATCGGGCGTCTCGTCCTCGAGATCCGATACCTCCTGCCTCAGCTTCCGGGCTTCCCACTGGGCCTCGTCCCGTGCGACTCGATATTGCGTGGCCATTTCATTGGCCTCGTCGAGCTCGACCCGCAAGGCAGCTCGGGCCAGTCGTGCGTCCTCGAGCGTGGCCAGGATGTCGCCCCGCAAAGCCGCCCGGGCCAGACGTGCGTCCGCGATCGTGGCCAGGATGTCCGGCAGGGCCCGGTGCTTGTCGCGCGACGTCCAGGTCGGGACCTCGGCCGGAGGCAGCCAGACCTCACACGCGGTCATCAGGGTCCGGACATCGAAGATCCGGTGAGAGACCAACTTGTAGAAGTCGCAGAACCAGGCCTTGCACCAGTTGCGGTCGAAGTGCACCGAGGCCCCGGCGATCACGATCGACGTCCCCCCGGCCAGGCTGCACAAGAACTTGTCGACCTCGAGGATCCCGACGGTCGAGGCCTCGACGTCGGCCCACAGCCCGTTGTAATGATGCATCGCCATCACCTTGGGGTCGATGTCGAGCTTGCCCAGTTCTGGCACTGACCAGTGGATCGGGGACGTGTAGGACTGCACGATCGCGAAATCATCGTCTGGCCCGTCCTCACACAGGACGGCGGCGAATTCGAGGGGCCGGCCCTTGTCGGGGTCCAGGCCGGTCGTCTCGAGGTCCAGCCAGAGGAAATTGTGTTTCATGCGCCCCCCAGCACGGACTTTGCGATAACTTGCCGAACCTTGTCGGCTAGTTGGGCGTGGCCGAGGTCGGCCAGCGCGGTCTCGAGCTCGGACCACGCCTTGTCCCGCTCGTCCGCGATCGTCTCGAGCTCGGCCCGGGCTTGGTCACGCTCACCCAGGGCCTGGCCCAGCACGGACTTGGCGACCAGCAGGTTCCCAAGCGCGGTGTAAATCGCAACGGCCTCGTCGGCCTCGGCATCCGCCAGGGCATCACAGGCATGCCCGATCGCATCGGTCACGGCGTCCCGGGCGGCCTCGTAGGGAGGTACGTGCATATACGGATTCATTTTCTATATCTCCTTCCCACCCAGCCGGACGACCCGACCGGGAATCCTCGCGCCCAGTCTGGCACGCGGGACATGATGTCAGCCAATTCGGCCTCGGCGGACGCTGCGACGGACGCCGAGACCTCACACACGATCTCGTCGTGCGCAGTCAGGACCGGATTCAGTCCGGCCCGTTCCGCGTTACACCATGCGTCGGCCATTAGGTCTCGGCAATAGGCCTGGACCGCATTTTCGACCAAAAGGCCCCCGTAGACGTGCTCGCGGTGGATCGGGCCCTGGTAGCTCAGATCCTTCCCGGTGTGGACGTCGGTGTAGACGATCGGCCGCCCCGAGGGCAGGACGCAGGCCACGTGTCGGCCGCAAGCCGAGGGGACGTACTGGAACACCCCCGCCCAGCCCGTCCGGCCCTGGGCAGCGCGGCGGAAAGCGGCCTGACACGCAGCCCACAAGCGCACGATCGGGGCGTGCAGACCCCGCCAGGCCTCGACGATGCGTTTGCGCTCGGCTTCGCACAGGCCGGACAGGTCGATCCTATTGCCGCGGGCGATGGCCTCGAACGCTTTGGGTCCGCCCCCGTATCCGCAGGCCAATTCCGCGCATTTGCCTATCTGTCTTTGGGCCTTGGTGACCTCGGAGACAGGGACTCCGTATATCGCGCTGGCCGCGACTTTGTACGGGTCAGCGCCGGACGTGTAGACGGACACGGCGAGCTCGTCCCCAGCCAGCCACGCGGCGCAACGGCCCTCGACCTGGGAGTAGTCCCGCGCGATTAGGACCTGTTCGGGCCCGGCTGTCAGCGTCGCCCGCACGAGGCACGCGATCGTGTCGGCGTCGAGCTCGGCGCCGGCCAGCGCGGCCTCGGCCAGGACATCGACGTCGACGCACTCGAGGGCCTTCGCCGGCCTAGGCAAGTTCTGGAGTTGCATACCACGCGACGACCAGCGGCCTGTGTGAGCCCCGTAGTAAGCCAGCGTGTCCCGCAGGCGGCCGTCCGCGTGGACCAGGGTGAGGCCGGCGCGCAGCTTCCCCCTCGCTATCGAGGCCAGGGCCAGCCGCGCCCGGGCGAGCGGATGATCCATTGCACCCACGGTCAGCGCCTGGGCGTTGGCCGCCCCGGTCAGAGCACAGAATTGCTTGGGAGATCGGGCGGCGGCCTCGACCTCGGCGGACGGGATACCGAGCTCGGCGGCGACGTCATCCACGACCCGCGACGCCAGGGTCCGATCGGCCCGCAACAGGGCCCGCGCGAGCTCGGAATCGAAACCGATCCCGCGGTCGTTGCATGCGACGGTGGCAGCCTCGGCCTCGGGATCGACGGCCAGCCAAGGGGCCAGCCGGGGCCACGCCTGGGCCAGGATGTGGACGTCGGAGAGGCAGTATTGGATCACCCGGGCAAAGCCCGCCTGGTCGAGCTCAGGCAGGGCTCCGCAGGCACGCTGCGAGGCCTTGGTCATGCCCCGCCAGTCCTCCGGGCTGATCCGCCCGGGCCCGCGCGCTGGGCGACGGATCGAGCTCAGGGACCGCGTGAATTTGGACGCGGCCACATCCTTCGGGAGGCCCAGCCACCGCTGCCCGAGGGCGTCCAGGGCCCCGGGGAGGCCAGCTCGGCGGGCGAGCGCGGCCGTGTCGACCAGGCCGGCGGGGGCGGGGGCGAAACCGTAGCGCTCGACGGCGAATCGGTCGAACCCGGACATATTGTGCGCGGCTAGCACGCGGCTGGAGTGTGGCCAGGGCTGACCTGGAGTCCACACCCCGACCTCGCCAGATCCGGTATCGTACCAGGCGCAGCACAGGGCCTGGCTGGACGGATCCAGCCAGTAGTGCCGGCCCCCGCGGGTTTTGAGATCGGCCCGAGATCGGGCCTCGAAATCGATCAGGACGGGGGCCGGACTGGCCATGCTCAGACCGCCTGGAAGCGGTAGTTCCGGTAAAATTCCCCGGGCTTGTCGGGGATATCGGACCCGCGGGATACGTCGGCGTTGACCCGGCGGCCGACGAGGGCTTGGTTCACTGCCGCGTCGCCCACGCTGGCGGCCCAGGCATTGAATTGGGCCTCATCGGTCCCGAAGGCAGCCAGCAGGAATTGCTTGACGAGGCCGGCCCCGGATGGGGTCATCATCTGCAGTACGGCGACCTCGTCGCCATCGGCCTGACCGGACCCGGGGGCCACCGCGACGACGCGGCAGATCGCTTTCCACCATTCGAGGCGGCTCTTTGGGGAGACGCCCTCGTGCAGAGCCAGTACCTCGAGTTGGTAGGTCCCAGGGGCAGGCTGGGGCTCGCGGGGCTCGGCCGCGACGATTCCGGCATATTTGGACCGGCCCGTGGGGGGCGGGGTCGGGCCTCCGAAGCCGGGCGGGGCTGCGGGGGCGGGAGGTTGGCCAAAGGGGGGAAATGACATTCTGTCTCCTACTGTTGTTTTCTCGCCCAGCGGAATTCGCTGGATTTGGTAATGATCGGCTCAGCGCGGACCACATCGGCCCGCAGAATTTTTTGGGATAGGGACACGATATCGCGGGCAAATTGGGCCTCGGTCAGGGCACGCTCGAAGCTGTCCAGGGTCCCGCCGCTCGTGGCCAGGACGTCTATCACGACGTGCTCATCCTGGCCCTGTCGGTGGCTGCGCCCGATGATCTGCTCGAGCCACTTGGCGCTCTGCGGGGGCGCGGTGATCAGTTGGCGAGGCCACGCCTGCAAATTCAGGCCCTTTTTGTTCGCCTGCCAGCTCGCCACCAGCGGGACCCCCTTCGGGGCGGCCAGGATTGACTGCCCCTGATCGGTGCGGCCCTGCCGGCCATAGTAGGCACGGCCGGCCTCACGCGCAAGGTGTCGGCCGAATTCGACCGAGCCGCACCAGACGATGCCCGGGGCGTCCAGCTCACGCAGCCAGTCATGGCAGGAATCCAGTGCGGCCCGAGAGAACCAGGAAATCCGGCGGTTGGCGTCGTCGTCGAATGCCGGCTTGACTCGCAGCCACTCGATCACGATCGGGTGATCGGCGTAGGCCCGTAAGACCTGGCCTTCGGTATCCAGGGGCCGGGAGCTCCGTTGTGAGGACTCGATCCGAGCTCGAACGAACCGCGCCACGGCCCGCCGGGCGATGTACCAGGCCTCGGGCGGCGGCGGGTCCCAGTAGGAATACAGGCCTAGCCCGATCTGGCTGTCCAGCAGCGCCAGCCCCAACGGATCGACAACCGGGATCCCCCCAGGATTCTCCTGCTCGACCAGGAGTCTCGCCATGTGCTTGTCGGTCTCCGCGCACGGCCGCGCGATCCGCGTGCGCACGGTCAGCGGGGCCCCGCATGAGTCCTGGTCGACCATGAGGACCCCCGGAGTCGTCGCCCAGCGGTGGCGCAGCCAAGCCCGGGCTTGGTCCACCGTGGCCCCGAGGGGGCCGGGCTGAGGCCGCCGCCCGGAATGGTCGTCCACCGCGAGCGCCCACATGCGGGCCTCGGGCTCGGACAGCGGGACCGGGGCGCCCTCGTCCAGGCACCAGCAGAGCACGTGCCAGACACCCATGATCGATTTGCGGACCGGGGTCCCGGTCATGGCGATCACGGCCAGTCTGAGCCCGGCCTGGCGCCGCGCGCGGACGTACCGATCGATCCGGAGGACGGCTGCATTCTGGGTGCTCGCCAGGTCGTCGACCTCATCGATCACGATGCAATCGGGGGCGTACTGGTCGAGGAATGTCGACGCGCTAGCCGTGGACAACCACTCGAGGGTCACGATCCGAATCGGGTGCTCCGGGCCCCGCCAGACCCCACGATAGGCCGCGTAGTCGTGATCCGTTTTGTCTACCAGCGATCGACCTTTGACGACGAAAAGTATCCTTTTGGCCCCGACGGCCAACGGGGCGAGGTAGCTGATTAGAGTCTTCCCCATTCCGACGGGCAGGGCGAGGTAGCCCCCGCCGACCTGAGCGATTTCCGCCAAGGCATACGCTTGCCAAGGGAGCAGGCGGGCGTCGGGCGACAGGGCGTATCTGGGGGAGAGCGCCGCCGCACACTCCTCGGCGTCGGCCTGCGTGGGGACGCGCTGCGGCAGCCCCCGGACGCGGTCGAATTCGCTGGAGTGTGCGACGGAGAAGGTCATATCACGCCATCACCAGGGAGGCGAGATCGGACCGGAGGGCATCGTAGCGCGCCTGTACCTCGGCGAGCTCCGCCTTGGTG
>Ga0154638_1071_pt4 | contig 43936 bp, 42 predicted proteins | sample Rifle2008BG13ft_FD_116067 | JGI IMG/M metagenome (GOLD analysis project Ga0154638, IMG submission 116067) | Acidobacteria bacterium RBG_13_68_16 | reverse complement strand
TGGTTGCCGCGTCAGCCCGGCTCGCCGGCTTACCGAAAATCTTCTCCCCAACTGTCACGACCGTGTCGGCGGCGAGCACCGGAAGCGAGGGGTGGAGGGCGGCGACTTTCTGCGCCTTCTCCCTCGCGAGGCGCAGGGCGTGGATTGGCGGAGGCTCGCCCGGAATGGGGCTCTCGTCCACATCGGGCGCGACGATGGCCACGTCGAGGCCGAGGCGCCCCAGCAGCTCGCGCCGGCGTGGCGAACCCGAGGCGAGCACCAGGGTCAGAGCACCCAGGGTCACCCCCGGGTCTGCTTGCGGACGGTGACCACCGAACGCGTGGAGTCCACGACCTCGACCTCGGAGCCGGCCGGGATGGGGGTGTGGTCGAGGTTCTGCGCCGCCAGGACGACGCTCCCCCCCTGGCGCTCGAGCCGGATCTGCCCGTAGCCGCCAGACGGGATGTCGCGCACCACGGTTGCCGTGTCGCCGTGTATCGTCCTGACGCGAGGCCTGCGGTAGAGGCCGAGGCCGAGGATGAACCCGACTAAACCGGCACCGACCGCGACCGGGAACGTGATGCTCGGATGCGACATCTTGCGGGCCCCCATCGCCAGGCCCACGAAACCGAACAGGAACGAGCCTACCGCGAGCCTGCGGCCGAGCAACGCGAAAAACGCCGACTGCTGGTCGGGGTGGGGGACAACCAGGTGGTGGTGACGCGAGAGGTTTCGGAGGTCCCGCAGCAGCCCGGTCACGGTGGCCAGCACCAGACCGACCAGGAGCGCCACAAGGTAGATAAACGCCCAGGTCACCCGGTCAGTCTACGCCTCTCGCGGCTCGCGGTCACCCGTGGCCGCGAGGCGGACCGCCGGACGGGGATCGGTTTGCCGCTCGGATCCACGTTGACGTAGGTGATCTCGGCCTCGGTGACGCGTCGGGGGGTGGCGCGGGCCCTGGGCCGTGCCGCCTCCACCACGACCTTCACGGTTATGGATGTACGGCCGACGCGTACGAGCTCGCCGTAGAACGAAACCAGGTCACCGACGTGGACGGGTGCGTGAAAGACGACCTTCTCCATTGCCACGGTGACCACGCGATCGGCACCGTGGAAGCGTGCCTCGATGGCGCCCGCCTGGTCGACGTAGGAGAGGATCACGCCCCCGAAGATCGTCCCGTGAGGGTTGGTGTCGCGCGGGAGCAGGCTGACACGGATCGCCGGTTGCCGCTCTTCCGGGCGGGTCATGCGAGGAGTCTAGCAAAGCGAGGGCGTGCCGCCTTGTGTGGTAGTGTGACCACGCAGCGGGCGGCCGCGGAACCGAGCGGCACCTGAGGCCGGAAACGGGATCCGCTGGGCTGGATGCCGCGACCCGGACGCCCGTATTCTGATCAGGGGCGGCGCACCCCGGGCCGACCGGAGGCCATGGGCGGTGTGACGCGGGAGAAGGGGCGATGAGGCGAACGAGCGCGCTGGTGACCGTTGGTCTGGTGCTGACCGGCTGGGCGTCCGCCCAGGGGCGGGACCCGGTCCTGGAGGTGTTCAAGGCGCAGGCCGAGGTCGAGAAGCGACTGCTCGCGGCCGACCTCACTACCCTCGAGCGGGTGCAGGAACAGCTCAGAGCAGCGAGCGACAGGCTGCTTCGGCTCGGGGATGACCTGCTGCGAGCACAGAGGGACGGTGAGGATCTTGGAAGCTTCACCGCTCGCTCGGCGGACCTTCGCCATGCGGAATCCGAGGTAGAAGGCCTGGTCGGATCCGCGCAGCAGCTCCGGTCAACGATCGGGGCACGGCGCGCCTACCTGGAACAGGTCCAGTCCGAGATCCGGCGGATGGAGGAGGCGAGTCAGGCTACCCTTGACGAGCTGTCCGGCAGGTGGTCGGTAGCTGTGGAGCCCGGCGCGTTGAGGGGAACCTTCGACCTGCGCCTGGACGGGAGCGTCGTGACGGGCGTCTACCAGCTCTCGGGGGGCTGGAGGGGCTCGCTGCGCGGCACGTTCATCGATGGCACTGTCCGTCTCGAAAGGATCGACTCGCAGCAAGGCTTCAACGCGGTCTACAGCGGGCGGCTGATCACCCGCGGAAACGAGAAGCGACTTGAAGGGACGTGGGATGCGACGAACCTCGCCGTCGGCATGCCCGCCGCGGGCACCTGGGTGGGACGCCGCGAACCGCGTCCTTGAGGCTTCGGTCTGGAGAGCGAGATGTGGAAGAACCCGATTGCTACGGCTGTGGTCGGAATCCTCCTTGGATTCTTCTTCGGGTACCTGATTGGGCAGAAGCAGGCGGTGGTCCCCGCCCCGCAGGCCAGTAACCCCCACGCTGGGGTCCCCGGCGCTCCCCCGCTTACGGGCCAGCCGGCGATGCCGCCCGAAGGGGGACGCACCGCCGCGACCGCGAACCCGCGGCTCCTCGAACAGGTTCGGGAGCTCGAGACGCTGCTCGCGCAGGACCCCAACAACTACGACCACCTCGTTCAGTTGGCCAACACCCAGTACGACTTGAACGACTTCGTCAAGGCCGCCGGCTACTACGAGAAGGCGCGCGCGATCAAGGACGAGTCGCCGGACGTGCTGACCGACCTGGGCGTTTGCTACAAGGAAACCGGCAAGGCGCAGCAGGCCCTCGAGCTGTTCGACCGCGCCGCCGACATGCGCCCGGACCACTGGCAGTCGCGGTACAACGCCGCGGTGGTGAGGCTGTTCGACCTCAACGACGCCGCAGGCGCCAGGGTTGAGGTGGAGAAGCTCAAGAAGCTGCAGGGGAAGGTCCCCAACATCCCCGACCTGACCGGCCTGGAAGGGGAGATCGCCAAGCGAATAAAGTGACTTTTCGCCGCCCCCGGCGGCGAAAAGTCATCCTGAGCGCAGCGAAGGATCTCATCCTGAGCGCAGCGAAGGATCTCATCCTGAGCGCAGCGAGGGATCTCATCCCGAGCCCTTCGCTTCGCTCAGGGAAAACCCCGCGTGCGGGCCCGCGGCATCTCGTTGCCGGCAGGAACGGTCGAGGGTCGTGCCGTTCGCCTCGGGCGCCACGCCTCCGATGAAGGTAGACTCCCTCCGAGCATGGAGACCTGGACCGAAGCCCTGCGTCGCGCCGAACTGGTCGCGGTGGGTGCGACGCTCGTACGGCGAGGGCTGGTCCGGGGGCGGGAGGGGAACCTGTCGTGCCGCCTGGACGCCCGAACGATCCTCCTGACCCCGCGGGGGGCCGACAAGGGACGCCTGGCCGCGCCGGACCTGGTGCGCTGCCGGCTAGACGAGCCTCCCCCCGCCCAGGCCTCCTCCGAGGCGCTCGCGCACCTCGCCGTGTACCGCCGCTGTCCGGCGGCGCAGGCCCTCGTCCACGCACACCCGCCGGATCTCTTGGCCCTCGCGGGGCGGGGACTGGTACCAGATCCGGGGCTCCTCGACGAGGGGCTGGCGATCGTTCCCGTCATCGAGAACGTGCCGCCGCTGCCGCCGGGGAGCGAGCGGCTTGCCGAGGCCTGTGCCGACGCGCTTGCACGGGCCCCGGTTGCGGTGTTGCGCCGCCACGGTGTGTTTTGCTCCGGCGCCGACATCTGGCAGGCGCTTCAAAGGGTCGAAGTTGTGGAGCTGCTGGCCGGGATCGCGCTGTCTGAGACCTGGAGGGGGGCCGAGATTTGAGCGGCAGGTTGCCTTTTCGCGAGGATGGCGGGTTCCCGCCGGGGACACCGCTTGCGGAGCGCATGCGGCCGCGTTCCCTCGATCAGGTGGTGGGGCAGGAGACGCTGGTCGGGCAGGGTGCGGTGCTCCGGCAGTTGGTCACGCGCGGCGAGCTTCCCTCCCTCGTTTTCTGGGGGCCTCCAGGCAGCGGCAAGACCACGCTGGCGCGAGTGCTGGCGAGCGCCTGTGAAGCCGAGTTCGTGACCTTTTCCGCCGTCCTCTCCGGGGTCAAGGAGGCGCGGGCGGTGATGGAAGACGCAAAGCGGCTGCGCGCCAGCACCGGCCGGCGCACGGTGCTTTTCGTCGACGAGGTGCACCGCTTCAACAAGGCGCAGCAGGACGCCTTCCTGCCGTTCGTGGAGAGCGGGGACATCGTGCTGTTTGGCGCGACCACCGAGAACCCCTCGTTCGAGCTCAACGCGGCGCTGCTCTCGCGCGTCAAGGTCTACGTTTTGGAACCGCTCGGTGATGAGCAGATCCGGACGCTCCTGGACCGTGCGCTCACCGACGCAGAACGCGGGCTCGCGAGCTGGCATCTCACGGTCGAAGCCGGCACGCTGGAGGAGATCGTGCGGCTCGCCGGAGGGGACGCGCGGGTCGCGTACAACCTGCTCGAGGTGGCAGCCGAGGCGGTCGGGCGGGGCAGCGCTCTGAGCCCCGACGCCGTGCGCCGGGTGGCGCAGCGGCGCCTCGCGAAGTACGACAAGGAGGGGGAGGAGCACTACAACCTCATCTCCGCCCTGCACAAGTCGATCCGCAACTCGGACGCTGACGCGTCACTCTACTGGCTCGGGAGAATGCTCGAGGGCGGTGCCGACGCACGCTTCATCGCCCGACGGCTCCTGCGCGTCGCGTCCGAGGACGTCGGAATGGCGGATCCCCGTGCGCTGGAGCAGGCGGCGGCCGCGGCGCATGCCGTCGAGCACGTCGGCATGCCGGAGTGCGCGCTGGCCCTCGCGCAGGCGGCCGTTTACCTTGCTCTCGCGCCCAAGTCGAATGCCCTCTACACCGCGTACGGAAAGGTTCAGCAAGCGATCGAGGACCGGCCCGCATACCCCGTGCCCCTGCAGATCCGCAACGCCCCCACTCGCCTCATGCGCGATCTCGGCTACGGCGAGGGGTACGTGTACGCCCACGACACCGACGAGAGGATCGCGGACATGGAGTGCATGCCGCCCGAACTCGCCGGGGAGAAGTTCTATGAGCCCGGCGAGGAAGGCTGGGAGAAGCGGATCCGCGAGCGCATGGCCGAGTTGTTGGGACGGAAGAGGCGCTCGACGAAGAAGTGATCCTCAGTAGACGTGCTGGCTTTCAGATATGAGCGGAAGGGCGTCGTGGGCAGTCCCCGCACAGTCGCCGCCGAAACGATCGTCTGTGCCGCTGTCGCACAGGCGCAGGATTCCTGAGCCCGAACAAGGGCAATGAAGCGAACGACTTCCCGGCCCATTGAGCCGGTGCCGGCTTGCCGCAGCGCGGTTCCTCCTCCATAATCTCAACAGGAATGGCGCAAACGCTGGAAATTCTCGGGGTTCTTGGACGCTGGTCGATCGGTGTCCAGCTTGCGGTCGTCGGTGTCATCGCCGTCTTCTTCGTCTTTCTGTCGCGCACCTCCAAGCTGGAAGAGGTCAGGCTCTGGGCCATCGCCTGGGTCGCCGACAGCCTGGCTTTGGTCGGTATCTTCGTCTTTTCCCTCGGGCTCCTCGGGCCATCGCTTCCCCCGTTTGTCGTCGGGCTCTACGCCGCCGCGAAGACTCTCTTCGTGCTCCTGCTGGTCGCCGGGACGCGTCACCACCTCAGGTCTGCCGTCGAGAAATGGGTCCGGCCCAGGCACGTGGCGATCATCGTGGGCGTGTGGGCCGTTGCGATGGGGATTCTTGCCCGGCAAATGGCCTACGTGCAGGTTGCCCAGAGCCTGATGGTGGGGGCCGTGATGACGACGGCCGGGGTATGGGTGCTCCGCAACCCCCGCGGCGAGCGGTCGCGCTGGCTGGGCGCGGCGTTCCTCGTTGAGGGCCTTGTGTTCCTCCAGTACGTTCCGAGCCTCGCGCCGCAGCTCTGGGGGGCACCGCCTCTCTTCAACTACGTGCGCTACTCTTCGTTCTTCGACGCGGTGGCTGAGCTGCTGATCGCCCTTGCGAGCCTCGTCGCACTGCAGGACCGGATCGTCGAGGAGCTGCGCTACGCCAACGAAGAACTGGTCGCCTCGCAGGAGCGTTTGCGGCAGCTCGTGGACCTCGACCCGCTGACCTCGCTGATGAATCGCCGCGGGTTCCGCCGCGAGCTCACCCGGGCCGAGACCTCCGGTGCGGCGATCATCTTCCTGGACATCAACAACTTCAAGAGCGTCAACGACCGCCTGGGGCACAGCGTCGGCGACGGTTGCCTGAGGCGGCTGGCCCGCGTGCTGACCCAGTGTTTCCGGGCCGAGGATGCGCTGTTCCGCTGGGGAGGCGATGAGTTCCTCGTGCTTGCTCCCGGCCTCGACATCGACGGGGCCGGGCGCCGCGTCGCGCAGCTCTGCAGCCAGGTGGGGCAGGCCGAGGGGGACCTCCCCGCGTGCACGATCGCCGTTGGCGTCGCGCTGCTGGCGCCAGGCGGGGACGCCACCGCGGCGCTGCACGAGGCCGACGCACGGATGTACATAGACAAGAGGCGGATGGGCATCGTCCCTGCCACCAGCTCCTAGCGTCAACGCGTGGCCCCTCGTGGCGACCTGTTCCCGCGGACTCGAGGAGGTCCTGCGCGCCGAGCTCGTGGCACTCGGGCACGAGGAGGCGGCGAGCGGCCGCGGGATGGTGAGCTTCCGCGGCGACCTCGCCGCTGTCTACCGCGCCAACCTCTGGCTCCGCACCGCAACCAGGGTGTTGCGCCTGCTGTCCGAGGGGCCGGCCGGGACCCGGGAGGCTCTCTACGAGCTCGCGAGCAGGGTTCCGTGGGAGGAGGTCGTGGCGCGCGGCCAGACGATCATGGTGGAGTCGGCGGGAACGGCTCCTGCCTTCCGCAACACGGGCTTCGCCAGCCTCGTCGTGAAGGATGCGGCGGTAGACCGGTTGCGGGCGCGCCTTGGCTCCCGGCCGTACGTGGACAGGAAGCTTGCCGACGTGCGAATCCACGTCCACCTAGCTTCCGCACGCGCGGGCATCGCGCTCGACAGCAGCGGGGAGCCGCTCTCGCACAGGGGCTACAGGCCGCGGGGCGGCCCGGCCCCGCTATCCGAGACGCTTGCGGCAGGTGTCCTGCTCCTCGCCGGCTACGACGGGACGCAGCCCCTCCTCGACCCGATGGCAGGGACCGGTACGATCGCGATCGAGGCGGCGCTCATCGCGACGCGCGCGGCCCCCGGTTCCCGCCGGAGTTTCGCTTGCGAGAGATGGCCCGATCACCAGCCCGCGTGCCTGCTGCAGGCGCGCCAGGCGGCGCGCCTCCGGCGGCAGCCGCCGACGGCTGCGGTCGTGGCAAGCGACAACGAGGCACGGGCCGTGGCGGCTTGCCGCCGCAACGCGCGCGAGGCCGGGGTAGGGGAAACCGTGAAGGTCGAGGCGAAGGACGTCCGGGAGCTCGTGCTGCCCGGGCCCGGTGCGATGATCGTCACCAACCCGCCGTACGGGGAGCGACTGGGGGATCCGGCCGAGCTGGCCGGGCTCTACCGAGACCTCGGAGACGCCCTCAAGCGGCGCGCGTCCGGCGCCACCGCCTGGTTGCTGGCCGGCAACCTGGAGCTCGCGAAGTCGATCGGTCTGCGAGCCAGCCGCCGCATCGTGCTGTTCAACGGCCCCATCGAGTGCCGCTTGCTCCGCTTCGATCTCTACGAGGGCTCACGTGAGCTGGAACGGTAGGGGCGGCTGCCAGACGGCTTGAGGCCTGGTGCTAGACTGCCTTCTCTCTGATGGCTGCGATCGCCGCCCTCATCCCGGCCTTTAACTGCTCGGACCGCGTCGGCCCGGTTGTGCGTGGCATCCGGCAGTACGTCCCGGATGTTCTCGTCGTCGATGACGGCTCGAGCGACGGCACCGCGGCGGTCGCAAGAGAGAGCGGAGCTTGTGTCGTGGTGCACGAGGCGAACCGCGGCAAGGGGCCGGCGCTTCGTTCCGGGCTCGCCGTGCTTCTCGGCCAACACTACGGCCACATTCTCATGCTGGACGCCGACGGCCAGCACGATCCTGAGGACGCTCCGGGATTCCTGGAAGCGGCCACGGAGGCGGACTTCGTTCTGGGCAACCGCCTCTGGAACTGGGAGGTCATACCGGCCAAGCGGTACTGGACGAACTTCATCGGCACCCGAGCCCTTCGGCTCATGACAGGATTCCCTCTCGAGGACTCGCAGTGCGGCTACCGCCTGGTTTCCGCGTCGCACCTCCGGCGGATGGGCCTCGTCGGCAATCGCTACTCGGTCGACACCGAGATCCTTGTGCGCGCGGGGAAGCTACAGGCCCGCTTTGCTCACGTCCCGGTGCGCGTCATCTACGAGGGCGTGGTCTCCCACTACCGCCCGATCTACGACACCGTGCACATTGTGCTCTCGGCCGTGCGCTTCAAGGTGGACGAGGGCGACCTGCGGGTGGACCCGGGGCCGGAGGTCTGGCGACGGCTGGTGAGCGCCCCCCCCGTCCTCGAGCCGCACACGGCGGTGACTGGCTAGAAAGCGCCCGGCACGCGGGGGTGTGGCCGGGAAGGTGGCCCGGGAGTTCGACCCCGGCCTCCGACCGGGGGGTCAGCGAGGCGTACCGATTGCGGTCGTCTCACCAACCGTTCTACTCTGGTGATCGTGGGGCGTATCTCTCCCCGGGAGGAGTCTTGAAGGTTTTTGATGACGCGCTAGATCGGCCCAGAGCGCCCCGACTGCGCCTTCCAACGGCCACGCCGGCTGTCCGGCCCGCGGTGGGGGAATGCTGAACGTTCTCGTGAGCGGGGGGTCGCGCGGCATCGGGCGGGCGCTGGTCGAGCTCCTGGCGGAACAGGGTTACCGGGTGCACTTCCTCTATCGGTGCCGGGACGATGCGGCCGCCGAGGTCGTTGAGACCGTCCGCGGCCGCGGCGGCGATGCGCGGGCGCATCGGTGCGACGTCACCGACGCTGGGGCCGTGGATGCCTTCCTGGCCGGGGTCGCCGGTGAGGAGATCTATGCACTGGTCAACAACGCCGCCACCTTGCGCGACGGGCACTTCCTCCTGATGGATTCGGATCGCTGGAACGTTGTCGTCGACACGGTGCTCACCGCCGCCTACCGCCTCACCAAGGGCTGCTTGCGGTCCATGCTTCACGCCGGACGCGGGCGCGTCGTCAACGTGGGCTCGCTCTCGGGGCAGGTGGGCCAGGCCGGCCAGGCCAACTACGCCGCCGCAAAGGGCGGCCTGCACGCGTTCACCAAGGCTCTCGCCCGCGAGGTGGGCCGGTACGGCGTGACGGTAAACGCCGTGGTGCCGGGTTGGATCGAGACCGACCTCGTTGCGACGCTCAGCGAAGACCATCGCGCTCGGGCGATCGCGAGCGTGCCGTTGGGACGGTTCGGCAAGCCGCACGAGGTTGCGCGGGTCGTGAGCTTCTTGCTCTCGGACGCCGCGTCGTACATCACAGGCGCCACCGTGCGCGTGGACGGCGGCGTCGGATCCTAGGCCCGACCGCCCACTTGAGGCGGAGCGCGCTACGACGGGGGCCCTGCGGGGCCCCAGAGCATATCCCGAAAGCTCTGGGCGAGCAGCAGCGTGACGCGTCCAGGTGACCCCCCGCCCACCGGGACATCGTCCAAGCGCACCACCGGCATCACCAGGGCGGTGGTCGAGGCAACGAAGAGCTCGTCGGCTTTCCGCAGGTCGCTCACAGTCAAAGGGCGGACCGAGAACGGTATCCCGGCCTTCCGGCAGATCTCCTCCACCACCCTTCCGCTGATACCAGCCAAATTACGCTGGCCGGCTGGCAGCGTAGTCACCGCCCGGCCCAGCACGGCAAAGACGTTGCTGGCTGCGCCCTCGTTCACGAAGCCGTCCTGGCCGACGAAGATGGCCTCCTCGGCGCCGCGGGCCAGCGCCTCCTTCCGCGCCAGCACCGCCGGGAGCAGCATCACGGTCTTCAGGTCGCGGCGTTGCCAGCGCTGTTCAGCGAACGTGACGGCGGCGATCCCGCGCGCCGCCGCGTCCGCAGATGGGAAAGCGAACCGACGGAGGTACGCGAAGAAGAGGGGGCGAGGCGGCGGTTGCGGCACGTGCGAGCGCGGGGCGGTCCCGCCGGTTACCTGCGCGTAGAGGATGGCCGAGGCGTGGGGTTGGTGGCGGTGAAGCTCGGCAACGATCGCCCCCCACTCGGAAAGCGATGGAACGCCCTCCGCGAGGCCGATCTCGCCGGCGCCGCTCCGCATTCTCTCGACGTGGTCCGAGAGACGAAAGGGCTCGCCGCGGGCCACGGCGATGACCTCGTAGAGGCTCTCGCCGAATTGCAGCCCGCGGTCCTCGAGCGGTACGCGCGCCTCGGCAAAAGCTACGAGGCGCCCATCGCACCACGCGCACGCCGGGTCGGCCGAGAGCTCTGTCATGCCGCAAGTGTACCTGGACGACGGGGGGGCGCCTCGGGTTCTCCGGATCTCGGTGGCAACGGCACGGGCGCTGGTCTATCCTGATCCCCCGGAGGTTTGCATGGGTGGCGTTTTCAAGGCCTACGACATCCGCGGCGTATACCCGAGCGAGCTCGACGAGAAGCTCGCCTACGCCGTCGGCTTCCACTTCCGCGCCATCCTGGACGCCGAGGACCTCGCACGCGGCGAACGTGTCGTGGTCAGCCATGACATGCGCGCTTCCTCGCCCTCTATGGCAGACGCCGTCTGCGACGGCCTGCGCGCCGCAGGACTCTCCGTCATTCACATCGGCCTCGCCACCACTCCGATGAACTACTTTGCGATCGGGCACCTGGAGACCTCGGGCGGGATTCAGGTCACCGCGAGTCACAACCCGGCCAAGTACAGCGGCCTGAAGATGTCGCGACGCGACGCCATTCCCGTCAGCAGCGACAGCGGGATCGGTACGCTCGAGACGCTCGTGCGGGACCGGCCGGTCACACCGACGCCGCCTCGGGCACCGATCGAGCACCGTGAGATCGCCACAGCGTACCGCGAGCACGTGCTCCGCTTCGTGGGCGTGCGGGAGCCGCGGCTGAAGGTGGCGGTGGACGTCGCCAACGGCATGGCCACCCTTTACCGGGGCCTGCTCGAGGAACTCAACCTCGACCTGATTCCGCTGTTCTTCGGGCTCGACGGGAGCTTTCCCAACCACGAGGCCAACCCGCTCAAGCCGGAAAACCTCCGGGACCTGCAGAACGCCGTGCGCCAGCACGCGTGCGCCGTAGGCATCGCGTTCGACGGGGACGCCGACCGTGCCATCCTCGTTGACGACCGGTCGGGAATCGTGGGGGCAGATATGGTCACCGCACTGCTCGCCAGGCCGATGCTCGAGCGCTTCCCCGGTGCGCCGATCGTGTACGACATCCGTTCCTCATGGGCGACGCGTGAGGAGATCCTCGCCGCCGGCGGGACGCCGGTGCGCGAGCGGGTCGGGCACTCCTTCATGAAGGCGACCATGCGCCGCATCGGCAGCCCTTTCGGAGGCGAGCTCGCCGGTCACTTCTACTACCGCGAGAACTACTTCGCGGACTCAGCGCTGATCACGGCAATCGAGGTGTTGAACGTGCTGCGTCGGACGGGTAAACCCCTCGCCGATCTCCTGGCCCCCCTCCGCCGTTACGCGCGCACCGGGGAGGTGAACTTCCACGTCGAGGACAAGGCGAGCATGATCCGGCGACTGGCTGAGGTCTTCCACGATGGTGCGACCGACTACCTGGACGGCATCACGGTCGAGTACACGGACTGGTGGTTCAACGTCCGTCCGTCCAACACCGAGCCGCTGCTTCGGCTGGTCCTGGAGGCACGCACCCCTGAGCTACTCGAACGCGCGAGGGACCGCCTTCTCGCCATCCTCGGGCGGCCGGACGGCGAGGAACCGACGAAATAGGAAGCCGTGCTCGCGAGTGCGAGGGGCAACAGAACCGCCTGCGTTAACATGGTTTCGTGACAGGGCAGCGGGATCCTGATGTTGAGGCGGTGCTGGTGCTTCTCGACGCCGGAGAGGAACCGGGGGAAGGGGAGCTGACGCGCCTGCTGCGCCAGGGCAGCTGCCCGGGTGTCCTGGTAGAACGGCTCGCGAAATGCAGGTGGGTTGTGTCCTCGCACCGGATCCTTCAGCTGGTCGTCAGGCATCCCCGGTGCCCGCGTGCCTTCGCCTGGGATGCGCTTCCGAGGCTCGGGTGGCACGACCTCTTGGAGGTGGGACGCGACCCTCGCACACCGCCGGCAATACGGAAGCAGGCCGAGCGTAAGCTCGTCGAGCGCATCGTAAACCTCACTTTGGGCGAGCGCACAGCGCTGGCCAGACAGGCGACCAGGGGTCTCATCGGGATCCTGCTCACCGACGAGCAGCCGCTGTGCGTCGAGGCGCTGCTTTCCAACCCGCAGTTCACGGAAACCGAGGCGCTGCGACTCCTGAACACGAACCGTAAACCGGGTTGCGTGCTCGTGTTGCTGCGCCATCCCGTGTGGGGGAGGCGACCCGAGGTGTTGCGGGCGGCGGTCCGCAGCAGGAGCGTCCCACTGGGTGTGGCACTCGGCCTGCTTGCGCTCCTCCCCGAGCCGGAGATCGCGGGTCTCGCAGATTCGGCTGAGGTGGATGGCCAGTTGCGAGACGCCGCCAACCGGCTGCTTCAGCAGCGTCGATTGGAGGCGGGCGCGCAAGGGGACTCCGCCCCCTCTTGAACTCCGCCTCGCAATCCTTAAACTGCAATCAGATGGGCCCGTCCGCGAAGAGCACACCGCAAGAGTTCGGTGAGGCGCTGAGGAAAGCTCGGTCGGCCGCAGGCGTCGCCCTGGAGAGCATCGCGGAACACACCAAAATCCAGCTGCGGACTCTCTCCGCCCTCGAGGCAGGGAACTTTGCGAGGCTCCCAAACCGGGTCTTCGCCCGAATGTTCCTCCGGCAGTACCTCGAACTCTTGGGACGGGTGCCGGACGAGTGGCTGCCCGCGTTCGAGTCGGCTTGGCAGAGTTACGAGGAGTCAAGGCACTTGGTGCCGGCGCAACCTCCGGTCCCGATCAGGAAGAGGCGTGTCGGCCCCTGGGTGGTGGGGCTCGGCCTCGTAGCGATCGGCGTCGCCAGCGTCCTGCTCATGGAGAAGAAACCGCACGACGGGCCGGCGGCGGTGCTCACGCCCACGCCCCCGGCGGTGGCGGCTGTGCCCCCCTCGGAACCGACCCCGGCCCCAACACAGCCTCCTGCCACGCCCCTGCCCGAGCCCGGCGTGCTCACCATCCGCACGGGCGAAGCACCATGCTGGGTCGAGATCCGGATCGCGGGCGAGAAACCCATGACCCGGTTGCTCGAGGCGGGTTCGACGTGGGAAGTCGGCGCCGGCGGGAAGGGGATTGAGCTGCTGCTCGGCGATGCCGGCGCCGCGACCGTGGAGTACATGGGCGAGGTTCGTCGCCCGGCCGGTGCTCCCGGAGCCGTGGTTCGTTTCCACATAGGGGGCGCCCCGAAGCCCGGGGCCGAACGCTGATGTCGGCATCGGGCGGAATCTCAACCATCGCCGAGTTGCTGGCCAAGGTCCGCCAGGGAATGGCACCGCGAGCACTCAGGCTCTTTGCGGCTCAAGGCCTGCTCCCGGTCAGCCGCGAGGAGCTGATCCGTGTGAACCTCATCCTTGCGGCGGACGGCGACCAAGAGGTGGCCGGGGCCGCGCACGAGACCCTTGCCTCCTTCAACACCGAAACCTTCATGGCGGTGCTTCAGCTCGAGGATGCGGACGCGGTGGAGATCGATCTCCTCGCGCGCTGCCGACAGGACGAGGCCCTGTGGCAGGCGATCGTCCGTCACCCGAAGAGCGCAAACGAGACGCTGCGATGGCTGGCGCGGCTCGCCCCCCCGGTAACCCAGGACGTGCTGATCACGAACCAGGTGCGGGTACTCGGTTGTCTCGAGCTGCTCGAAGACCTGCGGGCCAACCCGCAGGTCACGCAGGAGGTCCTGCGCCGCGTCCGCGAATTCGAGGAGGAGTTCCTGCAGAAGGCGATCGTCTGGGCTTCCGCCGAGGGGTTGCCTTCTGAGATTCCCGAGACACCATCGATCGAGCAGGCGCTGGCCGAGCTCAGGGCCATCGGCATGCGGCTCCCGGGGGGCGAGATCGAGATCGAGAGGGTGGTATTCGAGGTCGAGCCCGGCGCGCCCGAGGAGCTCCGCGACGCGGGTGCGCGCATCTCGCAGATGAACACGGCCCAGCGTGTGCTGCAGGCACTCCGGGGCACGCGAGAGGAACGTCTGCTACTGGTGCGGGACCGCAGCCCACTGGTGGTGCGCGCAGTTTTGCTCAGCCCGAAGCTGAACGAGGTGGACGTCGAACGAATCTCGGGCATGCGAGCGACGAACGAGGAGGCGCTCCGGATCATCGCCGCCCGGCCCCGATGGCTGAGGCGCTACGGCGTGCTTCGCAACCTGGTTTTCAACCCGAAGACACCCGCGGGTATTGCGCTACAATTAGTTCGGCGATTGTCGCAAAGGGATCTGCTGCTGATGAGCCACGACCGAGGGGTTTCGGAGACCGTCCGCAGGGTGGCCAAGGACTTGGCGGAACACAGACGCTAGCTCGGGGCCTCTCGACCGGGGCCGCGGCATGGAAAGGTGGGTATGACTGACCGGCGGGGCTTCTACGAGATCCTCGGGGTTGAGCCTCTCGCCTCCCAGGACCAGATCAAGGCCGCTTTCCGCCGGCTCGCCAGGGAACGACACCCGGATCGCTTCAGGGGACCCGCCCGTGCCCAGGCCGAGAAAGACTTCCAGGCGATCACAGAGGCGTACAACGTCCTCAACGATTCGACCCAGCGCGCCCGCTACGACCAGACCCTGTCCAGCAAGGGTTCACAGCAGCTCTCCAACCCGCGTGATGTCGCGCGCGCCCTCCTCGGCAAGGCGATGGGCCTGGTAAAAACAGGGCAGGCCGCCGAGGCCAACGAGTACTTTGCCCAGGCCGTTGCCCATGACTCGGAGAGCGCCAAGGCCCATCACCTTTACGGTGTTTTTCTCTCCAGGCAGGTCGGTGGCTTGGAGGAGGGGCTGCGGCACCTTGACCAAGCGGTCCGCCTTGAGCCGAACGACGTGAAGATCTTGCTCGATGCCTCGAAGGCCTTTGCACGCGCCAGGATGTTCGCGAGGGCGACGCGCTTCGCTCAGCAGGCGGCTCAGCTTGCGCCCGGGGACCCGACGATCGAGGCCTGGTTGCAGCAGCTTGCCACTGGGACCGGTGGCGGAGGTTCCGTCTAGCATGGCTCCCGGGGAGGTGTCGGGCCGTGGTTTTTGACTCGCTCGGGGTGACGGACCGCGGCATGCGCCGCCACCACAACGAGGACCAGTTCCTCATCCGCGATGATCTGACTCTGTACGTGGTGGCCGACGGCATGGGGGGCCACGCCGCCGGCGAGGTGGCGGCAGACTTAGCGGTTCAAGAGGTGCAGCGAGTGGTGGCGGCCACCGAGGACCACGAGGACGCCACGTGGCCCGAGGACTGGGACCCCCGCCTTACCGTGAACGCGAACCGGCTGGTGCGCGCGATCCTCTCGGCTCACCGCAGAGTCACCGGCGCCGTTGACGTCGACCCCGGACTCAGGGGCATGGGCGCGACCATCGTGGCGGCCCTGCTCAATCGCGACGGAGCACAACTCACGGTCGCCCACGTCGGCGACAGCCGCGCGTACCTCCACCGCGAACACAGCACCGAACTGCTCACGTCCGACCACTCCTGGGTGCACGAGCAGGTGGTGGCTGGCCTTCTGAGCGAGGAGGCGGCCCGCAACCACCCGTTGAAGAACGTCGTCACGCGCGCGCTCGGGGGTACACAGGAGCCCACCGTGGACATTGCCGAGCGCACGCTCGAGGGCGACGACCTCCTGCTGCTTTGTTCCGACGGCCTCAACAGCATGCTCTCCGACCAGGAGATCAACGCGATCCTCGGTCACTTCACGGATCTGAAAGAGATCGCGCGGGAGATGGTGCGGGAGGCCAACCGAAAAGGTGGCGTGGATAACATTACCGTCATTCTCGCCCGTGCACGAACTTGACGCACACCCCCTCGAGAAGTATGGTGACGACATGAGGGCCGCATGCGCCCGCGCCGCGGTCGTATTCGGCGTGCTTGCCGTCGCTGCCGTTCCGTCACGGCTGAGTGCAGCCCTGATGAGCGAGCGGGTGCGGGATGTCACGTTCGAGGTGGAGCGCTCGCCCGGAGCCCAGGCCACTTATGCCGCGTGCGCCGAGGTCGTGAGAATGCTCAGCCAGCGCGGATGGGATGCCGAATCGGTTCGGGTGAGGATCCAGGGCAACCCCTTCGATGCGACCGCGTCGGTCGCCGACGTGGTCCTGGGTGCGGGCGAACCCAGTGAGGACAGCGCATTCGTCCTGGCCTCGACGATCGTCGAGCGGCAGCTCAGGCGCAGCACCGACCCCTCGACCGCACGGATCCTCGCGCAGTCCGTCGCAGCGCACCTGAGTCCCCCGAGCTCCGCACATCGGCTTCGCTGGGAGCGCGCCTGGCTGGGCCGTTTGGGCCGCGGGGACATCGTGACAACCGCACTACCTGAGGCGCTCTGGCGCGCCGGCGGGGACGTTGCCATGCGGCGCGCCGCCCATGGGAGTCTTCCCGAGTCGGCCATCGAGGCGCTCGCCGCGGCCGGTGTCGAGAGCCCGTTGCGGGTCACGGGCGAGGTCGCGGTCGCCGGTCTCCTCGATCCTCAGGCCCTCGGCTTTCACCGGCCTCCGGTGCCGGAGTCAGCGCCGTCAGTCACGCAGCACGCTCCGGACGTCCGGTTTGTCGGCGCAGGCCTGCGTGTCGTAGCGCTTCAAGGCGACGCGAACGCAGTCGCCGTGTTCCCCGTCAAGAGCGATCGCGTGGAGGCCTGGGTGGCGGTGCGTTACGCGCTCACCGGCGGGTTCGACCTGGTCGGCCTCAAACCGGACGCCGAGGTGACGGTCCCTCTCGAGGGCGTGGCGTGGGCCGGCGTGGTCGCGGTTGGCCTCGAGCCCGACGCCTACCTGTCGTTGGCCGTCCGCCCCCTCGTCGACTACCCAGTGCAGATCAAGCGGTGGGACTTCCTGGCCGGGGACCGGACGGTCACCCTCTCCTGGGAGACTCAGCGCCACGAGGGGCTTCGTGCCTTCGTTGTCGAGGCGCTTGAGAACGGTGCCCCCGGGTCCTGGACGGTCCTCGGTCGCACGATGCTGCCGGTTGCCGACGACGGCGAGGCCTCGTTCGGTTACGCCTTTGTGGACGAGGAGTGCGACGACGTGAGCGCCTACCGGTTGCTCGCTCTCACGGCGGACGGTTTCCTCGCCGAGGTTGGCCTGTTCCCGCTGCACGGCAGACCGTAGATCAAGCCAGAACCAGCCGCACCATTCCCCACGCCAGCACGCCCAGCACCAGGAGCGGGAGCGCCAGAACCAGGAGCAGGGGAAGGCCGAGCAGCAGCAGTCCGACGCCGACGACGAGCGCGATCGCGACCTTGACAAGCCCGAATGCGAGCCTAAACGGCAGCAGGACGAGCTTGAGCAGCAGCACCAGTAGCGCCACCGCGAACCCCGTCACCAGGATGACGACTACGAGGGTCATGAGGGTCAGCATGCCGGTTTCTCCTCTGCTGCAGAGTACGAGGATTCGCCCAACAAGGTTCGCCCCCGCCGCGGTCCCCTCCGGTCCGGCCTAGAATGTGGGTGGAATGGTGCTCTCCCGCAGGGTGCGTGTCCTCGTCCGCTGGGCAGCCGTTCTCGCCGGCATCGGCTTCGGCAGCCTGGCAATGCTGCTCATGTACGGCACCGCCCTGGTGGACCGGGCGTTCAGGGGGCCTTCCCCACGTACGACCTGCCGCGTGCTGAGCGCGCCGCTTGAGCTCCGGGCCGGAGACCCGTGGGACCTTGCCGGCCTGCGAGCATCCATCGTCGACCGCGGCGTGCCCGAGGCCGCGGGGGGGCGGCCGCGACCCGGGGAGTTCGCCGTGGACCGCAGCTCCGTGTGGCTAGGCGCCGGCGTCGCCGAGGGAGCCGGCGGAGCCGTGGCACTCGTGCCGACGCCATCCGGGCTTGCGCTCGCGGACGCGCAAGGCGCGCCTCTCGCCCGCCTTTCGATGCGGCCCACGGTCCTCGGGACGGCAGGGGGTGACGTGGTGCGGTGGCCAATCCCTCTGGGAGGGATGGCGCCCGTGCTCCTGACCGCGGTGGTGGACGTCGAGGACCGCACGTTCCTCTCGCACTCCGGTCTGTCGTTCCGGGGTTTGGTTCGCGCGGCCGTCCGTGACCTGCTGGCCCGGGGCGTACGCCAGGGCGGCAGCACGATCACGCAGCAGCTGGCCAAGATTCTGCTGCTCAAGCCCTCCCGGACCGTGCCTCGCAAGGTGACCGAGGCCTGGTTGGCCACACTCCTCGAGTACCGATTCAGCAAGCGCGCTATCCTCGAGGCCTACCTCAACCGTGTCTACCTCGGCCAGGACGGCGGCTGGCAGATCCAGGGGGTCGAGGCGGCTTCCCACTTCTACTTCGGCAAACGAGCCTCAGAGCTGAGCGTCGATGAGGCGGCGCTCCTGGCGGGCCTGGTTGCAGCCCCGAACCGGTTCGATCCGCTGGCCCACCCGGAGGCGGCGCGTTCCCGGCGCAACGCAGTGCTTGCCGCGATGGTGCACGAGGGACACCTGGACGCGGCGCAGGCCCGGGCCCTGGCGCCTGCAGCGCTGCCCAGCGAGCCACACCGCGTGCGGGCGCCCTTTGCGGTGCACTTTGTGGAGTACCTGCTGGCGAACACAGGCAGCACCGGCGAGGTCGCGAGCACGCTCGACGTCGGGCTGCAACAGGCGGTTCGGGAGGGGTGTCGGGCCGGGCTGCATGAACTCGAGGGCAGGTACCCCCACCTGCGGGAACTCGCACGGAGCGGCGACCCGCTGCAGGCGGCGGTGGTGGTGCTCGCCCCCGACGGGAGGCTACTGGCGATGCAGGGTAGCCGTCTCGGCCTCCCCGGCGAGTTCAACAGGGCAGCGGCGGCACGGCGCCAGATCGGTAGCCTGGTGAAACCGTTCGTCGTCGGAGCGGCCCTCCAGGCCGGATGGTCGGAAACTTCGATGCTGCCCGACGAGCCGCTCGAGCTGACGGTGGGCCGGCAGCTCTGGCGCCCGGCGAACAGCGACGGCCGCTTTCGCGGTTGGGTAACGGTACACGACGCGCTGATGCTCTCACTCAACGTGCCCATGGTGCGGCTCGGCCTTGACGTATCGGTTCCCACCGTGGCCGAGACGCTGCGTCACGCGGGGTTTTCCGTGAGCAGCCAGGGGCCCGCGTTGCTGTTGGGGGCACTCGAGGCCTCGCCGCTCGAGGTCGCACGGGCCTACGCCGTCTTTCTCGCGCGAGGCCGGCGGCCGACCGTCAGGCTGCAGGGCGGCACGGTGAGCCCACCCGAGCCGGTCTTCCACCCATCGGTGGCCGCAAACGTGCGCGCGATCCTGGAGGATGTGCCGCGCCTTGGGACCGCGGCCGCCCTGGCAGGGGACGTCTCGGGGCCCCTCGCGGCCAAGACCGGCACGACGGATGAGCGGCGCGACTCCTGGTTCGTGGCACTGCGGCCAGGGATGGTGACCGTGGTGTGGGTCGGCACGGACGCCAACCGTGAAACCGGACTCTACGGCGCGACAGGCGCGCTGGCGGTCTGGCGTCAGATCGACGGCCGAATGCCGCCCGTCTCGCGCCGAGGTGGGTTCTAGGATGACGCGCTCCATGCGGCGACCCCTCGTCCTCGGTCTCGCGATATTGGCCGTCGCTGCGGCGGCCTGCGCCGTCTGGTTGCTGAGCCCCGCCGAGGACCTTTCCGCGTGGCGAAAGGGTACGCCGCCCCACCGGTGGGCGACCTGGCAGCGGCAGGAGGAGCGCTGGCGGGAGGAGGGGAGCCACCGAAAGGTGGAGCACAGCTACGTGCCGCTTGCGGCGATCTCGATCGAGCTCCAGCTCGCCGTCCTGGTTGGAGAGGACATCGACTTCTTCGGCCACGGGCCGCTTGACGTCGACGCCATCATCGAGGCCGTCGAGTCGCGCAAGCCCGGCAGCCGCCTGCGTGGGGCGTCGACGATCACGCAACAGCTCGCGAAGACCCTCTTCCTCTCCGGGGAGCGGACGTTCTGGCGCAAGCTCAGAGAGGCGAGGCTGGCGTGGTGGATGGAACGCCGCCTGGGCAAGCGGCGGATACTCGAGCTCTACCTCAACGCGGTCGAGTTTGGGCCGGGCCTGTTCGGTGCGGAGGCCGCGTCGGAACACTACTTCGGGATCCCGGCGACCGATCTCGATGCCGACCAGGGAGCCGCGCTGGCGGCCGCCATCCCTTCACCCGGGCGCGACAACCCCACGACCGCTTCCCGGCGCTGGCAGTTCCGCCGATCAACGATCCTTCGGCGCATGGGCAACGCCAACTGGCTTCGCGGCCGCCTTGAAGCGCTCTCGGACAGCGAAAAGCACTGAGAGGGCCGAGGTTCCCTCTCCCCCAGTCCTCCCTTGCCATCCGGCCGCATTCTCACTAGAGTCGGGGGACATGGCCGGAACACCAGCCCCTCCCTTCCTTGTGCCCCTCGAAGAGCTGCGTCAGCGGCTCGCGGAGGCGGAGCGCGGCGGGGGCGCTGGGAGCCGGGCCGAGATTGCCCGCGTGAGGGCCCAGCTCGAGGACGAGGCGCGGCGCGTCACCGAAAATCTGACGCCGTGGCAGCAGTGCCAGCTGGCGCGACACCCCGACCGTCCTTACTGCCTTGACTACATCCGGGGCCTCTTCACCGAGTGGGTCGAGATCCACGGTGACCGCGGGTTTGGCGACGACCCCGCAATCGTCACGGGCTTTGCCCGCCTCGACGGGGAGAGCGTCGCGGTGGTCGGCCACCAAAAGGGCCGCGATACGCGCGAGCGACTATTCCGGAACTTCGGTCAGCCGCGCCCCGAAGGGTACCGCAAGGCGTTACGGGTCATGCGCATGGCGGAGAAGTTCGGGCGCCCGATCGTCAGCCTCGTGGACACCCAGGGCGCGTCCCCCGGGATCGACGCCGAGGAGCGCGGCCAGGCCGAGGCGATCGCACGCAACCTCCGGGAGATGGCCTCGCTCACGGTACCCATCGTTGTTGTCGTAACCGGGGAGGGTGGCTCGGGTGGCGCGCTTGCGGTCGGGATCGGTGACCGCATCTTGATGATGGAGCATGCGATCTACTCGGTGATCTCCCCTGAAGGGTGCGCGGCGATCCTGTGGAAGGATCAGACCGAGGTGCAGCGGGCTGCAAGTGCCCTGCGACTGACGGCACACGACCTTCAGGAACTCGGCGTCATCGACGAGATCCTCCCGGAGCCCCTGGGCGGCGCACACATGGACCCCAACCTCGCCATCAGGACGGTGGGCAGCGCGATTCGCAAGGCGCTAGTCGAGTTGCGGCGGATCAAACGAGAAGAACTGCCCCGGCGACGCTTTGCCAAGTTTCGCACCATGGGCAAGTTCATCGAACGGTGAACTCCCGCCTTTCTGCCCTGCGCCGCATCTCTCTCGTCCTCCTGTTCCTCTGGGTCGTTGTCCTGTTCGGGAGCTATCTGCAGCGCCACCTGCGACGCCAGCCGCAGACGGAGGAGGTGGAGGTCCAAGCCCCGGGAAACGTGGGCCAGGAGCAGCCGGTCCGAGTCCACAAGGGTTTCGTCTACTCGGACACCCTCGGCATCGAGCCAAACTTCCGTATCGCGGCGCGCGAGGCGGTGGAGTTCAGCTCCGGGTGGTATGAGTTTCACGACGTCCAGGTCTCGCTCTACCACGGGGGTCAGGTCGCGTTCGGCCTGCGCTCCGACGGCCTGCGGTTCGACCCCACGAAGCACGGAGGACAGACCGTGGGCGACGCCGAGCTTTCACTCCAAGGGGGTGTCGCAGTGAGGGCGAGTGGGTTCACGCTGGGTGGGCCCGACCGGCTTCTGCAGAGCAACGGGGCCGTGACCTTCGCCGGTCCCGGGTGGGGTGGTCTCGCCGGGGGCACGCGGAGCTCTCTCGAGCAGAACACCATGGAGCTCTTCGGCGGCGTCTCGGTCACCTGGCATGAAACCAAGGCATCGGCGGCGCCCTCCACGATCTTTCTCGCGCCGCGCCTCGTGTACGACCGCACGAGGGCCGTCGCTCGCTTCCCAGAAGGCTTGACCATCCTGCGCGGAAGCTTGCAGGCGAAGGCGGCCCGTGCGGAGGTTCAGCTCGTTGCGGCAGAGGGCGAGCTCCGCAAGATCTCGCTCGAGGGCCCGGTGTTCCTCGACGGCACTCTCGAGGACGGCAGCGACGTGCGGGGGCGCGCCGGGAACGCCGACTTGGAGGCGCTCGCCGACGGCCGTTTCCGGCTCGCCGTAGAGCCCCTGCAAACAACCGGGTGGGTGACGGTGACGCTCGCCGATCCGGCAACCGGATGGCGGGAGTTCGACGCCTGGTCGGTGGTGGGTGAGGGGACACGGACGGCGTGGGAGTGGCTCGAGGGGCACGGCCTGGCGTGCGGGGAGGAGCTGCGCAAGGACGAGGACCCGCGCGGCGCGAAGGCTACCCGCATGCGTCTCGTCTTCGACGCCGGGCAGGCCCGGACGGTGCGGGCGAGCGAGGAGGTCCGGCTCTACACCGGCAACCAGTGGGCGGAGGGCGGTGAGCTGGAGTACTCCATGCGGTCGCGCAGCTTCACGCTCGTCCCCGCCAGCGGGAAGAGGGTGCTCCTTGGAGGCCCGGATTCGACTGCGTGGTGCGACCGTCTGCAGGGCGACGAAGCCGGCACCGTCGTGGCTCGGGGGCAGGTGATAGGCGTGCTGCAGCGGTCCGGCCTGATGGGCGGCGGCGAGGCGCCTGTGCGCTTCGCGGCCAACGCAGCGAACGCATCCGAGGGCGGAGGCCGCGTCTGGCTCGAGGGCGATGCGAGACTGTGGCAGGGCGCCCGCCTCGTTCGTGCCGACCGTCTCGACTACGAACGCGAGAGGGAGATCGTGACCGGCCGCGGCGATGTCCTGACCACGACCGGCGCCGTCGCCAAGTCGGGATCTGGGCAGCAGCTCCAAGTGCGCGGACGGCAGATGCGCTATGACCGCACCGCCGCCGTCGCCACCTACGAGGGGGATGTGACGCTCGAGGACCCCCAGGCGGAAGCTTCATGCCAGCGACTGGTGGCGACCATGGACGACGCCGGCAACCTCGTGCTCGCGGACCTCGACGGCGGGGTGACGCTGCGCGACCGGGCCACCGCAAGGGTCATGACCGGCCAGAAGGCACGCCTGATGGTGGAGGACGGGGTCTTCGAGATCTGGGGGAACCCCGTGCTGGTCAAGGAGCCGTCGGGGAACCAGGTCAAGGCGAATCACCTGCAATGGCAGCGCGCGGCCAACACCGTCGTCGTCCTCGGCGCGGAGGACAATCCGAGCGAGACGCTCTACCATCCGACAAAGCCGGCGGCCACGCCGCGGCCCCAGGGGAGGAAACCATAGACCCGCTGCGCCTTCAGGCCCGCGAGCTCGTCAAGCACTACCGAAAGCGCCCCGTCGTGGACGGCGTCTCCCTCACCCTTGAAGGGGGCGAGGTCGTCGGGCTGCTGGGCCCCAACGGCGCCGGCAAGACGACCACCTTCTACATGCTGGTGGGCCTCGTGCAGCCCGATGCGGGGACCGTGTGGGTAGGGGACGAGGACGTCACCGCCCTTCCGATGTACCGGCGTGCACGGCTCGGGATCTCGTACCTTCCCCAGGAAGCCTCTGTGTTCCGTCGCATCTCGGTCGAGGACAACCTTTTCGGTGTTCTCGAACTGCTGGGCGTCCCCTGGGAGAACGCCGCTAGCCGGGTAGTCGAGCTGCTGGAGGAGTTCGGTCTCGAGAAGCTCCGCCGGCAGCGGGCGGAGACCCTGTCGGGCGGTGAGCGCCGGCGGCTGGAGATCGCCAGGGCGCTCGTCACCGAGCCGCACTTCCTGCTCCTCGACGAGCCGTTCGCCGGAATCGACCCTATCACCGTACTCGATGTCCAGCGCCTCATTCGCCACCTGCGCCACAAGGGCTACGGTATCCTGATCACCGATCACAACGTGCGGGACACCTTGAAAATCACGGATCGGGCTTCTATCATCAAAGACGGCAAGGTTTTTGCAAGCGGCGACCCGGAAACCCTGGCGAAGGACCCGCTTGTCAGGCAAGTGTATCTGGGAGAAGAGTTCCAACTCTAGGCGATGGCACTCGAGCAAAAGCTCCACCTCAAGCTGGCGCAAAGGCTAGTGATGACGCCCACGTTGCAGCAGGCGATCAAGCTGCTGCAGCTGTCGCGCCTCGAGCTCGAGCAGGCGCTCGCCCAGGAGGTGCAGGCCAACCCACTGCTGGAAATGACGGACGAGCCTCCCGGCGAGGAGGACGGGGCCGGCGCGGAGGTGACCGCCGACGTCGAGGAGGCCACGGCCGCCGACGAGGCCGCGGCTCAGGCCGACGCTGCTGAGGAGGAGCAGGCCGAGGCGCCGGCCGGCGAACCCGCGGCGCCCGAGGAGCCCGTGTCCGCAGAGGCAGGAGCCGCCGACCCCTTCGGGGAGGTGGAGCTCGACGCCCTGTTCGCGAATTACCTGCACGATGGCCCGAGCGTCGCCCCGGCGTGGGACGACGGAGAGGAGCGCTCGCTGGAGAACTCGCCGGCGCGCGCCGAGAGCATGTTCGACGACCTCTGCTCCCAGCTCCGTCTGCTCCAAGTCCCGGAGGGGCTCGCGGCGCTATGCGAGTTCATCATCGGCAACCTCGACCCCGACGGGTACCTGCGAACCTCGGATGGAGAGCTCGCGGCCCAGTTCGGTATGCCGGTCGAGCAGGTTCGCGAAGCGATCGCCGTCGTGCAGCGGCTCGAGCCGGCAGGGATCGGGGCACGCTCACTCAAGGAGTGCTTCCTGCTTCAGCTCGAGCGCTTTGACCGGGAAATCGAGCCCGAGATGCTGGCACTCACGAAGCGGGTTGTCGGGGAGGCGTTCGAGGATGTCCTCCACCAGAGGTGGGATCGCATCGCGCAGAAGCTTGGCGCGCCCCGCGATTCCGTCCGTGCGGTCATGGAGGTGCTGCGCCACCTCGACCCACATCCCGGGGCCCGGCTCGGCCCCAACGACAACCAGTCCATCGAGCCCGATGTCGTGGTGGCGAAGGACGGCGACCAGTGGCGGGTGGTCCTCAACGACGACGGCCTGCCTCGTCTCCGCATCTCGCCGCGCTACCTGCGCCTTCTGCAGAGCCGCGCCCTCGAGGGGGAGGCGAAGGGGTACCTCCGCGAACGGATGCGTTCGGCGTTGTGGTTCCTTCGTTCGGTCGAACAGCGCCAGAGCACGATTGCGCGCGTCACCTCGGCCATCGTGCGCCGCCAGGAGGATTTCCTCGAGAGGGGAATTGCGCACCTCCGGCCGCTCGTGCTCCGCGACATCGCCGACGACATTGGCATGCACGAGTCAACGGTGAGCCGGGTCGTCGCCAACAAGTTCATGGCCACCCCGCGCGGAATCTTCCCGCTCAAGTACTTCTTCCACTCCGCGATCTCTCACGCTCTCCAAGGTGACATCTCCTCCGTGGTCGTGAAGGAACGCATCAAGGACCTCATCAACCAGGAGGAAGCGGCTCACCCGCTCTCCGACGCCCGGGTGGCCCGGCAGCTCAACCGTTTGGGCATTCGCATAGCCCGCCGAACCGTGGCGAAGTACCGTGAGGAGCTGGGGGTCCCGTCCTCGGAGCAGCGGCGGCGGGTCCTGCGATAGGCCTTTGAACGAAAGGCTACAATGACGGTGTCTCGGAAGGTGCGAGGTAGAAACAGGAGGAAAGGGGGGGCCATGGAGCTTGAGTTCATCGCCCGCAACACCGAGCTGACGCCGCAACAGCGTGCCCTGGCACAGAAGAAGTTCAACCGTCTGGCGAAGTACTTCAATGCGGTCCAGGAGGCGCGCTTAACGGTTGCTCAGGAAAAGCACAGGATCTCGGTAGAGGCGTACATCCGTGGCAAGGACTTCGAAGTGGAGGCGTCCTCGGAGACGCCGGAATGGACGACGTCTCTGCAAGAGCTGGTTGGGAAGCTCGAACAGCAGGCGCGCCGAATGAAGCAGAAACTCACGAGCCGGAAGCGGCCCCGTGCCAAGGAGGGGAGTTGGCAGGTCGAGGTGGTCGAGCCGGAGTCGGTGCGCCGCGGAACCCCCGAGGTGGTGGAGACCCGCCACGTTCCTGTTGTGCCTATGACCGTGGAGGAGGCGGCTCTTCAGCTGGACAGCTCGAAAGAGGACTTCATCGTGTTCCGCGAGGCTGCCTCGGACCGAGTCAGTGTCCTCTACCGCAGGCGGGACCGCACGTACGGTCTCGTTACCCCGGATTTCTGATCGGCAGGCGAGACGGGCGCCCCATGTTGCTTCGCGACCTCCTCAAGCCCGAGCATGTTTTCCTGGACATCCCGGCGCACACTCGGGAGGAGGTGCTCGTTTACGTCGCCCAACGCCTCGAGCAGGCGGGGGCCGTCCAGCGCTCGCAGGATCTGGTTGACCTGCTGCTCGACAGGGAAAGGTTGGGCGCCACGGTGGTCGGCGACCAGACCGCCATTCCGCACTGCAAGGTCCCGGGCCTCGCCAGGGTCGTTGCGGCCTTCGCTCGTGCTTTGGAGCCCGTTGCATTCGACCTCGACGCGGGGTTCGCCCGTCTGTTCTTCTTCATCTTCTCGCCGGCAGAACAGCCGAGCGCCCACCTCCAGGTCCTCTCCAGCATCGCCCGGGTGCTGGGTGACCCGAACGTGAGGAGCGCTTTCGAGGGGGCGAGCGATGCCAATGCCCTGACGGCGGCGCTTTCGAGGGCGGAGTGCACCCCATGACGCTAAGGCACGAAACAGTCACAACCGACCGGCTTCTCCACGAAAGCCGGCTCGCCAGCCTGGCCTTTCGCCTGGTGGCCGGGGAAGCCGGCCTCTCGAGGCAGGTCACCAACCCAAGGCTGCAGAAACCCGGCCTCGCCCTGGCAGGTTTCCTCGAGTACGTCAAGCCGGGGAGGGTGCAGGTCATCGGTTTCTCGGAGGCGCAGTTCCTGACGACGCTGAGCCCGGCGACCGCGACCGAGCGCGTGAATGCTCTGGTGGGGCTCGAGCCGCCCCTCATCGTCGTCACCAAGGCGATGGAGCAGACCGCCGGCCTGTTCGCGCCGGCGTGCGACCGACTCTCCGTTCCGCTCGCACTCACGTCCACCACAACCTCCACAGTCATCGAGCGCCTGGCCGTGACTCTGGAGTTCCTGCTCGCGCCGCACGAGGTCATCCACGGGGACCTCCTGGACATCTTCGCCATCGGTGTGCTCATCCTCGGCGAATCGGGCTCCGGCAAGAGTGAGGGAGCGCTGGAGCTGGTGCACAGGGGTCACCGCCTGGTCGCCGACGACGTGGTCGAGATCTACCGCGTGCGGAACGAGGACCTCGTCGGGCAGGCTCCCGAGGAGGTCCGAGGGCTCATGGAGGTCCGTGGGCTGGGCCTCATCTCGATCGAACAGCTCTTCGGCGTCGTCGCCGTGCGCGACAGTAAGCCGATCGACCTGGTCGTCAAGCTCGTGGCGGAGAAGGACGGGCCGGTTGAGCGACTCGGACTCTCGGAGAGCAGCATCGAAATTCTCGGCCTCCGGCGCCCGCTCCTGACCGTGCCGGTGGCACCGGGGAAGAGCCTCGCCCTGCTTATCGAGGCCGCGGCGCGCAAGTACCTCCTCTCCCAGCGAGGCGTCACCGACGCGGCTGCCGAGTACCTGACGCGGCACGATCAGAAGCTGGGGGGACACTGATGGCAGGCTCGCCGCGAGCGGTCGTCGTGACCGGCATGTCCGGCGCCGGAAAGAGCGTCGTCACGCACTGCTTCGAGGACCTGGGCTTCCGTTGCGTCGACAACCTCCCGCTCGAGCTCATCGAGCCGCTATTCACCCACATCTGGCAAGGTCCCGGCGTGCCGTGGGTGGTCGTCGTCGATGTTCGGACTCACGGGTTCACGCGTGCGTTTCCCGACCTCATGTCCCGCCTCAAGGTGAAGTACCCGGAGGTACGGCTTGTTTTCGTGGAGGCCACGACGGAGGCGATCGTCCGGCGCTTCTCGGAGACCAGGCGCCCTCACCCGTACCGCAAGATGGCGCTGGCCGAGGCCGTAACCCGGGAGCGTGGCGAGCTGGAGCCCGTGCGGGCACTGGCCGACGAGAAACTGGACACAACGGGTTTGACTCCACACGAGCTGCGAGCCGAGGTCGCGGCGCGTTTCGGCTCGACCGAGCTGGCACTGCCGATGGTCGTGCGCTGTGAGAGCTTCGGGTTCCGCTACGGCCTGCCACCAGACGCCAATCTGGTCTTCGACCTCCGGTTCCTTCCCAACCCACACTTCGTTCCGGAGCTGCGGTCGCTGCCGGGAGACCACCCCGAGGTCACCGCATGGCTGGAGCGCGAACCCGAGGTGGAGGCGACGTTCAGGAGGATTCGCGACCTGGTCGAGGGTCTGCTGCCGGCGTACAAGCGCGAGCAGAAGAGCTACCTCGTCGTCGCGTTCGGCTGCACGGGAGGCAAGCACCGATCGGTCTACTTTGCCGACCGGCTGGCGAGCGACCTCTCGGGCAAGGGGTGGGTGGTGGCCCTGGTCCACCGCGATCGCGACCGCGAGGGCTGAGGGACAGGTGCAACGAGTGCCCGCCCGACCTCTCACCCGGGCGCAAGGCGCGAGCACAATGGCTATCGGCCTTCTCCGCCCGCGTGCCCTCGTCCCACGACCCTCCGGTTTTGCGTCCGGCTGGCCGCGTGAGCGGAGGGCTCCTTGCGGCTCGAGCCCTCGCCTGGAATAATCCCCCGCATGGTGGGAGTACTGATCATCTCGCACGGGCGGCTGGCCACCGAGCTGTTGGCGGCCGCGAGAACGATTGAGCCGGCCCTCACCGAGCAGTCGCGCGCGATCACCCTCGAGTGGAACCTCGACCCCGAGGCCGGGCGGGCGGAGATCGCCAGGGCGCTCAAGGAGCTGGACACCGGGGACGGTGTCATCGTGCTCACGGACATGTTCGGCGGAACCCCCACCAACCTCTCTCTCGGGTTCCTCGACCCCGCCCGCTCTGAGGTGGTCACGGGGGTCAATCTGCCGATGCTCATCAAGGTCGCGAGCGCGCGCCGGCAAGACGGCCACGACCTGCGCCGCCTGGCCAAGATCGTCGCGGAGAAGGGGCAGAAGAGCATCTACGTGGTCAGTGAGATCCTCGAGCGTCGGCCGGGTGGCGGTGGGACGGGCAATGGCTCAGCTCACGGTTGAACTCATCAACAGGCTCGGCCTCCACGCCCGTGCTGCCGCCAAGTTCGTGCACACCACTTCCCGCTTCTCCTCCCATGTGCTGGTGAGCCACAACGATGAGGAGGTCAACGGGAAGTCAATCCTCGGCCTCCTCCTGCTGGCCGCCCCCTGGGGCTCACGGCTGACCATCACCGCCAACGGCGACGACGAGCAGGTGGCGCTGGAGGCGATCGAGGCCCTCATCAAGGACCGTTTCGGGGAGGGGGAGTGAGCGATCCCCGCACCCTCGTGGGTCACGGCGTCTCGCCGGGCATCGCCATCGGGAAGCCGGTGATCGTGGAGAACCGGCCGCTGCCCGTCATGCGGGTACCGCTGTCGGCCGGACAGATCGAGGCCGAGGTCGCCAGACTGAGGGCGGCGGCAAAGCGCGCTGCGAAACACCTCTTCGGCCTCGCCAAGGGCGCGGCCAAAACCGTGGGCGCGGAGTACGCCTCGATATTCGAGGCACACCGCCTCATGCTCGAGGACCCCGCGCTGCTCGACGAGGTCGAGCGGCTGATTCGTGCCGAGGCCGTGAATGCCGAATGGGCGCTCGAGCAGGTCACGCACAGGTTGCTCGGGCAGTTCCAGAAGCTCGGGGACGTCTACCTCCGGGAACGACAGACCGATGTGCTCGACGTCGCGGCACAGCTGCAGCGCTCGCTCCAGGGGAGGAAGGGGCCCGGCCTCGGCCATAGCACGGAGCTTGGCATACTGGTCGCCGACGACATCCCACCCTCGCAGGCGCTCCAGCTCGCAAGCCGGGGAGTCAGCGCGTTCGCCTCCGAGAGCGGGGGGATCACCTCGCACACCACGATCATCGCCAAGTCGCTCGAGATTCCGGCCGTGGTGGGCGTCGCAGGGCTCGTGGCAGCGGTTGAGAAGGCGCGCCTGCTGATCGTGGACGGATTCGAGGGGCACATTCTGGTGGACCCCGACCCCGCGCTGATTCAGGTGTACAGCCTGCGGGCCGAGGAGCACCGCCGCCGCCAGCAGGAGATGCTGGGCCTCGCGCACCTCCCGGCCAAGACCCTCGACGGCCATGCCATCACGCTGCTCGCCAACATCGACCTCGTACACGAGATCGCCGCGGCGAAAGCCGCTGGCGCCGAGGGCATCGGGCTGTTCCGGAGCGAGTTCCTGTTCCTGCAGGCAAGCCCCGCCTTGCCCGACGAGGAGGAGCAGGAGGCGGCCTACGCCGCGTTGATCGAGGCGTTCCCTGACGGGCCCGTCACCATCCGCACATTCGACCTCGGGGGCAAGAAGCTGGCGCGCGAGGTGCTGGGCGCCCCCGAGGCCAACCCGGTCATGGGGCTGCGAGGCGTTCGGCTCTGCCTCCAGAAACCAGACTTCTTCCGGACCCAATTGAGGGCGCTGCTGCGGGCCGGCGGCCGCGGGCCCGGGACCCTCAGGGTGATGGTGCCGCTCATTGGCCACGTGGAGGAGGTCAAGACCGTCCGCGTCCTGCTGGCGCGCTTCAGCCAAGAGCTCCGAAGCGAGGGACACGCCGTCCCTGCCAGGGTTCTCGTGGGCGCCATGATCGAGGTTCCGGCGGCCGCGATGATCGCCGAGCACCTCGCCCGCGAGGTGGATTTCTTCGCGCTCGGCACCAACGATCTCACGCAGTACACGCTCGCCGTGGACCGCGGGAACGAGCAGGTGTCCAGCCTGTTCAGGCCGTTCCACCCGGCGGTGCTGCGGCTGGTCGAAACGGTCATCTCCACCGGGGATCGTTTCGGCATCCCGGTGTCGCTCTGCGGCGAGATGGCCGCAGACCCTCTTGCGGTTCCGGTCCTGGTCGGGCTGGGGCTGAGAGAGTTTTCGATGCATCCGCCGGCGCTGCCGGTGGTTCGGAGCCTGATCCGGGCCCTGACGTTTAGGGAGGCGCGGCGCATCGCACACAAAGCCCTCTCCTTCGCGAGCGCCAAGGCAGTGGAGGAATACCTCCTGGAGCAGCTGTCGGGGCTCCTGTCCCACCTCAAGGTGAGGATCCGGCTATGACGCGCTTGGTGAAAAAGCCGTGGGGTGGCGAGGAGGTGTTCGCGGAGACCGAACGCTACGTCGGCAAGATCCTCACCGTGCGCGCGGGCCACGCACTGTCGCTGCAGTACCATGTGACGAAGGATGAGACAATGCGGGTGCTGGACGGGCGGTGCGAGCTACATCTCGGCCGGGGGCCGGGGAGCCGTGACCTGGATGTTGCCGTGCTGGGGCCGGGCGATGTCAGGCACATCGGCCCGGGCTTCCTGCACCGGCTGGTCGCACTGACCGATGTGCGGATCTTCGAGGTTTCCACGCCTGAGCTCGACGACGTGGTCCGCCTTGAGGATGACTACGGGCGCGCCGGGACGAGCAACCCATAGCGTGCCCGGGAGGCAACGATGAACCCAGTGCTTCTCGTGCTCGTGGCTGCCCAGGCCGCTGCGCCTCCTTCGGCGACCCCGACACCCACGCCGCGACTAAATATCCTGCTTTCGAGGCCGGGCTCCGAGGTCACCGCCCCGACCGGTTCGCTTGCGGACGTCGCCAAGCGGATCAAGCTCAAGCTTCCGGAGGGTCAGCCCAGGATTATCACAAACGACAATCTTAAGCAGCTATCCGAGGGTGTTGAGCTGACCACCGCGAAGGGTGTCGCGGGCACCGGGTACGCGCCTGTCGGTCAGGGACCCGCGGACCAGAAAAAGGCAATCTGGCAACAACGGTACCGCGAGGCGGTCACGCGTGTCGCCGCGCTGGAGGCGGACATCAAGCGGCTCGAAGGCGAGGCCAACCGGCTGGAGCGGGAGTTCTACGCGCACGATGACCCCGCGCAACGCGACGGTGTCGTCAAACCGGCGTGGGACAAGACCGTTGCCAACCTGCGCAAGGCTCAGGCCGACCTCGCCGAGGCGCGCAACAAGCCTGAACAGGTGCTCGAGGAAGCCAGACGCAATGGAGCTCTCCCCGGCTGGTTCCGCGGTCTGGACGAGCCCGGAGCGGCGGCCCCTCGTGGGGCTTCACCCGAGAGCCACGCGCCAGCCCGGCCGCGCACGACGCCGACCGCTCCGAGCCCGGTGTCGCCCGGGCCTCGGTGACCGCGCAGAAGAGCAGGGTTGCGCCGAACGACGAAACCGGTTAGAACGTGACGTCCCGAGGACGCCACCCGGGGCGGGCAGGGGAGTCGATGTTGCGAACGTACTTCGTGGAGACCTGGGGTTGCCAGATGAACGTGCTGGACAGCCAGCGTTTGGCTGGCGTGCTCGAGGCCCACGGTTTGCGGCCCGCCGACCGGCCGGAGGACGCCGACATTACCCTGCTGAACACGTGTTCGGTGAGGGAAAAGGCGGTGCATAAGGTGCTCACCAGGCTCGGCGAGTTGAAGCAGGTCAAGCAGGCTCTCGGCCGGCCGCGGGTGGTCGGCCTTTGCGGCTGCGTCGCCGAGCAGGAAGGAAGGGGGCTGCTTGCCCGGACCGCCGTGCTCGATTTCGTGCTGGGGCCGGGGCGCGTCGCCCAGTTGGGCAGGGCGCTCGAGGCGGTCGCCGCCGGGGAAAAGGTGAGCCTGACCGGTTTCTCGCCGAGCCAGGAGTACGACGCGCACCTGATCGCCAGGGGCGGGGGCGCGCGTCAGTTTGTCACGGTGATCCACGGCTGCAACCAGCACTGCACCTTCTGCATCGTGCCGTACACGCGCGGGCACGAGGCCAGCCGGTCGCTCGCGGAGATCGCGCGTGAGGTGGAAGCCCTGGTCGCCGCCGGCGCCAAGGAGATCACACTTCTGGGTCAGACGATCAACGCGTATCGTTGCCCGGCGACCGGGGCCGGCTTCGGCGAGCTGCTCGGCACACTCGGCGCCGTGCCGGGGGTGTGGCGGATCCAGTTCGTCACGTCCCACCCTAAGTTCTTTATTGACAATATGATAGAAGCTATCGCGACGACCCCGAATCTGGGCACCTACCTGCACGTCCCGTTCCAGTCGGGGTCGGATGCAGTGCTCAAGCGGATGCACCGCGGCTACACGCGAGACGGCTACGTCGAGCTGGTAGGTAAGCTGAGGGGCGCAATGCCCGAGGTGACCCTCTCCACCGACGTCATCGTCGGGTTCCCTGGGGAGACGGAGGAGGACTTCGAGGCCACGCTCGATGTCGTCTCGCAGGTGCGATTCGGCCAGCTCTACGGCTTCATCTTCTCGCCGCGCCCACGAACGCCGGCCGCCCGCTACCCGGGTCGCGTGCCCAGGACCGTTGCGAGAGGGCGACTGGAGCGCCTGTTCGCGCTACAGGCAACGGTGCAATTTGAACTGAATCAATCTCTCATCAACCGTGATGTCGAGGTTCTGGTGGATGGCCCGGCCAAGCGCGGCGCCGAGTCGTGGCAGGGCAGGGGGCCCGACAACCGCGTCGTTAACTTTCCAGCTTGGAACGGGATCAGGGCCGGTGAGGTCGCACGCGTCGTGGTGACGGGAGCAACGGCACACGCGCTCCTCGGCGTGCGCGCCGCCGACCGGAAAAACGGTTGGCCGACCCCAGCGGCTTGACAGGGCGCTCCAGCTGCCTGACATTGGGTGTGTGGGCGAAAACCCCGACGCCGTGACGGCACCGCTAGAGGTCGAGATCAGGGGCCTCATCCTGGATCCCGTGTCCAACACCCCGATCGTGATCCTCAAGAAGCCGGACGAGAACCTCTTCCTCCCGATCTGGATAGGGGTGTTCGAGGCAAACGCCATCGCCCTTCAGCTCGAGGGGGTCGAAACGCCACGCCCGATGACCCACGACCTGCTGCGCGGGGTCGTCGGAGCGCTCGGCGCCCAGGTCGAAGCGATCGTGGTGCACTCCCTGGTCGAGAACACCTTCCACGCCAAGGTCCTCCTCCGCAGCTCCCAGGGCGGGCTCGTCGAGGTTGATGCGCGGCCTTCCGACGCCATCGCCCTCGCACTCCGCTGTCACGCCCCGATCCGTGTCGCCGAATCGGTGTTCCGCGAGGCGCATGCCCTTGATTTCCGCGAGGGTGAGGATCAGGAAGCGCGGCTGCGAGAGTGGCTCGAGTCGCTCACACCGGAGCAACTCGGCAAGTACAAGATGTAACCGGTGTCCGGCCGAAACCACAGCAGTGCGAGCGGTGCGCGGCGCTGGCTCCAGCCTGGCGGGCGGCCACAGAAGCGCAGCGGAACGGACGCGGACCCCCGCAAAACTGAGAGCCGAGCGCGAGTTCACCTCGCGCGAGCTGGGGGGCTCGGGGGGCACTTCTGCGGCCGTGCGTAGGGTGGGGGGCCACAGAGCCCCCCGCAAAATGAAGCGAGGGCGGATTCACTCCGCCCGAGCGTGGGGGGTTCGGGGGGTCACGAGCGTCCGGGCGGGCGGTGGAGCGGACGCGGACCCCCCGCAAAATATAGTTGACATCGTTTCGCCGGTCTCGTTACAGTGCCAGGGTTGCTAGTCGTGGGAAGTCGCGGGGGGCACGTTGATCATCACCATCGCCAATCAAAAAGGTGGGGTGGGCAAGACCACGACGGCAATCAACCTCGCCGCGGCTCTGGCGCTCAAGGGGGTCCGCACGTTGCTCGTGGATCTGGACCCACAGTGCAACACCACGATGTCGTTCGTTGACCAACACACGTTAGCGCGGTCGATGTACGAGGTCATGGTGGAGCACGTCCCGATCACCGAGGTGATCGTCCCGACCCAGGTCGCGAACCTCGACCTGGCGCCCGCCCGCATCGCTCTGGCGAAGCTGGAGACGTCGATGGTAGGGGAGTTGGATGCCCACTTCCGCCTCAAGGACCGCATTCAGGAGGTCATCCCCAAGTACGAGTACATCATCGTGGACACGCCGCCCACGCTCGGGCTGATCACAGTCAATGCGATGGTGGCGTGCACCCACCTGCTGATACCGATCCAATCGTCGTACTTCGCCCTGGAGGGCACCGACGATCTCCTTGAGACGATGGAGAAGATCAAGGTGCGCGCCAACCCCGACCTGCAGATCCTGGGCGTGCTGATCACCCTGCACGACAAGCGAACGGTGCTGGCGCGCGACATCCACGCTCAGATCACTCAGGTCTTCGGAGACAAGGTCTTCCGCACCGCCGTGACCCGCTCGGTGCGGCTCGAGGAGAGCCCGGCGTATCGGGCCTCGATCTTCGAACATGCACCGCAGTCGAGCGGCGCCATCGAGTACTACGCGCTCTGCGAGGAGGTCATGGAACGTGTCTAGCCGCAAAGGTTTGCCGGAGTTTCGCAAGATGCGTCACGACCGCCATTTCGTCGACGAGCTCGCGAACAACGCGATTACCGCGGTCGGGTTAATGATTCCGGTCGGCCAGATCGAGACCAGCCGCGAACAGCCAAGGTCCAACCTCGGGGATCTGACCGAGCTCACCGCCTCGATCCGCGCGCGCGGGGTGCTCGAGCCCCTGCTGGTGCGCGCCGTTCCTGGGGCCAAGAAGTACCAGCTCATCGCCGGCGAACGCCGATTCCACGCCGCCGTCGAGGCCGGGCTCGAGGAAGTGCCGTGCGTCGAGATGGCCGCCACGGACCGCGAAGCCTTGGAGCTCGCCCTCGTCGAGAACCTCCAGCGCAAGGACCTCTCGGCGTTCGAGGAGGCGGAGGGCTACCGCTCCCTGGTCGAGAAGTACAGGTACACCCATGAACAGGTCGCCACCGCGATCGGGAAGTCCCGAACGACCGTGACCGAATCCCTCAAGCTCCTCGCAATCCCGCCTGCGATCCAGGACCTGTGTCGGCACGCCGACATCACGGCGAAATCGATGCTCCTGCTGATTGCACGAGCCTCCAGCATCGAGGAGATGGAGCGACTCGTTCAGGAGATCGCCGAGCAGAACCTGGACCGCGCAGCCGCGCGTGCCAGCGCCGCCTCGGCCGGAGCCGGCGACGCCCGCCAAGGGGCCAGCCCCGAGACCGACGATGACTTGGCACACGGTCGCTTTCGCCCGCTGCAGATCCGCCTCCGCACGACGCCCAACTCGCCGGTACGGCTTTCCCTCACGATCCGCCAACCAGGGGTTTCCAAGGACGAGGTCATCGCCACCCTCGAGACGCTTCTCGAGCAACTCAGGGCAGGCGACCTCGACGAGCGCCTGGCGGCGCCGCCGCACACCGAACGCCGCGTCAAACCCAAGGACTAGGAGCACCGCTTCCCAGAAGCCTTGAGGCAGGGAACGGCCCCCGCCAGGTCGGCGAACAAGGGCTTGCCTGGCTCAGGGTGGGCCAAAACGTGCAGCCTATTTAACATAATATATCTTATCGGACATTACCAGGGACCCGCGGCGTGTGGAATCGCGCTGCCCTGTGGAAACCCCTGTTGAAATCGACCCCTGCCACCAGCCCTCGGGCGGCGACGGCGCGCCGTGGCATAAGGCCCCCCCTTTCCGTACTATCCGTTGTGATGGGCTGGCGGCACCGCTTCGTAATCAACCGGGCGCTCCTCCTGGAGATGGTCCCCTCGCTCCTGCTGGCCGTGGGCGTCACGACGTTCCTGCTCCTCATCAGGGCGCTCTTCGTGCTGGCCGACCTCTTCATCTCCCACGACGTGCCCGTCCTCACAGGGCTTCAGCTCCTCCTGCTCGGGGTGCCGAACATTCTGGCCCTTACGCTGCCCATTGGAACGCTCTTCGCCGTGCTCATGACCGCCTCCAGGCTGGCCGCGGACTCGGAGCTGGTGGCGATGCAGGCGTCGGGCGTGCCTCTTCACCGGGCGGCGCGCCCGCTCGTGGTGGCGGCCGGTCTGGTCTGCGTGCTCGACATGTTCCTGATGCTGGTGGTCATGCCGCGGTCCAACGCAAAGCTCTCCGAGACAACGCGCCGCATTGCCCTCTCCGCGGCGAGCGCCGCCGTCGAACAGCGTGTCTTTGCCGAGGACTTCCCGGGACAGCTCCTGTTCGTGGACAAGATCGACCGCGGAACGGGGCGCTGGCACGGCGTGTTGCTCTTCGACGCCACCGATCCCATGCAGGAGAGCCTCGTCACCGCCGACAGCGGCGACCTCGTCATCGACCCGAGGGACGGCACGGCGTGGCTCAACCTCCAGGACACCACCACCCACCTGCTCCGCCCCAACGCGCCCGACTCTTACCGCAAGAACGACAACAACGAGCTGAAGATCCGGCTCAAGCAGCCGCCGACCGACCGCGGCGAGCACAGAAGGCTGGGCGTGCGCGAGACGGGCACGGGCGAGCTCCTCGCGCGTGTCCGGGGTGCACAGGGGCCGAAGACCGAGGAGACCCGGGAGGTCCTGGTCGAGCTCCACAAACGAGTGGCCATCCCTGCGGCGGCCATCGCTTTCGCCCTGGTCGGTTTCCCGCTCGGAGCCCGAAACCGGCGCGGCGGCAGGGGCTTCGGTCTCACGTTCTCGGTCGGTCTCGTGGTGCTGTACTACGTGCTCCTCAACAACGGCGAGCTGTTCGCCACGACCGGCAAGGTTCCGGCGGCCTTAGGAGTGTGGCTGCCAAATCTGGTCCTGCTCGCGTTGGCCGCGGACCTCTTCCGTCGTGCTTCCCGGGCCGTCAAGGGCGAGGGCGGCGTCGTCAGGTGGCCCCGGTTCCTCCGTGGCGTTGCCCGTGCCGCGGCGCAGGCCTACGGCTTCCTCGCGTCCGGGTTCGCGAGATTCCTCGGCAGCCGTGACCACGCCCCGGACACGGCGAACGGCGAGCCGCCTCGCCTACCCCTCACAATCGGCGTCCTGGACCGCCACGTGCTGCGGCAGTGCATCGCGTTCTTCGTGCTGGTGGTGATGGCGGTCTGCGCCCTCTGGGTCGTCGTCAACCTCTCGGAGAACCTGGAGGACATTCGAAGGAACGCGGTGCCTCTGGTCGTAGTGGTCCTGTACTACGCCTTCTCGGTGCCACAGATCGTCCACGACACCCTGCCCCTCGCCTTTCTGATCGCCTTCCTCGCCACCGCGACCGTGCTCAAGCGCCACAACGAGACGACCGCGTTCAAGGCCGCGGGAATCTCATTGAGTCGTGTTGCCCTGCCTCTACTTCTCCTGGGTCTCGCGACCGGGGCCGGACTCTTTTTCCTCGACGACTACGTCACCCAGCGTGCGGAGCGTTCGAAACAAAAGCTCGAGGACGTGATCAAGGGGCGCAAGGTGGCCCGTTCCTACCGCGCGACCGACCGCCCGTTCGTCTTCCTCCCCGATGGTCGGACTCTGGTGAACTTCCTCGAGTTCGACCCCGACACCAGCACCCTCGTCCGTCCCTCGGTGTACGTGTTCGACGCCCGCTTCAACCTGAGAACGCGCTTTATGGCCAGGCGCGCCTCCTACAAAGGTGGTAGCTGGGTTGCGGAGGACGCTTGGTCGCGCACGTTCATGGCCGACGCTATGCCGGAGTTCATCCGCCACAGGGCCCCGGTGGACCTCCCTCTCCCTGTACCCCCGGACTACTTCGGGCGCGAGTACCGCAGGCCGCAGCAGATGAGCTTCGGGGAGCTCAAGGATTACATCACCACGCTCCGCGCCGCCGGCTATCGCGTGGACAGGCTCACGGTGCAACTCCACCAAAAGCTCGCCTACCCCCTGGGAGTGGTGCTGCTGGCGTGGCTCTCGCTCCCCTTCGCCTTCCGCGCCGGGGGTCGGGGTGCCGTGGGAGGGATCGCCCTCGCCCTGGTGCTCGGGATGGCCTACTTCGGGCTCATGGCGTTCATCACCAGGCTCGGCGAGGCCTCCCTGGTAACGCCTGTGCTCGCGGCCTGGACGCCGGCGGTGGTGTTCGGCCTGCTGGCGATCAACCGTCACACCACGCTTCGGACGTAGCGAACCGGGCCGCGACGTCGGCGCGCCGACAGCGTGCAGACAATGGAGCGAGCGACGCCCCGGCGCGCACTGCACCGGGGCGTCGGATAGTTGCTAATCCATTCTAGGTCAATACGTTAACGATTCGCTCCAAGGCCCAGTCGATCTCCTCTCGGGTGATCACGAGCGGTGGGGCGAACCGTATCGTGTTGACGTGCGTCTCCTTGCACAACAGCCCCTGCCTCTGGAGCGCCTCGCAGAACCGTCGCGCCCCTCCGGCCTCCGGAGCGAGCTCCACGCCGATCCACAGCCCCTTCCCGCGCACTTCCTTGATGTTGGCGGATTTCATGGCTCGGAGGCGCTGGATGAAGTATTCCCCCAGCCGCGCCGAGTTCGCGATCATCCCCTCCTCCACCAGGGCCCGGAGCGCCGCGTGCGCCACAGCGCACGCCAGCGGGCTGCCGCCAAACGTCGAGCCGTGGTCGCCGGGCTTGAACACCCCCATCACCTCGTCGTCGGCCAGGATTCCCGATACGGGCACGCAGCCGCCCCCAAGTGCCTTGCCGATCACGACGATGTCGGGCCTAATCCCCTCGTGCTCGTAGCAGAACAGCTTGCCGGTACGGCCGAGCCCGGACTGGATCTCGTCGAGGATCAGCAGCACCCGGTTCGCGGAGGCGACCTCGCGCAGTCGGCGCATGTAGCCCGCCGGCGGCACCACGATCCCGTTCTCCCCCTGGATCGGCTCCACCAGGATCGCCACCGTCTCGCGCGTGATCGCGCTCTCAACCGCCTCCGCGTTGCCGTACGGCAAGAGCCTGAAGCCCGGCGTGAAAGGCCCGAACCCCGCTCGGTACTGCTCCTCCGAGGAGAAGCCGACAATCGTGGTCGTGCGGCCGTGGAAGTTCCCCTCGAAGACCAGGATCTCGCCTCTGTCGTCTGGCACGCCCTTCACGGTGTGGGCCCATTTGCGCGCCGCCTTGATCGCGGTCTCCACGGCCTCCGCCCCGGTGTTCATGGGCAGGAAGCGGGAGAAGCCCGTGAGCTCGCAGAGCTCGGCGCACAACGGCCCGAGTTGATCGTTGCGGAAGGCACGTGATGTCAGGGTCAGGCGCTCCGCCTGTTCTTTGAGAGCCGCCACGATCCTGGGATGGCAGTGTCCCTGGTTCATCGCCGAGTAAGCAGCCAGGAAGTCGAGGTACTTGTTTCCCTCCACGTCCCACACCCACACGCCCCGCGCGCGGCTTATCACCACATCCAGGGGGTGGTAGTTGTGGGCGCCGTACGTCTCCTCGAGCCGAACGAATTCGGCGCTCGTCGCCGCGGTTGTGCTCATGATTCGCCTCCGAGGCCCCGCGGGAGTGCCGCGAGAGACCAAGGCTACGCGATTGCGCCGTACGCCGCAAGCTCGTCGTCGGAGCCTCAGCCCCCATTCGGGGTGAACACGTACTCGACCCTGCCAGGGCCGAGGAGGGCCGTAAGGGCGGGCACCAGCGTCACGGGGTCGACGCCGAGGACGCGGTTCGGGACGATCTCGGCCTGGAACTCTCCACCCACGACCCTCAACCGCACCTGCATCCGACCCTCGTGGCGCAGGAAGAGCTCCTGCAGCTGCTCGAGCGCCTCCTTCTCGGCGAAGCGATCGAGGTCCAGCTCCACACGCAGGGCGGTCGCCTTGCGAGCCTCGATTCCCTCGAGAGGCGTTGCCTCTTCCAGCGCGAGCTCGACGTGTTCGGCGTCACTCGCCCGCAGCGTGGCGCTGACGAGCACCGAGGTGCCATCGACCAGGCTCCTCTCGTAACGCTCGTACGCGTCGGGGAACGCGACCACCCGCACGGCACCGGTCTGGTCCTCGAGCGCAAAGGAGGCCATGCGGCGGCCCTGGTTGCGGCCCTCCTTGATCGGCCGAACCTTGAGCCCGGTGATGAGGCCGCCGACCACGGCGCGGTCGGCCCCGCTCACCACAAGCTCTGCGAGCCCAGTCACCGGCGTCGCGCGCAGCTCCTTCAGGATTCGCGCCCAGCGGTCGAGGGGGTGGCCCGAGAGGTAGAAGCCCAGGGTCTCGCGCTCACCGCGTAGGGTCTCCTCCGTGCTGACCGGGACCGACGCGGCGACGGTTGGCTCCTCCTCCTCCTCGTCGAGCGCGAAAAGGAAACCCTGGCCGACCTCGAGCGCCTGCCTCTGGCGCGCCGCCTGATCCACGAGCCTGTCCATGCCCCCCAGCAGAACGCTGCGGTCAGGGTGGATGGAGTCGAAGGCCCCCGCCCGCACGAGGCACTCGACGACCTTTCGGTTGATCGCCCGCTCGCCGACCGTGCGAAGCAGGTGCGCGGCACTCTTGAATCGCCCAGCCGTCGCACGTGCGTCGACGATCGCCTGACTGGCGCCCTCCCCTACCCCCTTCACGGCGGCTAGGCCGACACGGATGGCGTTCCCTTCGACGGTGAACGCGAGCTGCGAAGCGTTGATGTCGGGGCCCAGGACCTTGAGCAGAGACGCGGCGAGCATGGCCACGTAGGCCGCGAGCTTGTCCGTATTCGCCACCTCGCTCGAGAGCATCGCGGCCCAGAAGTAGAGAGGCTGGTGGGCCTTGAGGTATGCGGTCTGGTAGGCGACGTAGGCGTACGCGACCGAGTGCGACTTGTTGAAACCGTACTGTGCGAACGGTACGATCTGCCGCCAGAGAGCCGCGACCTTCTCCCTCGGGTAGCCCTTGCCGACGCCCCCCGCGATGAAGTGGTTCCCCTGCTCGTCGATGAGCTCCTTGATCTTCTTGCCCATTGCCTTGCGGAGCGTGTCGGCGCGGGCCATCGAGAACCCGGCGATTTTCACCGCAATGCGCATCACCTGCTCCTGGTACACGATGACCCCGTAGGTCTCGGCCAGGATCTCCTCCAGCTCCGGAAAGATGTAGGTGATCGGCTGCCGGCCGTGCTTGCGGTCCGCGTACTCGGCGGTCCACTGCATCGGCCCGGGGCGGTACAGAGCGTTAAGAGCCGCTAGCTCCTCGAACTTGCGGGGCTGCACCGTGCGCAGCAGGTCGCGCATCCCGGAGGACTCGAACTGGAAGATGCCGTCCGTGTCCCCCGCGCAGAACAGGTCGTAGACCTTGGGGTCGTCGAAACTCATGCGCCCGAAATCCGGCACCGCAATCCCGGCCGCCTCCAGGCTGTGAAGACAGTCGTCGATCACGGTCAGGGTCTTCAGACCCAGGAAGTCCATCTTGAGAAGGCCGAGCTTCTCGATCACGTCCTTGTCGAACTGGGTGACTATCTCGTCGCGGGAAGTGCGGTAGAGCGGCACGATCTCGCGCACCGGCCGCGGGGCGATCACGACTCCGGCAGCGTGCATCCCGCAGTGCCGGGCGAGGCCCTCGAGTCGCCTCCCGATCTCGAAAAGGCGCGTGACGTCCGCGCTGCCCTGTACGGCCTCGGCCAGGCGCGGCGAGTCGCGCAGCGCGCTCTCCAGCGTGACGTTGAACCCGTCAGGTACCAGCTTGGCGATGCGGTCGGTCTCGGCGAACGACATTCCGAGCACGCGGCCCACGTCGCGGATGCAGGAGCGGGCCTGCAGGATGTTGAAGGTGGCGATCTGCGAGACGTTTTCCTCGCCGTAGACGGCGCGCACGTGTCCGATGACCTCATCCCGTCGCCGCTGGCAGAAGTCGATATCGATGTCGGGCATTGAGATGCGGTCGGGGTTGAGGAAGCGCTCGAACAGCAGGTCGTACTCGAGCGGGTCAATGTCGGTGATTCGCAGGGCGTATGCCACGAGCGAGCCGGCCGCGCTACCGCGACCCGGTCCGACGGGGATGCCGTGCTCGCGCGCGTACTTGATGAAGTCCCACACAACCAGGAAGTACCCTTCGAACCCCATCGAGTGGATGATCGCGAGCTCCGTCTCGAGGCGCGGGCGGTACTCCGCCTCGGGGATGCGTCTCTTCCTACCATCGGCAAGCCTCTGCTCCAGCCCCACGCGCGCGAGATCCTCGAGGTAGTCGTCTGGCAGCTTGCCCTCGGGGACCGGGTACCGCGGCAGGTAGAACGCGCCCTCGGGGAAGGTGACGTGGCAGCGCTCGGCGATTTCCCTCGTGCGCCTCATGACCTCGGGTTGATCGCCGAACAACCGCGCCATCTCGGCGGGCGACTTGACATAGAACTCGTCGTTGTACGCGTAGTCGTGGGCCATCTCCGCGAGGGTCTTGTTCTGCCCGATCCCGATCAGAACCCGGTGCGCCTCGACGTCCTCGCGACGGTGGAAGTGGCAATCGTTGGTGGCCACGACAGGGATTCCCGTCGCCTGCGACAGGTGCTCAATCCCCTGCCGTACAACCGGCTCGTCTCGGAGGCCATGCTCCTGCACCTCGAGGAAGAAATCGTCGGGCCCGAGGATCTCGCGGTACTCCTCGGCGGCCTGCTGCGCCCCCTTCTCGTCGCCGGACAGCAACTTTGCTGAAACCTCCCCGGAAAGGCAGGCCGAGAGACCGATGAGCCCGTCGGCGTGCGCTGCGAGCAGCTCCTTGTCGATGCGAGGGCGGTGGTAGAACCCGTCGAGGTACGCGGTGGTCACGAGGTGCATCAGGTTGTCCCAGCCGCGCTGGTTCTCCGCCAGCAGCACGAGGTGGTGGTAGGGCTTGCGCGAGCCGTAGGGGTTGCCGGTGCGCTCCTTGCGGCTGCCGGGCGCGACGTACATCTCGCACCCGAGCACCGGCTTTATGCCGGCCTTGCGCGCGGCACTGTAGAACTCGTACGCGCCGAAGAGGCTGCCGTGGTCGGTGAGGGCCACCGCAGGCATGCCGTGCTCGTTCACCTGGCGCATGAGCTCGTCGAGCTTCACGGCAGAATCCAGGAGCGAGTAGTGGGAGTGGAGGTGAAGGTGAACAAACGGCTCTGGCATGACCCCCTATTCTAGGTCCTTTGCTTACCCGGAGGGTCGGCGGCCCCTTCTTCTTCCACTGCGTGGCTTTCTCTTGCCCCGCGGGCCTGGAGCTAGCTCTTCTTCCTTTCACTGCGTGAGGCTTTTGTTTTGCCGGTGCCCCGGTGGCCTGGGTGCGGCCTTGCGTCTCCCCAGCCGCTGCGGCCGCACACTCCTCCGCCCGCGACCCGACAGCTCGATCCGCGCCGGGGCCCCTCGGCGTTCGCATGCGGCCGCGGCGC
>Ga0154638_1140_pt4 | contig 46633 bp, 40 predicted proteins | sample Rifle2008BG13ft_FD_116067 | JGI IMG/M metagenome (GOLD analysis project Ga0154638, IMG submission 116067) | Acidobacteria bacterium RBG_13_68_16 | reverse complement strand
CCGCACAGGGTGCAACGGCCGAAAGCGGCCGCCGCGAGGCCCTGGAGCGCCTCCTGGGTGAGGGACTGGGCGCCCACGAGACCCGGCGTGAGGCGCCCGAGCAGGGTGTGGTACCGGCGAAACAACCTCGCCACGCGCTCCACCTTGGCGGCCGGCGTCGACTCGAGCTCGCGGTCCGCCAGGTACACGTGACAGGTGTCGGCACAAAGACCGCAGCGTACGCAGGCGTTCAAGAAAGCGGCAGTGCGCTTGTCGAGGCGGCCTCTCAGCACGTGGAGCGCCTGCTCGAGCGCGGCGGCCTTCGCGGGTGCCTCAGCCACGGCCGGTCCCCGGAGCCTTGGGGTTTGGGCGCACCCCGCGCCGGCCGAAGTACGCCCCCGACCAGAGGCGACTGGCGAGCAGGAAGACCACGTGACGGAGCTTGCCGAGGGGTGCGTAGAGCAGCAGCACCGCACCCGTAACCTGGAACCACGGCATCAACCCGTGATCCAGGGAGGCGGCGAGCCCGGCGGCGAGCGTGGCATCCACCAGGAGGTTGGCAAGGAAGTCCTCGGGCACGCTGATTCCCCGCAACCTTCCGTCCAGTGTGCGCTTGCCGAGCAGGGCCAGGCCGCAGGCCAGTCCGAGTGCGAGGACGACGGTCAGGGTGATGTTTGCGGCCGCGGGGACAGCGACGGGCAGCAGGCTCACCAGCAGCCGGAGGAGGGCCGCAAAGATTCCGAGGTGGTAGCCGATTCCCGCGAGGTAACTCGGCAGGTGGAGGGCGGCGCTCTCCTTGGCGGTGGGGGCAAACGCCTTGGTGAAGGCGTAGAGCACGCCTGCGCGTGCACTGCCCCGCGCCGGCGCGATGGCCTTTGGCACCGCGGCGAACCGCGTGGAGAAACGCTGGGCCAGGAACATCGTGACCGAGGTGACCAGTGCGGTCGCGAGCGCAATGGAGGCGAGCGTCATCACGCGGCCCGTCGCTTCAGACGCACCCCTCGGGTTTGGGCAGGCCGGCGACCTTGCACGCCCCCTTGGCGGGGCCGGAGGGGAACAGCTTGAAGATAGTCTTCAGAGGGAGGCCGGTTTTCTGGCAGAGCAGCCGCACCATCGGAGCGCTACCGTGTTCCAGGTAGTAGTCGCGGATCAAATGTACAACCGCCCAGTGCTCGGGGGTCATGTCGCTGATCCCCTCGGTGGTTGCAAAGAGCTTCGCCACCTCGTCGTCCCAGAGCTCCGGCCGCTGGAGGAACCCTTCCTCGTCCACCGCGAACGTCCGGCCAGCGATCTCGATCTCTGGCATCTCACCCCCCCAGGAGCTGCACAGCGGCAGCACTGCAAGGGTAGCGAGGCGTACGCATCGCCGCAACAGAGACACGTTGAAGATGAGACCGGATCGAGACCATGCGGCTCGGACAGTCGATCTCAGGTCCGGTCGCGCTGGCGCTCACCCAGGAGCTGCAGAAGGAGATCGGCGTACCGGGAGAGGACCACCGCGCCGTCGTAGCGGGACGCCCGCGTGCGGGCGGCGGCCCCCTGACGGCGGCGCAACGGCAGGTCTCGGCCCAACTGAATCAGCGCGTCCCGCCACTGGGCGGGGGTGGTGGCCCAGAACCCGGTCTCGCCCGGCACCACCACCTCACGGTTGGCACCCACCGGCGAGGCCACGGTCGGCAGGCCCGCGGCCGCGTACTGGATGCAACGGTACGCTCCCTTGCCGCGCGTCCAGGCGTCGTCCGGGAGCGGCGCGAGACCGACATCACACGCCGCCAACTCTCGGCCTTCGGTGCGCTCGCTCCAGCTCACCAGCCGGCACTGAACCCCCGGCATGTCCGGCGTGCGGTCGGATATGACACGGAGTTCGAAGAGCAAACCGTCGCTTTGAAGCTGCCGGAGGACGGGGCCGAGGTCCATGAGGTAGCGGAGGTTGGCACCGAGGCCGATCCACGCGAGCTTGAGGGGGCCGTCTCCGACGATGGTCGCCTGGGGGTAGCCCGCGAGCTCGACCGGGGTGGGCAAAACCTCTATGCGAGGTCCCTCGACGGCGATGGCGGAGGCAAGCGACTGTGAGGCGGCCACCACAACCTCGCACTGCCGGACCATGCATCGGAAACGTCGCTGCCGCCATCGGGCCTGGTCGGGCGGATCGCCGTGGCGTGGCGGCTTGCGGAACATGATTGCGTCGTCCACGTCCAGCACCCAGTGCGGGCACTGCCTCGCCACGAACCCCAGTTCGCCGGCCAGCAACTTAAGTTTGGAAAAGACCAGCAGGTCGCTCGACCGCCAGATCCGCGCGAGACGCCACACCCGCCACCACTCGGGTCCGTTTAGAGCGTGCACCTCGGCAACCAGGCCGAGGCGCTCGAGGTGCGGCACCAGCGGGGCAAGGCGGAGGCGAAACGAGGGCAGTGCTGGGTTGACGCTCACGAGGCCGATGACTGGTTGTTGCCGGCTCGGAAAGCTCGGTGTCGGCTGGGGTTCCATCTCAGCTCGTGGCCGGTGGACCGGCCGCGTTCCTGCGACGGAGTGCCTGCATCGCCTTGAGCGCCGCGTGCCGGTAGAGATCGGAGAGTGTGGGGTAGTTGTACATCGTCTCGGCGATCTGCGGAGCGGTCGCACCCGCGCGCAGGAACGCCTGGCCGATGTGGATCAGCTCACTCGCGCCCTGCCCGATCATGTGGGCGCCCACCAGCTTCAGCGAGTTCGCCTCGAAGAGCAGCTTGAGCAGACCCTCTGTGTCGCCGATGATCTGGCCGCGTGGATTCATGTCGTAGTTGCCGCGGCCGGTCAGGTACTCGACACCCAGCCGCTTAAGCCCCTCCTCGGTCTCGCCGATGTAACTCACCTCGGGAATCGAGTAGACCGCGAACGGCAGCACCTCGGTCTTTGAGGTAAGGCCGGGGATGTTGAAGGCGTGGCGCATGGCCTGGCGCCCCTGCTCCATGGAGGTGCTGGCAAGCGCCGGGTAGCCGATCACGTCACCCACGGCGTAGATGTGCGACACCGCAGTTTGGTAGTTCTCGTTCACTTGCAGCAGGCCGTACTCGTTGGGCTCGAGTCCTATGGCCTCGAGGCCGAGGTCCTTCGTGTTGCCGTCGCGGCCGACACAGTAGAGGAGGGCGTCGGTATCGAAGACCTTGCCGGACCTGGTAGTGCAGCGCACCTGCGGGCGGCCGCCAGGGAGCTGCTGCACGGAGCCGTAGCGCTCGCCGTGCATCGTCGTGATGCCGAGCGTGCTCAGCTCGCGCTCCAGGATCGCGACGATCTCGCGGTCGAGGAACGGCAACAGGAGGTCCCGCGTGTCGAGGAGGGTGACCTGGATGCCGAGGGCTGCAAAGATGCTGGCGAACTCCACGCCGATCACCCCTGCGCCCAGAACGAGCATGGTGCGTGGAATCCGCGGAAGGTGGAGAATGGTATTGCTGTCGAACACGGTCTCGCCGTCAAACGGAACGTCAGGCGGCCGGTTCGGGCTGGAGCCGGAAGCGATCACGATGACGTCGCCGGTCATCGAGGATTGCGCGCCGCCGTCGGAGTCGCGGAGGGCCACCGTGTGTGCGTCCGTGAAGCGCGCGTGTGCCCGAAATACCTCGATGCAATAGCGCTCCAGCGAATCGTTGATGATCTCGAGCTCCCTGCCGACCACCACGCGCTCGCGGTACATGAAATCGTCCACGGTGATCTGGTCGCTGATCTCGCAGCGGATGCCCTCGAGTTTGTTACGGGTCAGAGAGTGAACGAAGAGAGCGCTCTCCCGCAGGGTCTTGGAGGGGATCGTGCCCCAGTTGACCCGGGTGCCGCCGACCACGTTCTGGCGCTCGATCACGGCAACCTGCTTCCCCGCTCGAGCGGCCTGGATGGCTGCCCGCTCGCCGGCGGGGCCGCACCCGATCACGATCACGTCATAGTGCGGCATCGTCGTCCCCCTGTGCGGAACGGATCGTAGCAAACGGAGGTGCCCTGGTGGGGAAACGGGCCGGTCCGGTTCGTCCCGCGGGGACTGGCGAGCCGACGGGCGGCCGGACCGGGTAGAATCCGTCAATGGATCTGCGCCGCAAGCTGACCTGGATCGCGGTGCTCTACTTCGCCGAGGGGCTTCCGTTCGGTATCGCCTACGACGTCTGGCCGGTGTACTTCCGTGTCCACGGAGTCTCGCTCAGGGAGATCGGGCTCATGAGCCTGCTCTCGCTTCCCTGGACGTGGAAAATGCTGTGGGCGCCGCTCGTCGACCGCTTCGGGGCACGGCAGCAGTGGATTTCCGCCTGCCTGCTGGCGCTGGCCGTGGCGACGGTGGCCATCATCCCGCAAGACGCCGGGCATCCGTCGTGGCTGCTCTGGGGGGTGTTGTTGGCGTTCACGACGGCGTCCGCCACGCAGGACATCGCCATCGACGCCTACGCGGTGGACGTGTCAACCCCGGAGGACACCGGCGCCATCAACGGCGTGCGAGTCTCCGCGGCGCGCATTGCACTGCTGGTCGGCGGCGGAGGCGTGATGATGCTCGCCGGGGTCACGGGGTGGACGCCGCTTTGGATCGCTCTGGCGGCCGTCTTCCTCGTGCTCTCGGTCATCACCTATGCAAGCCCGCGGGTCCCGCTGGATCAGAACGAGCGGCGCAACCCGATCGGCCCGGTGCTGCGCTGGCTGCTGCGGTGGGAAATGCTCCCGGTGCTGCTCTTTGTGCCGCTTTTTAAGCTCGGGGACTCGCTCCTGGGGCGCATGGTCAAGCCTTTCTGGGTAGACCGCGGGTACTCCTTGAGGGAGATTGGTTTGGTCTCTGTCACGCTCGGTGTCGTGTTGACCATCGTCGGCGCCCTTGCCGGCGGCTGGTTCGTGAAAAGGTTCGGCATCTTCCGTGGTCTCCTGTGGCTCGGGATAGCCCAGGCGCTGCCGCACCTGGGCTATGCGGCCGTGGCCCAGTTCACCTTGCCGCGGGAGAGCATCTACGCCGTGTCGATGCTGGAATCGTTCGCTCAGGGGCTCGGCACCGCGGCGTTCCTCTCGTTCCTGATGAACCTGTGCGAGAAGGAGCACGCCGCGACGCAATACGCGCTGCTGTCGGCGCTCTTCGCGCTTACCCGCGACGTGGTGGGAGCGTTCTCCGGGATCGGCGTGGAGAGGGTGGGCTACGCGGCCTATTTTGCGTTCACCATGCTCCTCGCCATCCCTACGCTTGCTCTGCTTCCCCTCATCAAGGGACGCATCAGGGAAAAGTCTGCGGCGTCCCAGGCTGCGTGACGGGTCTCACCGGGCAGGGTCGGGCTCCCGCCGGTATTCTCCGGTGAACACTCGTGGGCGCGGTACACTCCGGGTTTGCCGCCTTCCGTTGGCGGTGGGGGGAGGAACGCCGTGCCGAAGCTGACTCTTGGAAAGCCTCCGCGCCGCAGACCGGGTCGGATCGTGATGATCCTTGCGCTCCTGATGGTTGCATTTGTGCTGTGGGGAGCGCTGCGCCGCGGGCCGGCACCCTCGATGGTGATCGAGAGCGAGCGGCCCGCCGTGGGAGCAGCCACGAAAATCGTGGCGCGTTTCTCGGAGCCTTCGAGGGGGCTCGGCACGGTGAGGCTCGAGGTCGTCCAGGGGGAGAAGAGCGTGGTGCTCGGTGAGCAGCGGTTCCCCCGGGCCGGCTCGTTCAACCCCACAAGGGGTCGGTTCACCCCGCAGGCGGAGCTCTCGGCGACCGTCGGGCGCGCCAGCGAGGAGTGGCTGCGGGAAGGCGAGCTCGTGGTGCGGGCGACCGCCGACCGGATAGCGGGGCCGCTGCGCTCGAAGGCACAGGTCGTGGTGGAGAGGCGCATGCAGGTGCGCCTGCGGCCGCCCAGGCTGGAGCTCGAGTCGAGGCAGCACTACGTGCGCGAAGGGGGCGCCGGCGTCGTCGTGTTCAGGGTCGGTGAGGGGGTGGACCGCTCCGGCGTGCGGGCCGGCACGGTGGAGTCGCTGTCCTACCCCCGCCCAGGCGGCAGCACCGGGGAGCGCTTCGCGCTCTTTGCGATCCCGTGGGAACTGAGCGATCCCGCCCAGGTGAGGCTGTTCGCGGAAGACGACGCCGGCAACCGGGTGGAACTGCCGTTCGTGGACGTGTTCAAGAAGGTCCCGCCCCGCGCCGACACGCTCGAGCTGACCGAGACATTCCTCGAGAAGGTCGTGCCCGCTATCGCGAGCGCGACCCCCGGGTTCGACGCGCGCGGCAGGCTGCTCGACCAGTACCTGCGGATCAACGGTGAGCTGCGACGCTCGGTGCTGGCCCAGATCGCGGCGCTGGCCCGCGACTCGGAGCCGCACGTCCTGTGGAAGGGCGCGTTTCTGCAGATGCCTAACACCCAGCGGCGGTCCGGTTTCGCCGAGAACCGGACGTACTTCTACCAGGGCAGGGCGGTGGACCACCAGACCCATCTCGGGCTCGACCTTGCCTCAACGGAGCGTGCGCCGGTACCGGCCGCGAACTCCGGGAAGGTGGTGTTCGCGGGGTGGCTCTCGATCTACGGTAACGCCGTGCTCCTGGACCACGGCTACGGCCTCCTGAGCCTCTACGGCCACATGGCCGCGCTGGACGTCAAGCCCGGCGAGATGGTCGGCAAGGGGCAGCGGCTTGGGACGAGCGGCTCGACCGGGCTGGCCGGCGGTGACCACGTGCACCTCGAGATCTTCGTCCAGGGCAAGTCCGTGGATCCGCTGGAGTGGCTCGACGAGCACTGGATCCGGGACAACATCGCCACCAAGGTGAACCTGCCGGGGTGAAGACAGGGTACAGAAGTGTCCTTCTGCCGTACCTGTCACGCCAACACCGCTGGTGCATCCGGTTCTCCGAATCGGTTGCCCCTCACGGTGGCGAGACGTAGACTCATACCGTGAACGGTGAGCCGAGCCTGCAGGACCGCTACGCGCCGACTACCCGCTGCTTCGGCTGCGGCCCGGCGAACGCGGACGGGCTTCGCATCAAGAGCTTTGTGCGGGGCGACGAGGTGGTGTGCGAGTGGGCGCCCTCCACGCGCCACCAGGCGTTCGACGGCGTTCTCAACGGTGGAATCGTCGGGACCCTCTTCGATTGCCACTGCAACTGGACCGCCGCCTACCACCTGATGACCGCGGGCGGAGCCGACACCCCACCCTGCACGGTGACGGCCGAGTACCACGTGGTCCTCAAACGCCCCACGCCCTCGGCGGGTCCCGTCACGGTGCGCGCACGGGTGGTGGAGGCGAGCGAGGACCGCGCGGTTGTCGAGGGCACCCTGGAGGCGAGAGGTCGGGTCACGGCGACCTGCCGGGGGGTGTTCGTGGCGGTAAAGGAAGGACACCCCGCCTTCCACCGGTGGTGAGGGTGATCAACGGCCGCTACTTAGTGTCCAAGATCAGCGGCAGCCCGTCCTTCCCGGCACCGATGATCACGACCTTGGCGTTCTGCGAGGCGGCGAGCTTCTCGGTCGCCTCGATCCCCTTCCAGCGCAGCAATGGCTCGGAGATGCCCTTGGTCACGATCATCTGGAAATCTGCGATCCCCTGGGCCTCGATGCGCTTGCGCTCCGCTTCCTGCTTCTCCTTGAGGAGCACGAACTGCATGCGCTGGCTCTCCTGCTCGGCGCGCAGCTTTTCCTCGATGGCCTGGGTCAGCCCGACCGGTAGGCCAACGCGGCGCAGCGGCGAGGCCTCGACTGTGATGCCGCGGGGCCCGACGAGCTTCTGCAGGTCCTTCTGAATGATCTCCGCCAGCATCTCGCGCTCGGAGGTGTAGAGCGCCTTCGCCTCGTAGCCGGCCGTGACGCCACGCACGACCGAGCGGACCTGCGGCTCGAGGATAATCTCGATGTAGTTCGGCCCGATGCTCTTGTAGACCTCGGCCGCTTTGTCCGGGTCGAGGTGGAAGAGCGCGCTGATCTCGAGTTGCACCGTGAGCCCTTCCTTAGAGGGGACGTCCATCGTCTCCTTGATCTCCTGCGTCTTGACGGAGAACTTGAAGACGCGGGCGAGGGGGTTGACGAAGTTGATCCCCGCTTTGAGGGTCACGGGCGAGACGGTGCCGAAGAAGTCGACCACCCCGACGTGACCGGCCGGGATCACGGTGAGCACCTGAGAGACGGCGACGAGCGCCGCCAGCAGCGCAACGATCCCGACACCGGCACGGCTCGCCCCCACGACCGGGAAGCCGTCCCCGCGGCCGGCGCTCGCGAGCTTGCCGAAGGCCACCAAGGCGATGATTGCGACCAGGACGCTCAGGATAAAGAGCATGGTCCCTCCTCGACGATCTCGGCCAAGTGTAGGGCATTTCGGGTGTGTTCTCCGCATGGCGTGGGAGCGAGGGGGGTGGTGAGGACGCTTGACAGCGTGCCCGCGGCCGCGGAGCATGCGGGCCGGATCATGTCGCTCTTCGCGCTGAGCACCCTGCTTGCGGCCCTTCTTCTGTTCCAGGTGGAGCTTGTGATCGGCAAGGCCGTTCTGCCGTGGTTCGGCGGGACACCGGCCGTGTGGACCACGTGTCTGCTCTTCTTTCAGGTGGTGCTGCTAGGCGGTTATGGCTGGTCCCACGCGCTCATCAGCCGCTCCGCACCCCGTCGGCAGGCGGTGGCGCACGGCGCGCTGCTCGTGGCCTGTCTCGCGGTGCTGGGATGGCATCTGGTGTCGTGGGGTTCCCCCCTGCTCCCTGGGGCAAGCTGGAAGCCGGGCGGGCAGGAGAACCCGGTGCCCGCGATCCTCGCCGTGCTGGGCGCCGCCGTGGGTCTGCCGTTTCTTGCGCTCTCGGCCACCGCGCCGCTGCTCCAAGCGTGGTTCTCTCGCGCCTCGCCCGGGCGCTCCCCCTACCGCCTGTACGCCATCTCCAACGTGGGCTCGTTGCTGGCTCTGCTCTCCTACCCGTTCCTGGTGGAACCTCTGCTCCCCCTGCGGGTGCAGGCCCGGGTGTGGGCGATCGGGTTTGGCATCTTCGCCCTCGCCTGCGGCGCCTGCGCGATCAGGGTGGGCGCAGTCTCGACCGCCCGTTCGACGGGTGGTGAGGCCGCTCCCGGACGAGAGGGCACACCGGGGAAGGGGAGGCCGGGAACCGCACGGCGGTTCCTCTGGCTGGGCCTACCCGCCAGCGCCTCGGTGATGTTGCTCGCCGTGACCAGCCAGATCTCGCAGGAGGTCGCGGTCGTTCCGTTTCTCTGGGTGCTGCCGATGTCGCTCTACCTGCTCTCGTTTGTGGTGTGCTTCCACGATCGGCGGTGGTACTCCCGCGCGGTCTTCCACCCGCTCCTGGCTGTCGCGGTTTTTGTTGCCTGCTTCTTGCTGTACCACGGATCGGACGTTCCCGTGCTGGGTCAGATCGCAACCTGGTCGTTCGTGCTTTTCGTCTGCTGCATGGTCTGTCACGGCGAGCTCGCTCGCCTGGCGCCCGATCCCTGGCACCTGACCTCGTACTACCTCCGGCTGGCGGCCGGCGGCGTGTTGGGCGGCTTGTTCGTCGCGCTGGTCGCGCCGGTCGTGTTCAACGGTTTCTGGGAACTCCACGTCGGGCTGCTGGCGTGCGGGTTGGCGGCCCTCCTCGCGTTGCTGGAGGACGGTACGTCCTGGTTGCGGGCAGGCAAGGTGTGGCCCGCCATCGTGGCCCTCGTGTCGGCGGTTACGGGGACGGCCGCCTTCCTCGTTCCGATCGCTCAGGGCTCCGTGTTCGCCCGACTGTGGCCGGAGGTGGTCGCCGGGGCGGGCGTCCTGCTGGCCGCGTTCTGGTTGGGCCGGCGTGCGCGGGTGTCCCGTCTCTGGGAGGGGCGGCCGCTCTTCGCTACGGGTTGCCTGGCGGTGGCGCTGATGCTCCTCTCGGTGGTGCTGCGAGCCCACATGGGGGCGATCCTGGCAGGGTCGCTCGAGGTTTCGCGCGGTTTCTTCGGGGTGCTGACGGTCGAGCAGGAGTTCGCTGGGAACCCGAACCGGCACGCGTACCTGATGCGAAACGGACGCATCATGCACGGGTTCCAGTTTGCCTCGGAGGCAAAGCGGCGCCTTGCGACCTCATACTACGGGGAGGGGAGCGGTATCGCCATGGCGCTACTCCACCATCCGCGGCGCGAGGCGCCGACTCCCGACGGACGCGCCCTGCGGATCGGCATCGCCGGGCTGGGCGTGGGCACCATCGCGACCTACGGCCGCGAGGGTGACCTCCTGCGCTTCTACGAGATAAACCCGGATGTCGTCGGGTTCGCGACGGGAGGGGTGTTCACATACCTCGCCGACACGCCCGCTCACGTCGAGGTCGTCCTTGGGGACGCGCGCGTCTCACTGGAGCGCGAGGAGAGCCAGCAGTTCGACGTGCTGGTCGTTGATGCCTTCTCGAGCGGGGCGATCCCCGTGCACCTCCTGACCACCGAGGCTTTCGAGGTGTACCTGCGACACCTTCGATCGGGTGGGGTTCTCGCCATCGACGCCTCTAACCGCACGCTCGATCTGATGCCCGTGATCTCGCGCCTCGCCCACCACTTCAACCTCGCGGCGTTGAGCGTCGCGAAGAAGAGATCCGCCGATGGCACCTCCTGGGGCAGCTTGTGGATCCTCCTCACCCGCGACGTCGGGTTCCTCTCGACGCCGGGGATCGCCGATGATGCCGCTCCCGAGAGAGACCGGGGCCCGGAGATTCCCGTGTGGACCGACGACCACAGCAGCCTGCTTCCGCTCCTCAAGGCCTCCGCCTGGGATTCGGAGGCGCTCGCGCGGGGCGGGAGCGACCGTGCCCCCTGAGAGCACCGCGCGCGACGAAACGGGGGAAAGAAGGGCGCACAATAGCAACCGGAAGACGTTCCGACTCCTCGAGGTCTGTGCTATAAGGTGACTGTGCCCGATCGCAAATACAGGCATCGCGGTTATCAGGACGAGGAGCGCCGCGAGGAGAAACGGCCCCCTGGCGAAGGGGTGCCGCGCGAGCGCCCCGAGGGTCCGCGGGGCCGAGGGCTCGGCGCGCCTACCGCGACCGTGTTCCGCTGCCGAATGTGCGGGACCAAACAGCAGCTCACCGGCACGCTGCCCTCCGACGCGACCTGCACGAACTGCGGCAACGACCTTCACACCTGCTCCAACTGCGTGCACTTCGACACCTCGAAGCCCAACGAGTGCCGGAAGCCGGTGCTGCAACGCATCACCAGCAAGAGCAGGCGCAACACCTGCGAGCTCTTCACCCCCAACACGGTGCAGGAGTTCGCCTCCGAGCGGCCCCCAGCGGACAGCAACGCCTCCTCGAACAGCCCGCGCGCGGCCTTCGACGCCCTGTTCAAGAAGAAGTGATCACAACTCGCCCCGCGAGTTGTGATCATCCCGAGCGTAGCGAGGGATCCCGTTGCAAGGCATGCAAGGGCCGGCGGTCGCCCCGCGAGTTGCGGTCATCCCGAGCGGATCAAGGCGTTCCAGGTCGCGGCGGAGCATCTCACCGCTCTGGGCATTGGTGGAACCTAAGCGTCAAACGTGTGGGGGAGCTGACCGGTGCGACGTTGGGGAGGAGAGAACCGACCCCGGGGCACTGGGAGGTGGGTGGTGCCCCGGGGTGGTCAAACCAACCGGAGCCGGTTAGTCCATCTGCCGGCGAAGGTACGTGGGGGTGTCGAATTCGGAGAAGTTCCCCACGTTGACGCCGTAATCGTTCGGCAGATTGGCCGGCAGGTATGGGCTCGCGACCTCCTGGTGACGCTCACGGTGGGGCTGTTCCTTCGGCGCCACCCGGTCCACCGGGCGGGCCGCGCGCTCCTCGGCGGTCGCGCCGAAACCGGTGGCCACCACGGTCACCTGGATCCTGTCCTGCAGCTCGGCGCGCTGGCCGTAGCCGAACAGGAATAGGCAGTCGGGCGAGCAGCGTTTGGCGATGTACTCTGCGGCGTCGTTGATCTCGGAGATGGTGGTATCGGGGCCGCCGATGAAGTTGACGAGCACCCGCTGCGCGCCCTCCAGCGAGTTCTCCTCGAGAAGCGGGGAGGAAAACGCCTGCTGGGCTGCCTCGATGGCGCGGTGTTCACCACTGCCGAGGCCGATCCCCATGAGCGCCATCCCTCCACCGCGCATGACGGTTTCGACATCCGCGAAGTCGCGGTTGATGATGCCGGTCTCGTTGATGATGTCGGAGATACCCTGGACGCCGTGGCGCAGGGCCTCGTCCGCGAGGTGGAACGCCTCCTCGACCGAGACCTGTGGGCCCACCATCTGGAGCAGTCGCGAGTTTGGAACCGTGATCAACGTGTCCACGCACTTGCGAAGCTCGTCGATCCCTTTCTCCGCGATGCGGGCCTTGCGGGAGCCCTCGAAGGTAAACGGCTTGGTGACGACGGCGACCGTCAGCGCCCCTGCATCGCGTGCGAGGCTGCCTATTACCGGCGCTGCTCCGGTGCCCGTGCCGCCCCCCATGCCAGCGGCGATGAAGACCATGTCGGCCCCCTCTAGGCACTCGATGAGCTCATCGGTCTTGTCGAGTGCGGCCCGGTTGGCGGCCTCGGGGTCGCACCCGGCACCCAGGGCCTTGCCGCGCGCATTGGGTGTGAGAAGCTGCAGGCGCAGGCCGGCCTTGCTGGCGCGCAGCGCCTGACCGTCGGTGTTCACCGCGATGAACTCGACCCCCTTGATGCCGGCCGCGATCATCCGGTTGACGGCGTTGCTACCGCCCCCGCCGACCCCGAGCACCTTGATGCTGGCGGGCGCCGAATCGTCGGCAATGGTTATGGCTGGCGCCGTCCTTCCCCTTGAGTCGTCAAACGTGATCACGTTCCACCTCCCCTTTCGCAAAGACTTTGCGTGAAATCTTTCTCAGAAGACCTTCCTTGCGTCGCCTGTCGCGGACCACCGGCAGCGCGGACGGCAAGAGCAGATTGCGGGCGTGGACCAGTAGCCCCACCCCGACGGCCGGGGAGCGCGCCGGCAGCTCCGAACTCGCCAACAGGTGGGTAGCGTCGGCCACACCCTCGAGTTCGCCCAGGCGCGCCCGTTTCACGAAGACCTCCTCGGCGAGAGCCGCGAGCCCCTCCAGATGGGCGCCGCCTCCGACGAGCACGACGCCCGTGCACGGCGCATCCTGGGGGATCTGCCGCCACACCTCGGCGGCGATGAGCTCGAACGTCTCCTGCATGCGGAGGCGGATGGTCTTGCACAGCTCCCTGCGCGAGATGACGTGGCTGCCGCGTCCCTCGATGGTGGGGACAGAGATGGTTTCCTCCTCCCCAACGTCGCCGAGCAGCATGGTGCCGGCCTCACGCTTCGCCCTCTCGGCCCCGGTCGCCGTGGTCTGAAAGCGGTGCACGAGGTCGTCGTTTATCTTGTTGCTGCCTATCGGGAAGGAGCCGGCTGCAAGGAGCTTGTCGCCGGAGTACGCGGCATAGCCCGTGTTCCCGAAGCCGATGTCGATGAGGACCGCGCCCAGCCTGCGCTCGTCGGCGGTGAGCGTCGCATCCGCCGCTGCAACCGGGGCGAACAGGAACTCGTCGACCTCGAGGCCAGCCTCGTTGATAGCCTTCTCGACCGTCCGGACCGGGCTCTCCTGGCAGGCCAGGACGTAGCAGTCGACGGCGAGCTGGCGACCGACCATCGCCTGCGGGTCCAGGATCCCGTCCTGGTCGTCGAGCGCGTACGTCGGTGAGACCACGTTGAGCACGGTGTGACCGACCGGAAGCGGCTGGCGGCGCACCGCATCGTGCAGGGTCTCTAGGTCCGCGAAGCTCACCTCGCGTTCGCGGGCGCCCATTGAGATCACCGCACGGGTGAGACGACCACTGATGAAGATTCCAGCCACCGAGGCAAAGACCCTCTCTACCGGGAGCTTTGCCATCAGTTCGGCCTCCTCGGCCGCGGCCTTGATTGCGGCAACCACGGGTCTGAGCTGCACAACCTGGCCGGAGCGCATGCCGATCGCTGGCGCCAGCCCCACGCCGCGGATGACGATCTGGTCGTGGGCATCCAGCTCTCCAATGAGCGCCAGCACACGGTGATCGCCGACGTCGAGGGCTGCGACGATTCGCGGGCTCTGCGCCATTAGTCGGTCTCCTCGGGCGGAGGCGCCGGGAGCACGGCAACTCGTCCGGGCACACGGGCATCGACCCGCAGGGGCGTCGGCAAGCGACTCGCGAGCCACGAGTCGAGGACCCTGCGGGCACCTACCAGCGCCTGGGGGTTGTCGGGGTCGGCAAGGACGGGAAATGGAGTGCTGGCGAAGCCGAGCACGACATCGTGGGATGCCAGGCGATCGATCCGGCGCAGGCTGTCGTTCCAGCATCGCTCGAGCTGCGTGGCCGCAGCCAGGACCGAGGCGCGCTCCTCGGGGTAAGCGCCGAAACCGTCCAGTTCAAGAAGGTTTGTGCCGGGCGCGGCGGGAGCGAGGAGATGCCCCTCACGGTCCAGCAGTCGGGGTACCCCCTGATCGACGGCCACCGCGACTGGCACACGCTCGACGACGGCACAGGTCACCACCCCGTCGAGGGAGACGCGTACGGTAGCATCAGCCACCCAGGCCAGGGCCCGTACCCTCGAGCGCAGCTCGCTCGCCCGTGCAGCAACTGTCGGGGTTCCAAGTGCCGAGCGGAGGACCGTTTCGACCTCTCGTGCGGGGAAGCGGTGAATGCCAACCACGTGCACCTCGCGGACCTGCAGTGCGACGGCGAGCGTCGCGGTGAGCGCGAGCACGGCAAGCACCGGCAGCGCACGGGTCGCGAGCCGCCTCCAGAGCCGTCGGTGGCGCACGATTCCGCTCATCGTGAACCTCCGGCGAGCCAGGACTCCCCGAGGCGCACAACGTCCCCCGCACCCATCGTGAGCAGCACGTCACCGGGCCGGAGAAGGTCGTTCAGGGCGGCGAGGGCCTCCTGGAACGAGGCGGCACCGAAAACCCTGCGGTGCCCCGACGCATGCGCGGCCTCCACCACCAGTTCATGAGTAACTCCCGAGATCGGCTGCTCGCGGGCCGGATAGATGGGGAGTACCAGCACAACGTCGGCCGCGAGCAAGGCCTCGCCGAACTCACGCGCGAACGCCTTCGTTCTGGAGAAGAGGTGCGGCTGGAAGGCCACGACCAGCCGGGCGTCGGGGAAGCTCTGCCGAGCGGCTTGCAGTGTAGCCGCGACCTCGCTGGGGTGGTGAGCGTAGTCGTCAACCAGCCCCACGCCGCCGCGCTCCCCTTTTCGCTCGAAGCGACGGGCAACGCCGGTGAAAGCAGCGACCGCTGTCGCGATCTGGGCGAACTCCACGCCGATCTCGAGCGCAGCCGCCGTGGCGCCCAGCGCATTGGAGAGCATGTGCCGACCGGGAAGCGAGAGCGAGAGCTCGCCAAGTTCCCTTCCCCGCTCCACCACGTGACAATCGGCACCGGTGCTCGAGAACCGGGGCTCTCTCCCATGAACCTCGGCCTGAGGGGAGAATCCGAACGTCACGGTCCGGCGGGAGAAGCGCGGGAGGAGGCGGCGAACGCCAGCGTCGTCAAGACAGGCGATCGTGGCGCCGTAGAAGGGCACACGGTTGGCGAAGGTGACGAATGCCTCTTCCATGGCGTCGATCGAGCCGTAGGTGTCCAGGTGTTCCGGCTCCACGTTGGTGATCAGTGCCAGTACCGGGGAGAGGGCAAGGAAGGAACGGTCGAACTCGTCGGCCTCGCACACTAGGTACTCGGAGTGCCCCAAACGTGCGTGGGCGCCGAGGAAGTGCATCCGGCCGCCCACCACCACCGTGGGGTCGAGCCCGGCCCGGGTGAGCACGAAACCGGTCAGCGAGGTGGTCGTGGTCTTGCCGTGTGTGCCGGCTACGGCGATCCCCCACTTAATGCGAGAGATCTCCCCGAGCATCTCGGCGCGCCTGATGACCGGAATGCCGCGGCTGCGGGCCGCATCCAGCTCCGGGTTCGTGCCGGGCACCGCCGACGAGATCACAAGCACCTGCACGCCAGCCAGGTGGTCGGGTGCGTGACCGAGGGCCACCTTGATGCCGAGCGTCTCCAGACGGGCGGTTGTCTCACTGGCGGCGAGATCGCACCCGGAGACCTCGAACCCCTCTCCGTGGAGGAGCTCGGCCAGGCCGCACATGCCGGCGCCCCCGATCCCGGCGAAGTGGATGTGGCGAACGTGCCCGAAGTTCAAAGGGCACCTCCGCGGCCCTCGGAGCGAGCAGCCTCGAGGACCAGGCGCGCGACCTCTCTCGCGGCGTCCGGGCGGGCGAGCCGCGCTGCGGCCCGACCCCGGTCGACCAGCCGAGCGGGGGAGGCGAGCAGCTGGGCGAGGAGGGCCGCGGTGCGCCCGGGGGTGGCCTCCCGCTCCTCGAGCACCTCCGCGGCGTCGGTGGCGGCGTAGGCGCGGGCGTTGGCGAGTTGATGCCCTCCGGCGGCCGCAGCGAACGGCACCAAGAGTGCAGCCCGGCGCGCGGCCGCGAGCTCCGAGAGCGTGAGGGCGCCAGCCCGCGCAACTACCAGCGCGGCCCGGGCCAAAGCCTCCGCCGGCCGCTCCAGGAAGGGGACGACCTCGGCCGCCACGCCGGCGGAGGCGTAGCGCTGCCGCACCTCGGCCTCCCACCGCTCGCCGGACTGGTGGATGACTCGCGGGAGCGGGGTGCCCGGGATGAGCCGGGCGAGCGTCTCGGGGAGGAGGGCGTTGAGGAACACCGAGCCCTGGCTGCCGCCGATGACGAGCACGGCGAGAGGCTCCAGGGGTGGCGAGGGCACGGAGAAGAACTCGGCGCGCACCGGGTTGCCCGTCCAGCGCGCCGGAAGCGAGGCGAACGCGGACACTGCCGCCTCGAAACCGCAAGCGACCGTGACGCACCACGGCGCCAGCAGGCGGTTCGAGAGACCTGGGAGGGCGTTCTGCTCCTGGAGTATGACCGGGATCCCGAGCATTCCGGCGGCCACGCCGCCGGGCAACGAGGCGTATCCCCCGACCGCGAGGACGGCTCCCGCCCCCTGGCGCAGCAGGTAGGTCGCGGCCTGGAGCGTCGCGGGCGCCACGCGGAGCGCCGCGCACAGTTGAGCACCCGGCGAGCGCGCTGCGGCGCCGGTCACCGCGAGGAGCCGCAACGGGATGCCGGCCTGCGGAACGCGGATCGCCTCGAGGCCGCGACGCGCGCCAAGCCAGAAGACGGCCACGCCCGCGCGTGCGAGCTCCTCGGCCACCGCGAGTCCGGGGAACAGGTGGCCTCCGGTGCCGCCGCCGGCGATCGCGACCCGGGTCACGTCCCCTCCTTGCCCACGTTGAGCAGCAAGCCGACGGCCACCATGGTGACCATCGTGTCGGAGCCTCCGGCCGAGAGCAGCGGAAGGGGAAGGCCCTTTGCCGGCAGAAGATTCAGGCAGACCGAGACGTTGAGCAGAGCCTGGACCGCGAGCGTCACCGCGAGGCCGCTGGCGAGCAGGCCTGCGGCCACGGTGTTGGCGCGCCACGCGGCCAGAAGCGCGCGGGCTGCGATGAGCCCCAACAGTGCAAGCGTGACTGCCGCCCCCGCGAACCCCAGCTCCTCGCCGATGACCGCGAAGATGAAGTCGGTGTGAGGTTGCGGCAGGTAGAACAGCTTTTGCAGACTTTCACCCGGCCCGCGCCCGATGAGACCGCCACCGCCGATGGCAATCAGCGACTGCTGCACCTGGTAGCTGGTATCTCCGAAGAACGCGCGCAACCGCTCCACCCGGTACGGCTTGATGGCGACTGCCACCAGGACGACTGCGACGGCCGCGGCGCCGAAACCGACCAGCGTGCGCCATGGAACCTCCGCCAGCAGAAGCACGGTTGCCGCCGCGACGAGGAGCAGAACGGCGGAGCCCAGGTCGGGCTCGATCAGCACCAGGCCCACTGTCACGCCGGTGAGTCCCAGCGCCAGCCGGTGTGCGCTCCGGCGCTCCTTGCGCCCGGGCTGCGGCCGCGCCAACAGGGAGGCGAGCGCGAGGGGAAGAGTGACCTTGGCGACGGCGGAGGGCTGGATGGAGCTCACCGGCAGCTGCAGCCAGCGGTGCGTGCCTGCGACCGGCGCCTGGAGAAACGCCGCGATCAGCACCGCCCAGGTTGCGAGGAGGAGCGGAAGCGCGACCTTCCAGGTCGTGAGCTTGTCGAGAGGCACGAACGTCGCGGCGAGCATGCCGGCGGTGCCGAGGATCACGGCGACGAACTGCCGCAGGGCGAACTCGTACTCCGAGAGGTGATAGTACTCCCGGGCCAGCGGTCCCGAGGCGGAGCCGACCATCACCACCCCGATGGCGGCGGCGAGCATCGTCGCGGCAAGCAGGAGGTGATCGATTCGGCGGGTCCTCGGCATCAGACGCTCCCCGCCGCCGACCGCACCAGGCGGGCGAACTCGTCGCCGCGGTGTTCATAGTTGCGGAACTGGTCGAAGGATGCGCACGCCGGTGAGAGCAGAACTACATCGCCTGGGCGAGCGCGGTCGGCAGCCCTGCGCACCGCCTCCTCGAGGGTGCCGCACGACTCGATCGGTGCGGAGCCGGCAAGGGCCACGGCGATCTCCTCGGCCGCCTCACCTATCAGGTAGATGTGAGCGAGCCGGCCCTCCGCCGCGGGACGCAGCTGCCGGAAGTCCTGTCCCTTGCCGAGGCCGCCCAGGATGAGATGGATCGTGCCGGACGCGTAGCCGGCGAGCCCCGCGGCGGTGGCCCCGATGTTGGTTCCCTTTGAGTCGTCCACCCAGCGCACGCCGCCCGTCTCGGCCACGACCTGGTGGCGGTGCGGGAGAGCCGACGCGCTTCGCAGCGCGCGTGCGATTGCCGTCGTGGGAACACCCAGTCGGCTGGCCGCAAGGGCGGCGGCGAGGGCGTTGGCGACGTTGTGGTCGCCCAGGAGAGGCAGCTCGGCGCGCCGGAGCAGCAGCTCGCCTCCGAGCACCAGGGAATCGCCTGCGAGGTGCGCCTCTGCGCCTTGCTTCGAGAGGGAAAAGAAAACTGTGCGCGAGGGGACCTGCAGGCCGGCGAGCGTGGGATCGTCGGCGTTGAGCACCGCGAAGTCGTCGGCGAGCTGATGCGCGAAGATCCGCGCTTTGGCCGCGAGGTAGCTGGCCATGGTGGGGTGCCGGTCTAGGTGGTCCGGAGAGACATTGAGCAGCACACCGACGCGCGGGCGGAGCGTCGTGCACCCCTCGAGCTGGAAGGAGGAAAGCTCGAGGACCACCGCGTCCCATCCGCTGGCGAGGGCGAGCTCGCTGGCAGCAGTGCCGATGTTGCCGCCTACCCCGACCCGCCACCCGGCGGCGGCCCCGATCGCCCCCAGCAGCGAGGTCACGGTAGTCTTGCCGTTGGAACCTGTCACGGCGACGATCGGTACGCGGGGCAGAGCGCGTGAGGCCAGCTCCACCTCGGCGATGACCTCGATCCCCCTCCGCCGCGCCTCGGCAAGCAGCGGGAGCTCCCACGGCACCCCCGGCGAGGCCACCACCAGAGCGACCCCGTCGAGCAGCTCCAGGGAATGCCCGCCCGTCACCACGGTGACGCCGGCGGGAAGCGTTGTCAGCCGGGCAGCGAGCTCGGAGGGAGTGGCACGGTCGTTGGCTGTCACCGTCCACCCCTGGCTTGCGAGAAGGGTGGCGGCCGCGACCCCGGAGACCCCGAGGCCGACAACGACAGCGCAAGAGGGGGTGATCGTGCTCATCTTAGCTTCAGCGTCGCCAGTCCCATCAGGGCGAACATGCCCGCGACGATCCAGAAACGCACCACCACCTGGGTCTCGGCCCACCCGGAGAGCTCGAAGTGGTGGTGCAGGGGGGACATGCGGAAAACCCGCTTGCCCCGGGTCTTGAAGCTGACCACCTGCAGAATCACCGAGAGCGCCTCGGCCACGAAGAGCCCACCCACCACTACCAGCGCAAGCTCCTGCTTGGTGATCGCAGCGGTGCAGCCGATCGCGGCGCCGAGTGCCAGCGACCCGACGTCTCCCATGAAGAGCTGCGCCGGGTGGCAGTTGAACCAGAGGAACGCGAGCGAGGCGCCGACCATCGCGGCGCAGAAGACAGTCACCTCACCGGCCCCGGGAACCGAGGGGATCTGCAGGTACCTTGCGAGCCTCGCGTTGCCCGCCAGGTAGGTGAAGACCGTGTAGGTGCCGAACGCGATGAGAACCGAGCCGATGGCGAGTCCGTCCAGGCCGTCGGTCAGGTTCACGGCATTGGAGGATCCGACCAGCACCAGTGCGATGAACGGGACGTAGAGGATCCCGAGGTTCACGTGGACGTTCTTAAAGAAGGGCGCCACCAGCTCCCCGGCGTAGGGAGAGTTTCCGGCTACGAGGCGGATCGCGACCGCTGCCAGAAGCGCCACGGCTAGCTGCAGTCCGAGCTTCTGCCAGGCGCGCAGCCCGAGGTTCCTGCCACGCCGCACCTTCAGGAGGTCGTCGAGGAGTCCGATGGCGCCGAAGAGCAGCGTCGTGAGCATGACCACCCAGACCCACGGCTCGGTGAGATCGCCCCACAGCAGGATCGGGGCGACGATGGCTCCCAGGATCAACAGCCCACCCATGGTGGGGGTGCCGGCCTTGGCGTGGTGGGACGCGGGTCCCTCCTCCCGGATGGCCTGGCCTATCTGGCGCTCGCGCAGGAGGCGGATGAGCGGCGGTCCGAGGGCGATTCCGACCACGACCGCCGTCAGGATCGCGAGTGCCGCCCTGAAGGTGATGTAGCGAAAGACATTCAGGGGACCCCATACGACGTGCAGTTCGTAGAGCAACCAGTACAGCATCAGCGCACCCCCGCGCGCAGGCCGTCAACCACAAGGTCCAGACCGATCCCGCGTGATCCCTTCACCAACACGACATCGCCCGGCCGGAGCAAACCGCGCAGCAGGTCGAGGGCCTCCGTAGCCGTGGCGATGTGATGGGCTTCGGCACCCTCCGCGGCGCGTGCCAGCGCGGCCGCGCTCTCGCCACCGACCGCCACGACCACGTTCGCCGCCGCCGCGGCCGCCCGGCCCACCTCCCGGTGCAGGGTGGGCGAGTCGGGTCCCAGCTCCAGCATCTCCCCCAGCACCGCGATGCGTCGGCCGCGCGTGGCGGCGAGCAGGGTGAGGCCTGCCCTCGCCGCCTGAGGCGAGGAGTTGTAGCTGTCGTCCACCAGCGTGATGCCGCTGCCACCAAGCACATGGACCACCCCGCGCCTTGGGGCCGGAGCGAGGCGAGTCACGCACGGCGGGATCGCCGACGGGGCGACGCCCACCGCCAGGGCCAGCGTCGCGGCGGCCAGGAGATTGTCGGCCTGATGGCGCCCGGGGAGTGGCCACGTCACCTCGAGGGTGGCGAGCGGGCCGGTGAGGCGGAAGGCCGAGCCCAGCAGGCCGTTCTCCCGGTAGTCCTCGAGCCAGAGGTCGCTCTCGTCGGCCACGCCGTAGCGCAGGACGTTGCCACCGAAGCGATCGGCGAACCCGGCGACCCTCCGGTCGGCCGCGTTGAGCACAAGCAGGCCGTCGGATCGCAGGTGGCGGATCAGCTCGGCCTTGGCTTCGGCGATCGCGTCAACATCGCGGAAGAACTTGAGGTGCACCGGCGCGACAACCGTGTACAGAAGCGCATCCGGCTCGGCAATGGCGCCCAGGCGGTCGAGCTCGCCGGCGTGGTTCATGCCGAGTTCGGCGACCATCCATGCAATCCCCTCCGGACGGTTGCAGAGCTCCGCGGGGAAACCGGCCTGCGAGTTGCGGCTGCCGCTCGTGAAACCCACCGAAAACGTGGTCGCGAGGAGCGCGACTAGAAACTCTTTGGTCGTGGTCTTGCCGATCGAGCCGGTAACGGCGGCCAGCCGGTACGCCGCGCCAGCGCGCTCCGCCCGGGCGAGGCGCTGGAGCGCCGCAAGTGTGTCTGGCACGACGAGCCGTGGCAGCTCGGCGCCCACCGGGCTGCTCACGAGGGCCGCAGCCGCCCCGGCGCCCGCAGCCTGTGCCACGAACTCGTGACCATCCACCCGTTCGCCCGGAAGTGCGACGAAGAGATCCCCCGGCCGCACCGCACGTGAGTCGATGGCCACGCCCGTCACGCGCCTTCCCCCCTCGCCCTCTAGGCGGGCCCCCAGGAACGCGGCGAGTTCGGTGACCGAGCGGCGCATCACGCCCCCTTCCGTCGGGCGAGCTCGCGGATCACGGCGCGATCGTCGAAGGGGACGCTCCGGTCGGCGAAGATCTGCTCGGTTTCGTGCCCCTTGCCCGCGACCAGCACCAGGCAGCGCTCGTCGGCGAGCGAGAGCGCCGCGCCGATCGCCTCGCGGCGGTCGGGAATCGCGAGGGCACGCGGGTTGCCGGAGGCGCGCACGCCGCCCAGAACCGCATCGATGATCGCCTGCGGATCCTCCGAACGCGGGTTGTCCGAGGTGATGATCGGCACGTCTGCAAGGCGGCCCACCACCTCACCCATAGGTGCGCGCTTGCCGGGATCACGGTCGCCGCCGCACCCGAACACCACGACCAGGCGCCGTTCCTCGCCCACGTCGCGCAGCGCCAGCAGGACCTTCTCGAGTGCATCCGGCGTGTGGGCGTAGTCAACAAATACCGGGAAGTGCGTGCCCGCCGCCACGGGCTCCAACCGTCCGGGCAGCGGCTCGGCGCCCTCTAGCCCGCGAACGATCACCTCGAGATTCCAGCCGAGGGCGACGGCACAGGCCACTGCTGCGAGGGCGTTCCGCAGGTTGTGCACGCCGACCAGCGGCAGGCGCGCGGGAGCATCGCCGAGCGGTGCACGAAGGATGAACGTCGTGCCCTCGAGGCTTGGCGATGTTTCAGTCGCGGTGACCGTACAGCCGGGTCCGAGGCCGAAGGTGAGGTCCCCCGGCCGGGGCGAGGCCGCGAGCCGTGCCATGTAGGGGTCGTCGGCGCCGATCACCCGTCGGCCGGGAGGCTCACGACGCAGGAGGTCCGCGAGCCGCTGCTTGGCCGCAAAATAGCCTTCGAGGTCGTGGTGAAAGTCGAGGTGGTCACGGGTCAAATTGGTCCAGATGGCGACGTCGAACTCGAGGCCGTGGACGCGCTCCAGGCTGAGAGCATGCGAGGAGACCTCCAAGATCGCCACCTGCCCGCCGCCGTCGGCGAGTTCGGCGAGTAGCGGCGCGAGGTCGGTCGCCTCCGGCGTGGTGCGAACGGCACGTTCGCTGCGGCCCGGCAACGTGTGGGCGATGGTTCCGAAGACGCCGTTCGGCACGCCGGCCGCCCCTGCGATTCTGCCGACCAGGTCGGCCACCGTGCTCTTGCCGTTGGTCCCGGTGATCCCAACCATCCGGAGGCGCCGCTCGGGGTGGCCGGCGAGCGCCCAGGCCGCAAGCGCGGTGGCCCGTCGTGGATTGGACGCGGCAAGCCAGACCGCCTGCGGGCCGGGGTCGCGGTCGGAGAGCACCGCCACCGCCCCGCGCTCCTGGGCTACGGCTGCGAACTCGATCCCGTGGTGCCTGGCGCCGGGGAGCGCGGCGAACACCCACCCGGGCTGCACCGCCTGCGCCACGTGCGTGATGCCGGTGGCCTCCGCACCGGCGCCGCGCAGCGACGCCCCGCACGTGGCAGCGAGCTCGGCCAGCGTCACACTCTCTCCCCGCTCGTTGGCTGCACCCCCAGTAGCGTCACCACTCGTCCAGCGATGCGGCCGAACACGGGCGCCGCCACCTCGGCCGCCCAGTAGTTGCTCTCGGGCTCGTCAATGCAGACAACGATGAGAAGGCTCGGGCTCGGCATCGGCAGGAAGCCGGCGAACCAGGCGACGTGCCGGCCGGCGGCGTAGCCCCCGGCGGAGGCCCTCTGCGCGGTTCCGGTCTTGCCGGCCACGCGGTAGCCGGGGACGTCGGCGGCCTTGCCGGTACCGTCCTCGACCACGCTCTCGAGAAGCGTTGCGAGCGAGGAGGCGACCTGGGCGGGGAGCACGCGGGTGGCGGGCTGTGGCCGGTAGGGCGTCACCGCTCGCCCGCTCCGGTCACGGGTTTCAAGGACCAGCGTGGGCCGGACCAGCAAGCCCCCGTTGGCGATCGCCGCGTACGCGCGGGCCAGCTGCAGCGCGGTCACGCTGATCTCCTGGCCGAGGGCGAGGCCTGCCCGGGAGAGCGCCGACCAGTGCTGCGGCGAGCGATAGATCCCATGTGCTTCGGCGGGCAGCTCGACGTGGGTCGGCTGTCCGAAGCCCAGATTCCGGATCGTGGCGTCGAGCTGGCCCGCCGCCATCCGGTGCGCAATGCGAATAGCGCCGGCGTTGGACGATTTGGCGAGCACGTCGCGCACGGGTAACAGTCCGTAGAGGGCGTGGTCGCGGATGAAGACGTTGGCGATCTGGATGCCCCCACCCGAGCAATCGACCATCTCCCATGGATCAAGTACGCCGGCAGCCATGGCGGCCGCCACCACGATCGGCTTGAAGGTGGACCCAGGCTCGAGCGCATCCTCTACGGCACGGTTCCGGCGCCCTTCCGGGGGTGTCTGGCCAACCCGTGCGGGATCGTAGGAGGGCAGGGAAGCGATCGCTAGCAGCTCACCGGTGACGGGAGACATCACCACCGCGGACGCACCCTTTGCCCTGGTCTGCGACAGGATGAGGGTCAGTTCCTCTTCAACTACCTGCTGCACGCGACAGTCGAGCGACACAACGAGCGACTGCCCTGGCCGACCGAGAGTGTCGAGGCGAAGGTCGAGGGACGTGGAGGCGATTCTGCCGTCACGAAGTTCGCGGTAGACAGTGGGGACGCCCCGGAGCGTACGGTCGTAGAACGCCTCGAGGCCGGCCTGGCCGTCTCCCTCGGCGTTGACGAAACCCACCGCGGGTCCAGCCAGCGAACCGTGGGGGTATACCCGCCGCTCGGTGCGCAAGGTTCCGACGCCGCGCTGCCGAAGCCTGGAGACCGCCTCCGCCACCTGAGGGTCGAGGTCCTTGGCGACGTAGTAGAAGCCGTCGCGTCTCTCGAGGTCAGCGAGGATCTCCCCCCTCGGCCTGCCGACCAACCGCGCCAGCTTTGTGGCCAGGCCCGGGCGCTGGTCGCGCGGGATCTTGCGTGGGTTGGCGTAGACGGCGACGCGCTCGACGCTCCCGGCGAGCAGGCGATCGTCACGACTCCTGATGTCGCCACGAGGCTCCTCCACCTCCACGGTGCGCTCGCGCTGGCGGGCCGACTCGGCCTCCCACACACGGTGCTCGAGGATCTGAACCTGCACGAGGCGGGCCACGACGACGACGGCCCACACTGCCAGGACGATCGCAATCCAGCGCAGGCGGGAGGCGCTCATCATCAGCGTGTCCTCCGGGCCGTCCTGACCTGCGGCGTCGGTGCCGGGGTGGCCTTTGGGCGCAGCAGGCCGCCGTCGGGAGTCAGGTGCATGACGCGCCCTGGAGCGACGGGCACGAGCCCAAGCGTGTCCAGGCTAGCCGCGAGCACAGGCGGCGACGTGAGCACCTCGCGATCGAGTTGCAGGCGGCGCTGCTCGCCTTCCAGTTGGTCCACGATGCGGGTGAGCTGCGCGATCTCGTACCGCATCCGAAGCGTGGCCTGGCGAGGAGCCACAAAGGCGGCCATCACGACGCTCACGGCTACCGCCCCGGCGAAGCACCACCAGACCCACCGTCTCCACCGGGTGTCGAGCTGACGGCGCAACCAGTTGTTGTTTGGGCGGTAGCCCCCGATCTTCATCCGCTTCTCCGCGCCGCCACCCGCAGCTTGGCGGAGCGGGCCCGCGGGTTGTCGGCGAGCTCTTCGGGGCCGGGGGTGACCGGCTTCGGGGTGAGGACCTCGAGCAGACGTTCGGGCCGGCACTGGCAGGCGAAGCTCCCAGGCGGGCACACGCATCGCCCGGAGAGCCGGCGAAGCGCCCGTTTCACCAGACGATCTTCCAGCGAGTGGAACGCGATCACCGCCAGTCGGCCTCCGGGCTTGAGCAGGCGTGCGGCCTGGTCGATGGCGGAAGGAATGGATTCGAGCTCGCGATTGACCGCGATGCGCAAGGCCTGAAACGTGCGCGTGGACGGGTCGATCCGCCCGCGACGCTGGCCGAGCGCTGCATGCACCACGCGGTTTAGCTCGCCGGTGGTACGGATCGGTTGCCTCAGGCGGGCACGGACGATTGCCCGTGCCACCCGCCGGGCTCGAGGCTCCTCACCGAACTCGCGCAAGGCCCGCACCAGCTCCTCCTCCTCGATATCAGTCAGCAAATCCGCGACGGTCGCCCCGTCGCGTCCGAAGCGCATGTCGAGTGGACCGTCGTGGCGGAAGGAAAACCCCCGGGAGGGGGTGTCCAACTGCAGCGACGAGACGCCGAGGTCGAACAGCACACCATCGGCGTGCGCGACGCCCTGATCGCTGGCGATCGCGGTGAGCGAACCGTACGACGCGTTGACCAGGACCACGCGCCGACCGAAGACCGCAAGCCGTTCGCGGGCCAGTTCGAGCGCCTCGGAGTCCACGTCGAGCCCCAGGAGCCGTGCCTCCGGTTGTGCCTCCAGCAGAGCCCTGGCATGGCCCCCCAGCCCGACGGTGGCATCCACGATCCAGCCCCTCGCCGACGGCGCGAGAGCCGTTACGACCTGGCTGACCAGGACGGGGAGGTGTTCGGCCGGGCACATCCTGCATCACTGCTCCAGTGCAGCGAGAGCGGCGAGGTCCTCGGCCGAGAAGGCACTGGCCAGCTCGGCCTGCGCCCGGTCACGGGGCACCACGGCGAGGAAGCGGCCGCGACCCGAGACCACGACCTCCCCGGTCACGCCCAACACCTCGCGGAGGAGCGCCGGGATCAGCACCCTGCCCTGCGCGTCCAGCTCGTCTTCCTGGCCGTAGTTGGCGTGCTCCAGCAGGCGCTGAACCAGGGGGTCCATCGACGGGCGAACGAGAAAGCGACGCTCCAGATCCTCCCAGACCGTCAGCGGGTAGACCCGAAGCTCGAGCGGACTCAGGGACGTGACGAAGACGCGTGGGCCAAACCACTCCTCGAGTTGGGTTTTCAGGCGAGCCGGGAGCTTCAGGCGACCCTTGTCATCGACGGTAGCCTGATAGCTCCCGCGAAAAGTCTCCATGCTCCGCCTCCAGGGACCCGCTGTCGCGGATGTGGGCTTTGGTGATCCACTTCGCTCCACTTTTGTCCACTGCCATCATGATGTGCGAGGGGGTCTGCTGTCAAGATCTTGCGCCTGGCGGAACACGGTCCGGCGAGGCCTGACCGGCTTCGTTGTCCCCGGGTGGGGTCGAAGGGCGCGGCGGGACCTACTTGATGGTCGCCATGAACTCGGGGTGGGTTTCGACGATGTAGCGCTTCTTGAGCTCGGTGACCACTGAGTTGATGTGGCTGCGGTAGCGCTCGTCCAATTCTTGCTGGCGAAGCTGCCCTTCCAGTTCCTCAAAAGGCTTCGGACTGGGCGGGATTCGTTCGATGAGCTGCACAGCATGGATGCCGGCCCTGCTGGTGAAAGGGTCGGAGATCTCGCCGGCCTTCAGTTTGACGACCGCATCTCTTACTTCGGGGCGAAGGTCTTCGATCACGACGATCCCGAGATCGCCGCCGCTCCCCTGGCCGGCGGCCACCTCCTTCTCCACCAAAGCCTTGAAGTCCCCTGAGGCTCGTGCGGCGGCCACCAGGCGGCGCGCAGCGGCCAGTCTGGCCTCGAGGTCGCTGCGATCTGCCGCCACAGGGATGACGATGTGCTCCAGGTGCGCCCGCTCGCCGATCATGAACTTGTCCTTCTCCTGCTGGTACCGCTGGCGCAGCTCCTCCTCGGTGATCGGGAGGTCACCAACCTCGCGCTTTATGAGTCGTTGGATGAGTATGGTGTCGCGCAGGCGCGCCTTCAGGCCCTCGAGAGTCAGACCGGAACCGCGAAGCATGCTCTCGAACGCAGCGTCGTCGGGAACGTGGTTTTCCTCCCGTAGCTGCTGCACCGCGGCATTGACCTCGTCGTTGGAGATTTCGAGCTTGAGTTCGGCGGCGCGCTCGAGGATGCAGAGCTCATCGGCTGCCTGCTGCACGAGGTCGAGGTAGGCCTCCTGGGGGAATGGCTTTCCGGTCTCGGAGGCGCGCTCGGTGGCGCGCTGGCGAATGTCCGCGGTGGTCAGAATGCGATCGTTGACTCTCACGACGATTCCTTCCACGAGCTGACGTTGCCCGGCAAGAGGGGCCGCACCCTCCAGCAGCATCACCAATGCAAGTAGTCTAATTCCCTTCATGGTGTCCCTTCGAACGGGTTCCTGCAGGGGAAGCTCGCCCCCGCACAGTCAACGCGCACCCCGATCCTGGCCGCGAGGTTCCGCACGCAGGCGCTGCGTGCCGCCTCGGACGCCTCGGCGGCAAGTTGGCCGCGGACACGCTCACGCACGGACGCATCTGGCCCCGCCCCCGCGGCGTGCCGCTCCATGATCTGAAACACGTGCCAGCCGGTGTTGCTCGGGACCGGATCGCTGAGCTCGCCTACGGCCAGGCCGAACGCCGCGCCTTCGAACTCAGGCGGAAGCTGACCCCGCTCCGCCCAGCCGAGAAGACCGCCACTCGCTGCGTTCGGGGCACGGGAGAGCGCGCGCGAGACGGCGAGGAAGTCCTCGCCGGCGCGGACCCGGTCGCGAGCCACTTGCGCGGTCGCCTGATCGGGGAGGATGAGCTGACGGAGACGGACCCGTTCACCGCCACCGGCGAGCTCCGGATGGCGCGCCAGATAGGCATCAACCTGAGCCTCCTGAGGTGGCGCGGGTGGCGGGCAGATCGAGAGCAGCAGCTCGCGAACACGCGCCGTGCGAGCGGCAGTCGTGAGGTCGTCGTCGCCGGGCGCGGGGGAGGCGGCCAGCATCACTTCTTCCTCCAGGTAGCGCTCGAACAAGGTACTTGCGAGTTCCGGCGAGACCTCCGGGATGCCGCGACCGGTCTGCGCCACGACAAAGCTCGAGAACTTGTCGGTGGTGACGGCACGATGCCCCACGAGGGCGAGTCGGTCCGATCGGCGCTGGCAGGCGAGAAGCGGCAAGAACGCGAGCAGGAGCAGGGTGATGCGGCGGCGCGCGGCCACGCCGGGGAGTCTAGCATGGGGAGCACGCAGCGGGCGCCCGCAGCTGCAGCGGAGCCGCCTCGGGCCGTGGTGTATCCTTCGCGCCGTGATCGCGGGGGTGATGAAGGGTCGACCTCGTCTCGTGGTGATCATGCCCGCCTTCAACGCGGCTCGTACGCTGGCGGCGTGCGTCGCTGAGGTGCCACGGGATCTGGCCGACGAGATCGTGTTGGTGGATGACGCGAGCCACGACGACACCGTGGCGATCGCCAGGGGGTTGGGGCTGACCGTGCTTGTCCACCCCGAGAACCTGGGGTACGGCGGCAACCAGAAGACTTGCTACCGAGAGGCTTTGCGGCGAGACGCCGGGATCGTGGTCATGGTGCATCCCGACCATCAGTACAACCCTCAGGTGATCCCGCAGCTCCTCGAGCCGCTCCTCGAGGATCGGGCCGACGCGGTGTTTGGCAGCCGCATGTTGGGGGGCGCGGTCCGGGAGGGGGGAATGCCGTGGTGGAAGGTGGTCGGCAACGTGGTCCTCACGAGGCTCGAGAACGCGGTGTTCGGCCTCCACCTCACGGAGTACCACTCCGGCTTCCGAGCCTACTCCCGAGCCTACCTCGAGAGCGTTAACCTCGGGGCCAACTCCAACGATTTCGTCTTCGATTCCGAGATCATCGCCCAGGGAGTTGTCGCCGGGATGCGGATCGCGGAGATCCCGATCGCCACCCGCTACTTTCCGGAAGCTTCTCAGATCGGTTTCGGCCGCTCCGTGGTCTACGGGCTCGCCATCCTCCGCCTGCTGGTACGTTTTGCGTTGCATCGGCGATGGTGGCCCCATCCGCAGTTTGGCGCTCCCAGGGTTCAGGGAAGCGACCTCGGCGGCTTGAGGTAGCGCGCCAGGAAGGCGTAGATCTCGCGACGGGCCTCTCGGGCAAGCGTCGTGTCCAGGCGGTCGAAGCTGTGCCCGCCGGCCGCGTCTTTGTAGATCTTGTACTCGAACTTCTTGCCCGCTGCCTTGAGCGCCTGGATGAGGTGTTCAACCTCGATGACGTTGACGTCCTCGTCGTTGGTGTTGGTGTGGATGAGCAGCGGCACCGCGAGCTTCTCGACGCTCCAGACGGGCGAGCGCCGCTTGTACTCGGCAATGTCCTGATTCACCGTCTTGCCGATGTGGTAGGGGGCAGAGAAGTCGTCCTCGTAGTCCTTGCCGAGGTACCCCATCCTCTGGATGAGGTCGGACACAGGCACCCCGGCAAACACGCACGCGTACTCCTTTGGGTGAGCGAACGTCTCCATGAGCACGATGAGGCCGCCGTGGCTCCAGCCGATGAGGCCCACTCGCTGCGGGTCCACGAAGTCGAAGTTCTCAAGGGCCCACTGCTTGCTGGCGTGGATGTCGTCCACCTCGCGGCCACCGTAGTCGATCAACTGGTAGAAGTCCCTGCCGTACCCCGTGGAGCCACGGTAATCCGGGGCGACGACGACGTACCCTTGCGCCATCAGCTCGCGGATGATGTGGGCGTGGTAGGTGGTGAAGTCGGCATGAACCCCACCGTGCGGCAGGATCAGCATCGGGAGCTTCTCGCCGGCGTTGCGGTCCTTCGGGACGAACGTGTAGGTGTAGAACTTCACCGGGTTACCCGCGCCGATCCCTGTGGGGTTCTTAGGGTTGGCGTCGGACGGTCCCGCGATGCGCCACTTGTCCACGACCGCGACGTCGCCGACCCGCTGGAACCAGGCAACGTCATCGATCGCCTTGCTGAGTTGATCGAGTCGGTGGTCGAGATCCTGCTGTGCCGCCCGCAGGGCGCCGATTTCCTTGGCCAGGTCCTCATCCGCGGCTGGCTGCTGCGACCACGAAGGGCCCGCAAACAAAAGCGCGCCGGTGACCGCAAGAGCGAACAGTGGGACTCTCACGTTTCCCTCCCGCGAGCCCTTCCGGGCCCGACCTCGGCATGATACGTCCCTGTGCCCAGCCGGTCTTCCCTCAGGCGCCGGGCTTGGCATCCGGCCGCACGGGCGGCTGCATGACGGGGAGCTTCGGCCTCTGCTCCGGTGGAACGGGGTTGGAAAAAAGCTTCTGCACCGATTCGCCGGCGAGCAACCTGTACGTGAGGTGGTCGATGCGTGAGTGGGACTTCTCGCGACCGACCTCGTCGAGGCCGATGAGCCGCTGAACGCCGGGCAGCGTGATGTTTCCGACCCTCACCGGCTCGGACCACAGGAACCGCATCCCGTCGGCTGTGACCCCCTTCCCGAGATCGGTCGCGGGGCTCTCCGCCCGGACAAGCGCAAAGGTGCGGCGGTCGACGTCCACGGTCCAGGAGGTCGAGATCTGGGGAGTGAAGAAAAACGTGCGTGTGAGTACCACCGTCATGCGCCACACCGGCTGACCGCCGACCTCCGCCGGAAGGACGTCTGTGACCGTTGCGCCCTCCCAGGTCAACGAGAACGGCAGCAGCAAGGGGAAGAGTTCCGCCGTGATGAGACGCTTGACCATGTAGAGCGTGGAGGGGCGGGCGTCGGGGTGACCACCGACTACCGCCCACCCCCCGGTCCCGTCGTCGCCGGCAATCACTTTCTTTTGGGGATCCTCCGTGCGGCCCGGCGTCGGGCCCGGGGCGAGAAAGATGAACCCCTTTGACTGGGCGGCCGTCTGGCCGTCCTGGGTCACCTCCTCGCGCTTGATCTTCACCTCCACGAGCCCCAGGGCGTTGAAGGCCGCCATCCCGCCGGCCGCATCGCAGGCTCGCCTGACGAGTTCCGACGGTGCCGGGGCAGCAGGTGACTCCTGCGCCAGGAGCGGCGTCGCAGCCAAAAGGCTCGCCGCAAGGGCGAGGAACGGTCGAAGTCTCTCATCCATCGCTCGTCTCCAATCAGTGCCTCTCCGGCCTATTGTGCTGCCCGCGGCGCGTCCCGATTCCCGGGGGCAGGTGGGCCATATTGCCGCCCTGCTCTGCCAAGACGGCACCCCTGTCCCACGCCACATCGCCGGCCTGGGCGAGTTTGTCTTCCCAGCGCTTCGCTTCCAGCTTTCGGCGTTCCGGTGCGCAGGCCAGCGACGCGGCAGTCTACCCGACAAGCGAAAACCGTGCCAACAGAACCACCACCTGCCTGATGTCTTCGTGGGCTGGGCGAACATGGTCGGGGCGAGAGGATTTGAACCTCCGACCACACGGTCCCGAACCGTGTGCTCTACCAGGCTGAGCTACGCCCCGACCCGGTGAGCGTGAAGCTTACACCACCGCTCGGTTTGCGGCAACACCGAGTCGCGTTGCACGCGGTAGCGGCGACCTGCGCCGGCGCAGAGTGGAGAGCGACCACTCTGGTATCGTGCCCCTGCAACGTGGCTTGAACGCGGGGGGCAGCCGTAAGAGGCGCGAGAAGGGGCGCTTCACGACGGGCGGCCTCGCCCTTCGGCTATGAAAAGAAGGGCCAACCGCGGCGCATGGCCGACCGGGAGGTCCGTGGTTATGGACAAGAAAACTGCGGCGGCGTGGTTGACTGCGGTGTTGGCCCTTGCGCTCCTCGTGCGCCTGCCCCACGTCGCTGCGGCCGACTTCCCAATCAACGACGGGGGCTTCTTCTACGTGATGACCACCGAGTTGGCGAACGCTGGTCTGTCGCTCCCCAGGTTCACGACCTACAACGGCGGGCACATTCCGTTCGTTTACCCACCCTTCGCTTTGTACACCGCGGCGGTGACCCACATGGTTACGGGCTGGCCCGTGCTGACTCTGCTACGGATCCTTCCGCTCATCGCGAACCTAGCTACGGTCGTCGTCATCTTCTTCCTGGGCCTCCGCATCCTCGGTTCACAGACCCGCGCCGGGGTCGCCGCGCTGATCTTCGTCGTGCTGCCACGGAGCTACGAGTTTCTGATCATGGGTGGCGGGTTGACGCGGTCGTTCGGATTTCTATTCGTTTCCCTGTGTCTGGTGGCCGGCCACAGAGTCTTCATCGAGCGACAGCGTCCGGCCGTCATACCGACCGCGATCTGTCTGGGGTTTGCGGTCATGTCTCATCCCGAGATGGGTCTGTTCGCGGCCGTGAGCCTCGGACTCCTCGGTCTCGGCACCGGCCTCGACAGATGGAAGGTGGTACGGGGCTTGGAGATTCTTGCCGGTGGAGCCCTGGTGGCGGCTCCGTGGTGGGTCACCGTCGTACTCCGTCACGGTTTGACGCCGTTTGCCAGCGCGACGGGCACCTCATTCTGGCGGTGGAAATCCGTGGCCGCCCTTCTTTCGCGAGAAGCCACGGGCGAGAGCGGCCTGACGCTTCTCGCGGCGCTCGCGCTGCTGGGGTTCCTCCTCTTGGTTGCACAGGCGTCGTTGGTGCTGCCCCTGTGGCTGGTTGCAGCGTTCGTTGTGGTGCCCCGGAGCGCACCTACTCCCGCCACGATCCCGTTGGCGATGCTGGCAACACTTGCCCTGACGGAGGTCGTGCTCCCGGTGGTAGGGGCGGATGCGGCTCCCGGAGCGCCGGTCGTACCGCGGCGACGTTCAGCGATTGCGGCGAAGTTTGCGGCAGCCGCCGGGTGGAGGCGGGCGGCGCGGATCGGGGTCGTTGTGGCGGTCCTCGGTTATTCGCTCTATTTCTCAAACCTCCGCCGCACGAGCGAGCCTTGGGCCTCGTTACGGTCCCTTTCTGCTGATGAGAGGCAGGCGATGGCTTGGGTCGAGGCGAACACTGCGCCGGGCAGCACGTTTCTCGTCGCCACGACTTCCGGGTCATGGTGGATCGACCCGGTCGACGCGTGGTTCCCGGCACTGACCTCTCGGAGGAGCGTTGCGACACCGAACGGGGCGGAGTGGCTGCCGCACCGCGAGTTTGACCGCCGCCTGGAGGAGTACAACGCTCTCCGAGGGTGTGGCAGATTGGACGAGAGGTGTCTTGCGGCGTGGTCTGCGCGGTTCGGCGAGACGGTCTCCCATTTCTATGTCTCCAAGCCCCGGGGACCAGCCACGATCGGGGAGCGTCAGAGCGGCGGGCTCGCGGGCGACCCGAAGCTCGTCGTCCTCTACGACGGCCCGGGAGCGACCGTCTTTTCCAAGAAGTAACGGGGGAACCTTAGGCGGGTCGTGCGAAAGGACACCCTCTTCGTCGCAACGATGGGCTACCTCCTGCTGCCCAACCTCATCTTTGCTCTGGGCTGGCTCAAGGCCGTGTGGGCACTCCCGTTTGCCGCGGTAATCGTGGCCTGCGTGGCCGACGTCGGGAAGCGATCACTCACCAGCACGCCGGCGTTGTCTGCGGGCAAGTGGGCCGTGCTGCTGACACTTGCTGGATTCTGGGCGGTCGCCTTCGGACTAGGCGGGCTGAACGCCCAGTCACAGGACTATTTGAAGCACAACCTGATATTCCACGACATCACCGTGGAAAGATGGCCCGTCGTGTACGGCGAACTGGGGCCCGATGCGCGCATGCTCTGCTACTACATCGCGTACTACCTGCCTTCTTGCCTCCTCGGAAAGCTTGCGGGGCTGGAGCACGTGGCGGCGTTCTCGTTCGCGTGGGGGCTGCTGGGCATCGCGCTCGCGTTCGCCTGGGTCAGTCGCTTCGGGCGGGGACACGGGCTCGTCGTTCTCGGAGTATTCACGCTCGTCGACAGCTTCTGCTGGCTGCCGGGCCTTTACCCCCTGGCCCAGAAGCTGGGTGTGCTGGCCGGGGCGGCCAACGGCGAGTGGTGGCACACGAACAGTTTCGTCGAGCACTTTTGGAGCTTTGCCGGAACGCAAACGAGGCTGCTCTTCCAGTCCGCGCCCGCAGTGCTGGTGTGGAGCCCCCAGCACGCGATTGGCGCCTGGCTAGCAACGGCATGTGTTCTAAGGAGTCTGCTCGAAGCGAGCCCGGCGCGCCACGTCGTTCTGGCCAACGCGGCAGTGGTGCTCTGGTCGCCCTTTGTTGGCGTCGGCCTTGTGCCGTTCACCGCGTGGGCGTGCGTTCGGGATGGGCGGGGGAGCGCGTCGTGGTCGAACGTTGTGGGCAGCGCAGCGCTCGCATTCCCCGCGTGCGTGTACTTCCTGGGGCACGATCCGCAGCAGTTCTCCGGCGTGCTCATCGCCACGTTCTCGGGTGGGCTGGACTGGTCGAGGTACGTGCTTTTCCTGATTCTTGCCATCGGTGTTCTCTGGGCTTCGGTGTGGAGCCTCCGGCGCAGGCTCGGCGTTCCCTCGATGGCGCTGTGGCGTCTGCTCTGTCTGGCAGGTCTCACCTTGACCGCCACGACGTTCGTGTACCTGGGAAAGTACAACGACTGGGTCACGCGCGTCAGCCTTCCCGCTCTCTTCGTCTTCGCCCTGGTGCTCTCTGTGACCGCGGTCGAGCTGTGGAGCCGCGGCGCACGCCCTGCGTACCGGGTGGCATTCGCGGTCCTCCTCGTTGCGAGCGCCGAGCGCAGCTTGAAGGTCTACGCCCTGGCGCCGATTGGGAAGCTCGAGGGGCAGGGCATCGGCACGACCATCGTCACCGCGCGGCGGTACGCGGATGATCTCGCAAAGCTGCCCGGGACGCCGGAGTTCAACGTCGCAAGCCAGTACCTGGGCAACCCGGACGGGTTCTTCGGGAGGTACCTCATGAAGTCGCCACATGGGCCGTCGGAGACCCGTTGAGCACGATCCTGATCACCGGGGGAACGGGGTTCATCGGAAGCCGGCTCGTCAAGTACCTGGCTGCGCACGGGCACCGTGTTCGCGTCATGGTGGTTGAGAACGACCCGCTCGTCTCGAGCCTGGCCGGGGTCGCGTGTGAGGTCGTGACGGGCGATATCACTCGACCGAAAAGCCTGGAATGTACGTTGAGCGGCGTACGCACGGTCTTCCACCTTGCCGCGGTGCTCTACTCTCACGACGCCGGCCTCTTCAGGAAGATCAACCTGGAAGGGACGAAGAACCTGCTGGAAGCCTCCGTCCGGGCCGGCGTCGAGCACTTCGTCTACGTCTCGGCGGCTGCGGCCGGGTACCGCGTTCGGACAAGCTACGGGGAGACCAAACACCTCGCCGAGGAGCTAATGCGTGTCCCCCGGGAGAGAACGAGCTTCACGATCGTGCGCCCGACCCTGGTCTTTGGGCCGTCGGGCGGCGGCCAGGAGCTCGTGATGTACGTGGAGCGGCTGCGGGAGTTCAGGTGGTTCATCCCGCTCGTCGGAAGTGGAAAGGCGAAGAAGCGGTGGGTCTTCGTCGACGACCTCATCGCCGGTTTGGCGTTGGTGGTCGGCAGGACTGTGTCTTTTGGAAAGGTCTACAACTTCGGCGGCGCCGACGTACACACTATGCGGGAATACACTCGGATGCTGTGCAGGCGACTTAACATCTCCAAGCCCATCGTTCCGGTCCCGGTATGGATCTGCTATGTCGTGGCGTGGCTGCTTCGAGTCGTGCGGAGGAGCCCGCTCCTCAAGCGCGACACAATCGTCGGAGTGACTATGGACGCCGACGTTGACATCGAGCCGGCGCGCCGGGAACTCGGCTACCAGCCTGTTACCTTCGAGGACTGGCTTTTCACCGGGACTGCGCACGACCCGTTCTGGGACAGCTGATCAGGCGGAGCGAGCGGATCTACCTTGGCGACATGGAGTCGAGACCTCCGTGAACATCGAGGAAGGTGCCGAGACCGGTGAGGTCGATCGCGACCCGGTAGCTGCGGTTCTTGTACGGTTCGATGCGGTAGTCACGCAGCTCGATGAAGGTGCTCCAGCAACTGCCTCGCCAGCGAAAGGCGAGCCTCTGCTCGAGGAGCTTCGTGTTGTGAATATCGTAGGCGGTCTGGCTCTCGAACCGCCAATGCGCGGCGGCGGGTCCCAGGCCCAGAAAGACGCGGGTCTGCGAGGAGCTCGCTGCCCCCGTGATCGGGTTGTACCCGCTGTACCAGGTAAGGTTGAGGCCGGTGCCGCCGCTGACGATTCCGCCGGTGAGCGAAGTGGTGATGAGCTTGTTCGTGACGGCGTCGAAGTCCGCGCGCGCGTCGAGGCTGGCGGTGGGAACCGGTGCGGTGCGGAGCCAGGCGGAAAAGACTCCCCTCTGGCTGGCCGGGAGGCCCTGCCGCGGCATGGTCAGGGGGTCGGAAAACGAGTACTCCTGGCCAATCTCGAGGCTCGCCACCTCCCGACTCCCCGTCGCCGTCTTCAGGAAGAGTCGGTTGGCGAGCGTCCACCGGAGCCGGTTGAGGGTCACCAGCGCAGAGTCCTTCTCGTCGAAGACCGGGATCCTGGAGAAGTCGCCCGGGTTTGACACGTAGTTGTACTCCACGCGCGGCTCCACCAGGTGTTTGATCTTGTCACCGCCGGTCTCGGTCCAGACCCTCGACGCAGAGGGGCCAACGAGCGATATCCCCACCGTCCCGTAGTGCCGGGAGAGCGGCTCCTTGACGAGTTCCCGCCCATCGGCGGAGTACTGCGACGTGTAGTAGGTCTCGCGAAACCCCACCGTCGGCGTGACGTTGAGCCACGGAAAACCTGGCGTCAGCACGGTAACCCCGGGGTTGATGTCAAAACGGCCATAGCGGCCGCGCAGCGTGGACGTGCGGTCGACGTAGAATTCGTCGGCAGAGGCAACCCCGGATGCGTAGAACGGCGAGTCTCCGATCCGGGTGGAGCGCAGGCGGTACTCGGCCTCTCCGAGACGGTTGAGCGTCACCTCGGTGGTACGTCCGGCGACGAAGTCGGTGAAGAAGGTCCGGCGGTGGTCCGCGCGGAGGTTGACGGTCTGGGGACCCCAGTTACGAGCCAGGGTGGCGTACGAGTACAGAGTACGAAGCGCGTTCCGGTCGATGACGCCCTGGAAGCGCTGGAAGAAATCGAGGTCGGAGACCTCATCCAACTCGGCGTGGAGAACGTAGCCGCCGGGAAAGAGATGGTTGTGCTTGCCGGTTGCCTTCCACTCCCAGCCCTTCGCTTCGGGATCCCACACGAAGTAGGGGAGCACCCAGCCAAGAGCGTTCTGCGCGGGGGCCCACCGCACCTCCGAGCCAAGCCCCCAGTAGCCTTTGGACCACGCGTCGACGAGGAAGGACGCGTCGACCGAGCGTGAGATCGGCCAGAAGAAGGTGTTGCCCAGGTAGGCACCGCGTTGACTCGAGTAGCCGACATTCGGAACCAGAAGACCGGCGGCTCGGTCCCTCTTTATCGGCCAGACCAGACGGGGCGTGTAGAAGACCGGCACCCTGCGTACCTTGAGCGCCGCGTTGCGGAAGTGGCCGTAGCCCTCCACCTCCACCAGCGCGTCGTGAACCTCGATGCTCCACGGCGGCGACTTGGTGTCGGAAAGCTCGCAGCTCGTGAACAGGCCGCGATGGAAGCGGTAGTGGGTCTCGTCGAGCTTCTCGATCTTCTCCCCCCTGAAGTAGTACGTCGGTGGGAGAAAGGCCTCGACGTCGTAGAGTGTTCCGACCTTCTTCTCGAGATCGAACTCCATGCGGCTACACGCCATGCGGGTTTGGCCCTGGTCGAGGATCACGTTCCCCCGGGCCAGGAGGCGCATGGTCTTGAGGTCCACTTCGATTTCGTCGCAGCGCAGCGAGACATCCTGGTAGGTGATATGCACCTCGCCCTGGCCGCACCAAAGTTGGTCCTGCACCCACTGCTGGTAAACCGCGTTGAGCGTGACCGTATCTGCCGCATTGGGCGGGTCGGCCGCCCACACCCCGCTGGCGACGGTCTGGGCCAACGCAAGTGCCGCAGCGAGAAGTGCCCACGTGTGTCGGGTGGATGATGCCCGGCCGGGCGAACGGCCGCGTGAGCGGCACCAGGCCGTTCGCGAAGCCCGAGAGAACCACCTGTGAGCCCGGAGAGGAAGTTCCGCGGCGTCCCCCTTTCCGTCGAGGCATTCTAGACCGTTCCCTTGTACGGGGACCACGCTATCCTCGTTGAGTATGCGATGGCTGGCGCTCGACGTCGGGTCTCGGCGAGTAGGAGTCGCGGTTTGCGACGTACAGGAGCAGGTTGCGACCGCACTTGACGCATTGGCATTCACGGGACCGGAGCGTGTGGCCGAGGAGGTGGCCTCGCTGGTACGCACGTGGGAAGCGGAGGGTGTCGTGGTCGGCGTTCCGCGCACCCGGAGCGGCCAGGGGCCTGGCGAGCGACGTGTCCGGTCCGTTGTCGCGGCGCTGCGGACGCACCTCATGGTGCCGGTCGAGGTCGAGGACGAGTCGGGTACCACGGCGGCCGCCGAGGGGTTGCTCGCGGAGGCGGGTGTGCCACAGCGGCGCTGGCGGGAGCTGGTCGACAGCCTCGCGGCACGGATCATTCTCGAGGGGTTCCTGGCGATGCGCGGCAGGGGCGACGGCGGGGTGAGCCGTTGACCTCTCAGAGGCCAGATGCTAGCGTTTTTCAGTGGTTCTTGGAGGACCTGACATGGCCGACGCGTATGCCACTTTCGGCAAGTTCCTCCTCCTCAAACGCCGGACCCAGGACGGTCTGGGGACGCTCTGGCGCGTTGGGGAGATGGAACGCACCGGCTTCAAGCGGATCGCGTGGCTTCGCCGGTTCGACCAGGCCGGCCTGGACCGCGCTGCGCTGACGGCCGACATCGCGGCGTCCAACCAACTCGTTGGGTCCTTGCGAGCCAGCAACGTGATTCGCAACGCCTCATGCGGGTCGGAGGGCGGCGTCCCCTATCTCGCCTGGGACTATGTGCCTGCGCAGCCACTCGACCAACTGTTGGCGCGGGCCACCGAAGAGCAGTTTCCCATAGCCATCGACAACGCGCTGCTGATCGTGGAGAAGCTCGCAGCGGCGCTGGCAGCTGCCACGGCTGTCGAAGTCCACGGTGAGCAGGTGATCCACGGTTTCCTGGTTCCGAGCCTGATCATCGTCGGCAACGACGGCGAGGCGTTGGTCGCCGGCTTCGGATTGGCGCGGGGGCTCCGCGCTAACCTCGACCGTGTCACGGTCAAGAAGTTGGCTGCCCCCTACCTCGCGCCCGAGGTGCTGGCCAACGGAAACCCCACTGGGCGCTCGGACGTGTACTCGCTGGGAGCGATCCTCTACCATCTGCTCACGGGAACGTCGTTGCCCGCGGAGCCGGACGCCCGTGCCGCGGTAGTGGAAAAACCCCACCTCGCGCTCGACGAGGGCCCGGTTCCCCAGGACGTTCTGACGATCCTCCAGAAGGCGCTCGCCTCGCGGCCCGAGGAGCGCTACCCCTCGGCGGCGGAGTTCAAGCGTGAGCTGGAAAGGCTGCTGTACGGCGGTGCGTACTCCCCGACCACGTTCAACCTGGCCCTCTTCATGGATCGCCTTTACCGCAGCGAGATCGAACTTGAGGACCGTGAGCTGGAGCGCGAGCGCACGCTGGACGTAGCGACCTACTACCGTCCCACCAAGGTCGAGGCGGCTGAACTCCCCGCCCCAGTCATGGAAGCTCCCAAACCCAGTCGCACTTTCCTGTACGTCATCGCCGGTGGCGCTGCAGTCCTCCTTTCGGTCATCGCCTATCTTCTGGTAAGCAGGCCGTCATCGGCGCCACCGGTCGATGCTGAAGCACAGAAGCGCATGCTGCAGGAGTTGGTCAACACACAGGTCGCTCAAGCGCTGAAGGATAAGGAGGAACAGGTTCGCAAGGAACTCGAGGCGGAGAAAGCCAGTACCGATGAGCTCCGCCAGCAGCTCGAAAGGCAGAAGCAGGGTGCCGCGAGCGGCACAAGGCGAGCGGCGAGCGACGAGCAGCAGCTCCAGAGCGAACTGGCCGCGCGCGAGGCGGCGCAGAGGAGGAAAGAGGAGGAGCTCGCTCAGGTCAGACAACAGCAGGAGGCCGAGGCGGCTCGAGCGAGGGAGCTGCAAGCTCAAGCCCAAATCCGGGCTGCAATGCCGCCGACGGCTGCCGTCGTCCCGACGCCCCTACCGCCGGCGCCTGCAGTCCCCGTTGGGGTGCCGAGCGCGGCCCCTGCCGTTGCGACGTCGATCCCCCCGACCCCGGCGGCTGCACCCGCAACAGACCATTTCCCGATGGCTCCCGGGCTCGGCACCGCGGTGGCCGAGGGTGACGTGGTGGAATTCACACAGGTCGATGCGCCACCCGAGGTCCTTACCAAGGGGAAGGTGGTTGTGCCGCGGGCGGCGGCGATTACGAGGGCGTCGGTCAGCGGAAACGTGATCCTCAAAGTGCTGGTGAACGAGAAGGGAGGCGTGGACGACGTCGCCGTGCTGCGGGGCTTCTCGCCGCCGAGACCGGGCGTCGACGCGGCGTGCATCGAGGCCGTCAAGCAGAACCGCTACAAGCCAGCGATGAAGAACGGGCAGAAAGTGAAGACCTGGATCACGGTGATCTTTCAGATCACTATCCAGGCCGCGCGCTGAGGCCCCTTCTGCAGAAGTTGCTGGGCCCGCCATGCGGCGGCCCGTTCTCTCTTAGGCTTGGAGGTATGAAGCGGATTTTGGACGGCCCTCAGCGGCCGTTCGTCTGTGCCTGGATGTTGGCCAGAAACTCGGCGTTGGTGCGGTATTGCTTGAGTTTGGAGAGCAACGCCTGCATCGCATCGTGAGGCGGGAGAGCGGCGAGAGCCCGTCGCAGCAGGTAGATGCGGTCAACCTCCTCACGCGAGTAGAGCTTCTCCTCCTTGCGGGTGCCGGACTGCGGGATGTGCATGCAGGGGAAGATACGGCGCTCGAACAGGTCACGCGTGAGCACGATCTCCATGTTGCCTGTGCCCTTGAACTCCTGGAATATGACCTCGTCCATGCGTGAGCCGGTGTCCACAAGGCAGGTGGCGACGATGGTGACCGAGCCGCCGTGTTCGATGTTGCGCGCGGAGCCGAAGAATCGCCTTGGCTTCTCCATCGTGCGTGCGTCGACACCGCCAGACAGAATGCGTCCCGAACCCTTTTGTGCGTTGTTGTAAGCCCGCGACATGCGGGTGAGCGAGTCCATGAAGATCACGACGTGCTGCCCGAGCTCGACAAGGCGTCGCGCGCGCTCCAGCACCATCTCGGAGACCTCGATGTGGCTCTGGATCGACTCGTCGGACGAGGACGCGTACACCTCGCCCCGGATGACGCTCCGCCTCCAGTCGGTGACCTCCTCGGGACGCTCGTCCACCAGCAGGACGAAGATCTGCGCCTCGGGGTGGTTGACGCCGATGGCATGCGCAAGCTGCTGAAGCAACTTGGTCTTGCCGGCTTTGGGTGGGGCGACGATCAGGCAGCGCTGGCCCTTGCCGATGGGTGCCATGAGCTCGATAACGCGCGGCTCGAGGGCCTCAGGCTCCGTCTCGAGGCGGAAGCGCTCCGTGGGGTCGATGGAGACCAACTCGGAGAAAGGTACCGCTTTCTGGCGGTACTCGTCGGGGTGCAACCCCTCGATGTTGCTGATGTCTAGGACTACCGGGCGCTGGTGTCCGTTGGGCGGCTGAACCGAGGCTGCCACGCGCAAACCGCTCTCCAGATGCCAGCGGGATAGAAGCCCGGAGTCGAAGACCGGGTCCTCGCCGGTGAGGCGGAACTTGCTGTTGGTGCCCAGCAGAAAAGCTTTGCCGTCGTCCCGCCGCCAGAGGTACCCCTCGAACGGCGTCGGTGTCGCCGCATTGCCACCATGACGACGGTTACGGCGCCGCCGTGGCCGGCGACGCCTGCCTGTGCTGCCAGCTTCCTTCGCCTCCGGGGCGGGAGCCGCGGACGCTTCCTTGGACTCGTCGAACATTCTTTTCAGGCTCCTTGGCTCACTCCACGGTCGCCTGCGCGAGAGTGCGACTGCAGCAACTGCAAGCCGGCACGTCAATCGCGGGGAACCACCGGGGGCGGGGGCATCGTGCACCCCTCCGCCGCGTTCAGTCTAGCGCACAAACCGACGGCTGCCAAGATGGCAACCCCCGTCGACCCATCATTGCCCCGTTTCTACTGCTTCTCGAGCATCGCCGAGAAGGCCTCGAAGATCTCCTCATCCCACCAGCCGCGGGAGGTCTCCTTCCGCTGCAGGGTCAGTGCCTGGTCCACCGGAAGGGCCCTGCGGTACGGGCGTTCGTTGGTGAGCGCGTCGAACACGTCCACCACCTGGAAGACCCGCGCCAGCAATGGGATGGCTTCATCCTTGAGGGCGTCGGGGTACCCGGTGCCGTCACCGTGCTCGTGGTGGTGCCGGATGATCGGCAACACCGGGCGCAACGTCCGGAGCGGCGCGCAAATCTTCACACCGATCTCGACGTGGGTTTGCATGATGTGCCACTCGGCCTCGTTCAGCCGTCCCGGTTTCAGAAGAACAGCGTCGGGGACGGCGATCTTCCCGATGTCGTGAAGATACCCGGCACGGCGCAGTGCCTTCACGGCCTCCGGGTCCATTCCGACATGCTCACCCAGGTGAGCCGCTAACTGGGAGAGGCGGTCGCAGTGCTCCCCGGTTCCCTCATCACGCGCTTCAATGGCACGGGCCACGGCGAACAGCATCTTCTCGGCATCGTCGAGGTCCTGGGTGAGGCGACGGAAGTGCACAAGGTTGCGTACACGCACCTCAAGCTCGACAAGATCGAACGGCTTGGAGAGAAAGTCCGTGGCGCCGACCTCGAGCCCCCGAAGTCGTGCCTGCCGCGAGTCGAGTCCCGTGAAGAAAACGACCGGCAGCAACCGCGTCTCCTCGTCGGCCTTGAGACGTCGGCACACCTCGTACCCATCGATTCCCGGCATCATGACGTCGAGCAGGATCACATCGGGCTGACGCTCGCGGGCGACCTGGAAGCCGGTCTCGCCGTCGAGCGCCTGCCACACCTCGAACCCAAGCGGGTACAGGGCTTCCCTCATCGCCTCGAGGCTCTGGGGTTGGTCGTCGATGACCAGCACGGTTCCAGCGGCTGCCATGCTCCTTATTGATTGTACACGAACCTGACACTCCGGGAGGAGGCTGCGCACCCAGGCGCCACCGAGCTGATCCGGGTCTGACTGGGAGTTGTGGCAGGACGAAAAAGGGCCGCCCTCACGGGCGGCCCGTGAACCTCACTCGTAGCGCCTATGGCATGCGCAGGAACACAAACGTCTTCACGTCTCCCTGGGAGCGGTAGATGTAGAACCGCACCATGGATCCGGGGCGCACCCTGGACACTGCGTCCTTGAACTCCCGCTCGGAGGTCACTTCGACCTCGTTCACCCGCATGATTACGTCGCCCTGCCGGAGGTTCGCATCGTCAGCGGGGGAGAGGTCCGCGACGTCGGTGACGACCGCTCCCTCGATCTCCCTCGGGATCTCGAACTGCCGTCGCGTGCGCTGGTTGAGGTCGTCAACCTGGACCCCAAGCTTGGACGCGGGGGTGTCCTCTTTTGCGGTCGAGGTCTGATTCTCGTCATCGTTCGAAGGGCGCTCACCGAGCGTCACCGTCACGGTTGGCCGCTTGCCCTCACGGATCACCTCGAGCTCGACCTTCTGCCCCGGAGGGAGGGCGGAGACGCGGTAGATCAGTGTACGGGTGTCCTTCACCGGCGTCCCGCCCACGGCTACGATCACGTCCCCGGCCTTGATGCCGGCCTTGTCGGCGGGTCCGCCCCCCGTGACGCTCTGCACCAGGGCTCCTTCCCGTGAGGCCAGTTTGAAAGACTCCTGCGCCTTCTGGTCGACGTCGGTAATCTGGACGCCGATGTATCCGCGCACTACCTTGCCCTTCTCCTTGAGCTGCGGGAGCACCATCTTGATCGTGTTGACCGGAATGGCGAACCCGAGGTTCTGACCCCCCGCGTTGATGGCAGTGTTCATCCCGACCACCTCGGCGCGCACGTTCACCAGGGGGCCGCCGGAGTTGCCCAGGTTGATCGCGGCGTCGGTCTGAATGAAATCCTCGAAGGATGAGGCATTGGGATCAGGGGAGATGCCGATCCTGCGGCCCTTCGCGGAGACGACGCCGACAGTGACCGTGTGCTCCATTGCCAGCGGGTTGCCCACCGCCATCACCCACTCGCCGACCCTCAAGGAATCGGAGTCCCCCAGGAGGAGGTTCGAGAAAGGTCCCTTCCCATCCACCTTAATGAGGGCCACATCGGTGGCCGGGTCGCGGCCCACGATCTTGGCGCGCATCTCGGTCCCGTCGGTCAGACGTACGTTGATCTTCTCCGCGCCCTCGACCACGTGGTTGTTGGTGACAATCAGGCCGTCGCCGGAGATGAAGAACCCGCTGCCGGCACCGGTGCGCTTGCGGGGCCGCATGTCCTGCCTCGGGAAGCCGGGGCCGAAGAAGAACTCGAACGGGTCCACGTCCTGGTGGTACCTGCGCATGTCCTGCGCCTTGACCACGTCCTCGGTGTATACAGCAACCACTGCGGGCGTCGCCTTCTCGGCCAGGGTGGCAAAATCCGGATAACTCCCCTGCGCGGGAGGCGGCGCCGGCGCTGCGGCGCTGTCCTTGGATGCGACACCCGCGGGTGTGAGGCCCAGGCCGCCGGCGAGGACGATCCCGATCACCAATGAGCCAATTGCCACCGCACTCATCGAGAGCACTCTCTTGCGCTGTGCTGTGTTCATAAACCTAGCCCTCCTGGGGCCGGGCACACCCGACCCGCTTCCACCAACCGAGCAATATCTGTGCCACATTTCAGGTGAAATTAGGCTCCACGCCGATCACGAGCGTGTCATTTTGGCGTGACCAGTTCGGGCACGGCCAGTACCACGCGGTCCTTGCCGGATGCCTTGGCGGCGTACATCGCCTGGTCGGAGGCGCGCAGCAGTTGGTTGCGGCGATGGTCGGAGGTGCCGCTTCGGGGAACGTGGTCCGGATAGACCGCTACCCCGACCGAGCAGGTGAGCGGCCCGCGGAAGTCCACCGGGCCGCTCGCCCAGGAAAACCTCCCCCGCAGGAAAGCCTGGCCACGGATGGCCCGCCGGATCTCCTCGGCGACCTGAGTTGCTGCGGCGGTGTCGAAGCCCGGGAGGATGATCACGAATTCGTCGCCGCCGTAGCGGGCGAGGGTGACCCGAGGAGAGCGCACCGCGCGCCGCAGCAGGTAGCCGACCTCCTTGAGCACCTGGCTGCCGGCCAAGTGGCCGTGCTGGTCGTTGACGCTCTTAAAGTTGTCGAGGTCCATGAAGAGCAGCGCAACCCGCCCCGCCGCGGCGTCCGCATGGTCCAGATCCTCTGCGAGTCGCCGGTGGAAGAACCGGTCGTTGGAGAGGCCGGTGAGGTCGTCGCTGCGCGCAGCGGCTCCCGCCCTTCTCGCGTCAAGCAAGTTTTGGATGGACACAGACGTGTACGAGGCGAAAATCTCCAGGAGGGCCCGGTCGCGCTCGTCGAACGGGCGGCCGTCCAGGCGGTTCACCATCTCTAGAACCCCGCACACGCTGTTCTCGATGCGGATCGGGACCGCCAGGAGACTGTTGGTGTTGAAGGCGTGGGTTTCGTCAAACCTGGCGTAGAAGTACGGGTCGTGGTGGGAGTCGGCCACCAGGTGAGACTCGCCGTTGCGGTACACGTGCCCGACAACACCCTCTGACGTCGGGATGCTGGCGCCCAGCAGCGCCTCGGACGACGGGCCGAACGCGGCGATGAAGTACAGCGCGGCTCCCGCCGGGTCACCCGCCCGCTCGAACGGGTGGTCGAGCAGCACTGAGCCTGCCTGCGCCGGCACGAATGCGTTGGCTCGCTGCAGCACCTCCTGGATGAAACTGGCCGCGTCCATCGCTTCGGGGACGCCAGTGTCATGGCGGTATCGCTCGAGAAAAGTCTCGAGCTCCGTAGCCGGCAGCACGTTGATCTTGGGCCGAACCCCGCTCACTTTTCCAGTGTATCAGCGTGGTGAGGCGTTGTCGCGACCAGCGTGGCGACGCGCAGACGCAGGTTGGCAAGCGCATCGGCGGGGTCCGCGAGCGACGGCGCGAAGCGGAGAC
>Ga0154638_1148_pt12 | contig 46745 bp, 38 predicted proteins | sample Rifle2008BG13ft_FD_116067 | JGI IMG/M metagenome (GOLD analysis project Ga0154638, IMG submission 116067) | Acidobacteria bacterium RBG_13_68_16 | reverse complement strand
ACCGCCGGAAGCTGGAGTACGACCTCTACTTCATTCGCGAGCGTTCCCTGGGCATGTACTTTCTCGCGCTGCTCCGCACCGCGAGCGTGACGCTCGTGGGGGCCAGGCGGTGAGGTGCGGCCCGTTCGGGGCACGCCAGCGGCAGAATGTATGAGCGGGAGTGCGGGTCACGCACCGCGGGTCGGCGTCGTGGTGGTCCACTTCGGGGACCTCACGCCGACCGCGGCGTGCGTTCGAAGCCTCCGCGAGGACCCCTCGCCCTGCGAACGGCGCATCGTCGTGGTGGACAACGCCGGGAACGTTTCGCCTGGGGCCCTTCAAGGCGCCGAGGTTCTGAGGACCGGACGCAACGCTGGTTTCGGCGGGGGTGCAAACCTCGGGGTGGGGCTGCTCGGGTTCGGACCCTGGGACGCCCTCGTGATTCTCAACAACGACATCGAGGTGATGGGCGGCTACCTCGGGGCGGCTCTCGACGCCCTACGCCGCGACGCTGTCGGTGCGGCCACCGGGCCCCTGTACCTCGACCGTCCGGGCGGCTCGCTGTGGTACGCCGGCGGCGGGGTGGACTTCATGACCGGGACGGTGTGGCAGAGCCGGTCCCGCCGCCAGGCCGGCCGCGAGAGGGCGGTCGGCTTCGTCCCCGGGGCCGCGTTCGCGGTCACGCAGGATGCCTGGCGGTCCGTGGGCGGGTTCGACCCCGCCTACTTCCTGTACAACGAGGACGTGGACCTCTGTTTGCGCCTGCGCCGCCGCGGGTTCCGGTTGCTGTTCGTTCCGGCGATGGTCGCGGTCCACCGGTTGGGGGCCGTGACCGGGTCGGGCGGCCGGTCACCGCTCTACCTGGAGCACATGGCGGCGACTCGCCTGCGGCCCTTCCGTCCCCTCGCGTACCGACTCTACCTCGCCTTCATGCACACGGGCTACGTGCTTCTCCGCGCACTCCGGCACCGGACGCTGAGCCGGGGCGAGGGGGGGCGCGAGGCGGCGTGTGCCTTGCTCCGGGGGCACGCAAAAGCGCTCGCCATCATCCGGCAAGGCCCCCGGGGGTCGGCCTGACCCTCTGTGCACTGTGGATGAAGGGGGCTTGAGCCTGAGACCTGGTGCAATAACCACTTGACAAGTTCCGGCGAAGGCGTTAGATTTTGGCAGTCTCGTCGGGCGAGTGCCAATCCTCGCCCGGGGGGTTGGCGTAAATACAACTAGAAAAGGAGGTTAGCAATCATGAACGTGCGTCCGCTTCACGACAGAGTTCTCCTCAGGCGCCTCGAGCAAGACGAGGTGGTGAAAGGCGGGATCATCATCCCCGACACCGCCAAGGAGAAGCCGCAGGAGGCCGAGGTCATCGCGGTGGGCCCGGGCAAGCTCGACGACAACGGCAAGCGCATGCCGATCGACGTCAAGAAGGGCGATCGCGTGCTGATCGGCAAGTACTCCGGGAACGACATCAAGATGGATGACGAAGAGTTCCTCATCGTGCGTGAGGACGAGATCCTCTGCGTGATCGAGAAGAAGAAGTAAGGGGGAGGAGCGAAAATGCCTGCAAAACAGATCGTCTACTCGGAGGACGCCCGTCAGGCCGTCCTGCGCGGTGTCAACAAGCTGGCCGACGCTGTCAAGGTCACGCTCGGCCCCAAGGGTCGCAACGTCGTGCTGGAGAAGAAGTTTGGTTCGCCGGTCATCACCAAGGACGGGGTGACGGTGGCCAAGGAGGTCGAGCTCAAGGACAAGCTCGAGAACATGGGCGCGCAGATGCTGCGCGAGGTCGCCTCCAAGACCTCGGACGTGGCCGGGGACGGCACCACCACCGCCACGGTTCTGGCTCAGGCGATCATCCGCGAAGGGACTAAGAACGTCACCGCCGGGGCCAACCCCATGGAGCTGAAGCGCGGCATCGACCTGGCGGTCAAGAGGGCGGTCGAGGCCATCACCAAGCTTGCCAAGCCGGTCGAGGGCAAGGCCATCGCCCACGTCGGCACGATTTCCGCCAACGCGGACGAGGAGATCGGCAAGATCATCGCCGAGGCGATGGACAAGGTGGGCAAAGACGGCGTGATCACGGTCGAGGAGTCCAAGACGATGGACACCCAGCTCGAGATCGTGGAGGGCATGCAGTTCGACCGCGGCTACCTCTCGCCCTACTTCGTCACCGACGCCGAGCGCATGGAGTGCGTGTACGAGAACGCCAAGGTCCTGCTGTATGAGAAGAAGATCTCCTCGATGAAGGACCTGCTACCGATCCTGGAGCAGGTCGCCAAGCAGGGCAAGCCGCTGATGATCGTGGCCGAGGACGTCGAGGGCGAGGCGCTGGCCACCCTGGTTGTCAACAAGCTGCGTGGCACGCTGCAGGTTGTGGGCGTGAAGGCGCCTGGTTTCGGCGACCGCCGCAAGGCGATGCTCGAGGACATCGCGATCCTCACCGGTGGCAAGCTGATTTCCGAGGACCTCGGGATCAAGCTCGAAAACGTGAAGTGGGAGGACCTCGGCGCCGCTCGTAAGGTGACGGTGGACAAGGACGATACCACGATCGTGGTGGACGACGAGGACCCCAAGAAGAAGGAAGCTATCGCGGGGAGGGTGAAGCAGATCCGTAAGCAGGTCGAGGACACGACCTCGGACTACGACCGCGAGAAGCTGCAGGAACGCCTGGCCAAGCTGGTGGGCGGTGTTGCACAGATCAAGATCGGCGCGGCCACCGAGACCGAGATGAAGGAGAAGAAGGCCCGCGTCGAGGACGCGCTGCACGCGACCAAGGCGGCCGTTGAGGAGGGGATCGTCCCCGGCGGCGGCGTGGCACTCCTTCGCGCTCAGGAAGAGGTTGAGAAGCTTCTGAAGGACCACAAGGGCGACATCCGCACCGGGATCCAGATCGTGGTGCGGGCGCTCGAGGAGCCCACCCGGCAGATCATTCACAACGCCGGCCTCGACGAGGCGGCGGTGATCGTGCGCGACATTCGCAAGAAGGGTGGGAACATGGGCTTCAACGCCCAGACGATGGAGATCGAGGACCTGGTGGCCTCCGGTGTCATCGACCCGGCCAAGGTCACCAAGAACGCCCTCCAGAATGCGTCGTCGATTGCGGGGCTGATGCTCACCACCGAGGCCCTCGTGTGCGAGATCCCGGAGGAGAAGCCCGCGGGCCCGTCGATGCCTGGTGGCGGCATGGGGGACATGTACTAAAGAAGCAGGGGACCGGGGTCCGGGGTCGGGACCCCCACGCTGATCCGCGGCACGAAGCGCAAGTACAAAGGGCGGGGAGCAATCCCCGCCCTTGATCTTTCCCGGCCCCACGGCCCCGCATCCCTGGCATACGCCGCGACGGAGAGCCCCGCGCCGAGGTCGGTGCCGGTCAGGAAGGGTCGGTGCGGCCGGGCGAGGGGTCGAGACCCGCAGCGGCCTCTCGCTTTCGACGCTGACCGAGCGGCAGCAGCAGGCCGACAACGACGCCCCAGGTGGCACCGAACGCGGCCCACACGACCAGGCCTGACAGATCGGTCCAGCTCGCCAGTGCAAGCTTGAGCAGCCCCGCCGTGCACCCGGCAAGGGCGTAGCCGCACAGCGGGGGAAGGCGCAGCCGAGTTCGTGATGCCAGCGCCCGGCCGGCGTGGACGGTGACGTGCCGGGTGATGAGGCCCATCGCGAGCGCCGTCAGGAGCCGCACGACCGTGGTCATGCCGGGCCCTCTGTCGCCGCGGTCGTGACGCGCTGCGCCGCGTTCCGGCGCGCGACCGACGACGTCGCCCCGTGCAACTGCGAGAGAGTCCGGCGGGGCGTCACGCTAGGTCAGCTCGGCGAACATCACCGCGTTGAGGTGGAAGGCGCTTCTGGCCTCGTTGAGAAGGGCCTCCCGCTCGCCGTCGACCAGCGGCAGCTCGTCGAGGCGCCGGCGGAAGTCGGACTTGAACGCCCCGACATCGCTGATCTCGGGGAACTCGTAGAAACGCACACCATCGCCGGAGAGGCCCAGTTGCCGCGCGGCCATCCGCCTCAGGACCTGACCCCCGGAGAGGTCCCCCATGTACCGGACATAGGCATGGGAGACGAGTCGGAGGGGCCGGTCGGTCGTGAGCGCGCGCAGGTGCTCTGCGTAGGTCCGGGCCGCCGGGACCGGCGCCTCATCGTGCCAGCGGGGCCCGCGGAGGTACTCGAGGTCGGCCTGGAGCGCCGCACGTCGCCACAGGGCGGGGAGGTGGAACGCGGCGAGGCGGGGATCGTCTTTGAGGCTCTCGAGGCCGTCCTCGAGGGCGGTGTAGATGGTCTGCAGTGCGAGCAGGTGACGCGAGTGGGTGTCGCGGTCGAGCCCGCCGTTCATGAAGCGCGACACGAACGCAGAGCTCTCGGCCTCGCGGTGTAGGTCCGCGGTACCCTCGCGAAGATACTCAGACAGAGTCACAATCTTCCCCAACTCGGAATCCTACCACGGAACGCAACGCCCCGATGCTCCGTTCGCACGCACTTCGCGACGGGTCGGCCCGGCTGGGGCAAAGCTCAGGCGGTCCCTGGCCTTTCCCAAGACCTCCGCGGGACAGGGGTGCGGCGCGACTCGTCTCTCGGGCTAGGTGCTCGTCGCGTCGGGAAGCGGTAGATCCACCGCAAAGCGGGCGCCCCTGCCGGGCTCGCTTTCCACCGACACCGTGCCGCCGTGCTGCTCCGCAACGGCCTTGACGATCGGAAGGCCAAGTCCGGTTCCCTCGGGTACCCGCTCGCGGGCGGACGTCGAGCGAAAGAAGTCCTCGAAGAGCCGTGGGATGTCCTCCGCGGGTATGCCGACGCCGGTGTCCTCCACCTCGATGCGCAGGTAGTGAGCGGTGCGGCGCACGCGGACCTCGACGGAGCCCCCGCGTGGCGTATAGCGGATACCGTTACTTACAAGGTTGCCGAGCAGCTGCTGCAAACCCGCCGGGTCACCCTGCAATTCGCCGAGATCTGCAGCGATCTTGACGGAAAGCTCAACGCCGGCCTGGACGGCAGCCGGGCGCAACTCCTCGACGACGGTTCTGATGAGCTCGTCCGGCTTGACCGGAACCATCTCGGTCGCCAGCCTGCCCTCCCTGGCGCGGGACAGGACCAGCAGGTCCTTGGTCAGCTCCGCGAGCTCCCCGGCCCGCCGCTCGGCGCGGGAGATCAGGTCGCGCGAGCGCTCCGGAACCTCGCCTACCAGGCCGTCCAGGACGACCTGAAGCGCCGTCTTGATCGTTCCGAGCGGGCCGCGGAGCTCGTGGGCCACCTTCCGCATGTACTGCGACTTGGTGCGCTCGGTCTGGCGCACCTTCCGGTACGCGACCTCGAGGTTTCCAGCTTTCTCGGCGAGGTCGCGGGACAGGAGAGCGATCTCTCTCTCTCGCCGTCGCAGCTGCCTGGCGATCGTCGTGCCCATGTAGACCGACAGGTAGAGCGTGGCGCCGAGCACGAGCAGCTCGACCCCGACCACGATCGGATTTCGGTATGCCTCCGCCGTCCACATCCCGGCGAGGGGGTAGTGCTCGAGGAACCCGAAGCACTCGGCGAAGCTGACCGCGGTGATGAGGGCAAAGCCCAGCGTCGCCTGGACGTAGGTGGCGCGCGGCGAGAGCAGGATGCTCGCGATGATGATGTGGAAGATGAAGAAGATGATGAACGGGTTCTCGATTCCTCCGGAGAAGTGCAGCAGCGCCGCCAGCAGGAACAGGTCAATGGAGATCTGGATGTTGGCAAGCGCCGCCGCTTCCGGGGCCTCACGGTCCAGGTGCATCCCCCAGAGGACCCTGAGCACGGCGTGGGAGACGGCGCCCGGGGGTCGGTCGGCCCCGAGACGCTGCGCACGCTGGAGCCGCGTCGCCACCACGGTCAGGACTAGGTTGTAGAGCGCGAGGCTGGCCGTCACGCTGTAGAGGGGCCCAAGGGGTAAGTGGATGCCGAGGATGCGGTGTGCGGCCTCGAGGGTGCACACAACGCCAATCACGGCGATCCAGCGCAGCCGTATCAGCCAGCCGATGCGCTCGGCCAGCTCGGCGGCGGCCGGAAGTATGCTCGGCCTGGCCAACGGCGCCTCCGCAACTCCCGCCGCCGGCGCACGAATCCGCGCCGGCTTGGGTCAGTTGAACTTTACGACTTCCGCGACGCGAAGAGCACCCTTGCGACCCGCGCCAGGAGGTCCTTTGGATCCACCGGCTTGTCCACGAGGTCCTGCACCGGCAGGTACTCGCCGGCTTTGTAGCTGCCGTCGCCGGAGTCCGGGTAGAAGCGCAGCTCGGTCTTCTCGTGGATCGCCGTCAGCAGAATCACCGGGACCGCCCGGAAGTACTCGCCTTCGAGATTGCGCAGCTTCCAGACGAAGTGAAAACCCTCGGTGGCGCTCGGCATCATGACATCCAGCAGGATCAGGTCGGGTCTCACAGAGCGGACCTTCTCGAGCCCCGCTTCGGCGTCATGCGCCGCAATCACCTCGTACCCTGCGCTCTCCAGCACGATCCGGAGGGTCTCGACAAGGTCACGATCGTCATCAACGGTGAGGACCTTCGCCGTGCTCATGGCCGCCCCCCGTTCTGCGCCGACCTGCCCTGCGCAAGCTCATCGACAGTTTCCTGCCTGAACGTCTCCGGTGCCACTTTCTTGGGAGCAAGCCCGAGGGCGACTGCGACGCCGTGCAGGATCGCCTCCGGCCGCGGCGGGCACCCGGGAACGTAGATGTTCACGGGGACCACCTTGTCCGCGCCGCCGAGCACGTTGTAGCTGTCGAACCAGCATCCGCCACCGGTTGCACACGAGCCGATGGCGAAAACCAGCTTCGGCGCCGGGACGGCGTCGTAGAGCCGTTTCAGCGCCGGCGCGACCTGACGCGTAACCGGGCCGCAGACCAGCAGCACATCCGCGTGTCTCGGGGAGCCGACCAGCTTGATACCGAAGCGCTCCGCATCGTAGTAGGGAGTGAGGACGTTGATCACCTCGATGTCGCAGCCGTTGCAGGCGCCCGTGTTCGCGTGGTAGACCCACAGCGCCTTGCAGAATGACTTCTGACACAGCCCCTTCAGCATCGCCGCGTCACCTCCCAACCGTCGCAAGAACGGCCGCCGCCTTGTCCAGCAGCGGGAAAGGTGCCTGGGGGAAGATCCCGAGCACCACGCACGCCCCGGCGAGGATCACCATCGGGACCCACATGACGACAGGGACCTCGCGAACCTGGAGCTGGGCGAGCGCCGCGCCTTGCGGGCTGCCCCAGAACACGGTGTACGCCGCCCGCACCAGCACGACCATCGTGAGGACGCTGGCCGCGAGCGCGATCACGACCGCCCACCATAGACCGGCCTTGGCGAGAGCCAGGTAGACCGTGAGTTTGCTCATGAACCCGTTGAGGGGAGGGAATCCTGCAATCGCCAGCGCACCGAGGAAGAAGCACGCGCTCGTGATCGGCATGCTCCTGGCAAGGCCGCCCAGCTCGCTCACCTTCCGAATCCCGGTGGCGTAGATCACGGCTCCCACACACATAAAGAGGAGCGCCTTGTAAATCGCGTGGTTGAGGAGGTGAAACAGGCCCCCGTAACAGCCAAGGTAGGTCCCGAGCCCAAGACCCACCAGCACGTACCCCATCTGGCTCACCGAGGAGTAGGCGAGCAGGCGCTTGAGGTCGTCCTGGGTGAGCGCGATAACGATCCCGAGCACCATGGTGAAGGTACCCAGCGCCACGGCGAACACGGTCAGCTGCGGCCAGTTGGGGTAGAAGATACTTACGGTGCGGGCAAGGGCGTACATCGCCATCTTGATCATCACGCCCGAGAGCAGGACCGACACGGGCGTCGGGGCCTCGGCATGGGCGTCGGGCAGCCAGGGGTGGAACGGCGCGATCCCCGCCTTGGTGCCGAAACCGATGACCAGAAACGCGACGATCAGCAGTGCGGTCCCTGCCGGGATGAGGTGCGCCACGTGCCTCACCTCGGAGATGAGCAGCGCCTTGCCGCCGTCGATCTGCCCGGTCGCGGCCGCGGACGCGTAGAGGAGCACGCAGCCCAACAGCGCGAACGTGATGCCGATGGTCAGGAGCATCAGGTATTTGTAGCCGGCCTCCAGCGCGCGCCGGTCCCAGTAGAACGCCACCAGCAGCCCCGATGTGAGCGTCGTGGCCTCCACGGCCACGTACAGCATCACGATGTTATTGGTGACGCAGCCCCAGACCATCGTGGCGAGGAACCACAGGACCAGTCCGTAGAACGTCGGCATCCGGCGGGCCGTGGCCTCAGCCCCGGCCCTCGTGAGCAGCCCGGGCCGCGTCACGTAGCGTACCGAGTACAGCGTGGCGAGGAAACCGCCGCCGCCGATCACAACGACCATCAGGGCGGAGAGGGCGTCCACCCGCAGCTCGTTTCCCCACGTGGTCAGGACGGCCCCGCTCAGCACCTGGCCCGACATCCGCAGGCCGATGAGGAACGTGATGCCAGAGGCGAGCAAGGCGGTCCCCTGCCAGAAGGCACGCTGCAGTTTTCTGCCGAGAAAGACCAGCGCGCCCGCGGCCAGCGGGACCAGGAACGCCGCCGCCGGCAGGCTCGACGTCACCGTCACGATCTGCTCGCTCATCACGCCTTCCCCGAACCGCGCGCCCGCCCTACCACTGCAACTCCTTGAGCGCGAGCGTGTCCGTTGTGCCGAACTCCTGCCTCACACCGGCGATGACGTACAGCAATAGGTAGACGGTCACCACCACCTCTGTAGCGACTCCGAAGAGCGCCGTCTCGGAGAGCTCCGGCGCGAGGCTCACGAGGGAGAGGTGCACGCCGTTCTCGAGCAGGCACAGCCCGATCACCGTTTTGATCGCGTCTCGCCGCGTCAGCACGCAGTAGAGCCCGAGGGCGAACACCGTGGAGGCCACCGCGAGGTTCGTCCTGAACACCTCCTGCTGCGCCATCTCGGTGGGCGCCAGCAGCGCGATCTGGCTGTGGGTGAGGCGGTAGAAGCCGATCATCAGGGCCGCCGCCACCATCACCGAGGGAGCGAAGCCGATCAGGGGTGGAAGCTCGCGCTCCTGTGTCTTGCCGATGAACCGGAACAGGAACCACGGCGTAAGGACCGCCTTGGTGAGGAACGCCGTGCCTGCCCACCAGTAAAGGGAAGGGTTCACGGCGGCAAAGCTCAGCAACAGCCCCACGATCAAGAGTGCCTGCGCCGAATAGGCCACCGCCGCCAGGCGCAGCCGGCGGATCTCAACCGCCGCCACAGAGGTGATCACCATGACCATGCTGAGGGTCTCGATGAGCTGCGCGTTGAGCGGCTGGGTGTTCACGCTCGCCCCCCGTTCCCGTTCCGGAAGCCCGTCAGCATCATGCGCTCCAGAGGCGTCGGCGGGGTGAAGCACCTGCCGCAGCGCTGGCACGGCCCCATGAACACCTCCAGGCGCATGTACATGTCCTCGGGCTTGTCCGTCGCGGTCTCGAACTGCTGTGAGAGCGTGATCGCGCCCTCCGGGCAGACCTCCTCGCAGCGACCGCAGTACGTGCAGCGTCGCCAGAAGAACTCGAGCAACCTGGTGTGCTGGCCGGTGTCGTTCACCACGATCACGCCGGCGGGGCAGACGTTGGCGCACCCGCCACAGCCGAAGCAGAGGTCGGGGTCGAGGGTGATCTTGCCTCGGAAGCCCTCTGCCGGGTCGTGGGGGGCGAACGGGTAGGGGAGCGTGACGCGCCCCGCCTTCAGGCAGATCCACGCCTCGCGCAGCTTCGCCAGGAGCACCGTTACCTCCTACATCCCGATCACGGCGAAAGCCAGCGCCGCGATCGAAGAGAACGCGACCCGCAGGTAGTACTGCATGGCTTGGTCGATGCGCAGCCTAGGGTTGACCACATCCACGAGGGCGACCACCACCAGCACCACGAACGCCTTCACCAGCGTGAGGACGAGGTCGAGGGCGAAGACGCCGGTCCCGGGCCAGGGGAGGAAGACCTCCACCAACAGCACCGCGAGGACGAACTGCTTCGACCACGCCGCCCACCGGAACAGCGCTAGGCGGGGGCCGCTCTGCTCGATCAGGGGACCGCCCATGATCTCCTGGTCCGCCTCTGGGATGTCGAACGGCAGCTTGCCGGCCTGCGCCTGCAGCGCGAGGAAGAAGGCGATGCCGGCGATCGCCATGCTGATGGTTGGCCCATGCTCGAGCTGCCAGGCGATGATGTCGCCCGTGGCAAGTGTCCCGGCCTTCAGGGCGCCGACCACCAGCGCGACCACCATGACGGGCTCCACCGAGAGCAGCATCATCATCTCGCGCGAGCTGCCGACGGAGGCGTAGGGGCTCCCGCTGCCGAACGCCGTCAGCATGAGCAGCACCGCGCTGATCGCGGAGACGTACAGCAGCACGACGATGTCGCCCGCGAAGGCGAACGGGGGCCGCGCGCCCATCGGCACCAGCAGTGCCAGCAGCAGGACGGATCCCAGGCTGAGGGCGGGCGCGGCCGTGTACAGCAACCCGCCTGCGGTCCTCAGATCCTCCTTGCCGAGCAGCTTGAAGAGGTCGAGGTACGGTTGCGTGATCGGCGGCCCGATGCGCGAGTGGATCGCGGCCTTGAGCTTGCGCATCAGCCCCTCGTAGAGCGGCGCCAGCAGCAGCGCGAGCGCGACACTCAGGACGGCGAGACCCACGGTCCAGAGAAGACCCGTGTTCATGGCGTCACCGCCGCGGACCTCGAGATGCGCAGCAGGTCCTGTCGCGTATAGACGGTGACGCGCCGGGTGGTCACGTCCACCGCCTCCACCCGCTCGGTGCAGGAGAAGCACGGATCCAGACTCCCGAGGGCGATCGGCACGTCGGCTATGGTGTTGTTGGCCACCATCGTGGGCATCGCCTGCAGGTTCGGGTACGTCGGGGCCCGCACCCGCCACCGGTAGGGGCGGTTGTCCCCACCAGTCTCCACCATGTGCACGGCCTCGCCGCGCGGTGCCTCCACGACCGAGACGCCGACGCGCCCTGGCGGGATCTCCTCCTTGACCTCGGTAAGGACCGGCCCTTCCGGCATGGCGGCCAGCGCCTCCCGGACCAGCCGGATCGACTCCAGCAGCTCCTCGACCCGCACCAGCACGCGGGCCCAGGTGTCCCCCTCCTGGTGGACCGCGATCCGAACCGGCACCTCGTCGTAGGCCGCGTACGGGTGGTCCACGCGGGCATCGATGGGCACGCCCGAGGCGCGGGCCGGTGGCCCGACCACGCACACGCTCCTCGCCGTCTGATTGGTCAGCACCCCGACGTCTTTGGTCCGCGCCATCAGCGTGCCGTCCCCGACGATGGCGTCGCGCACCGCCAGCGACTCCCTCTCGACCTCCTCCAGCACGTCGAGCACCTTCCTGCCGAGGTCGGGCGAGAGGTCACGCCGCAGGCCGCCGATCGTGTTCATGCCGTATGTCTTGCGGTTCCCGCTGATCTCCTCGGAGAGCCACATCACGGGCTCGCGGATGCGCCAGGTCTGCATGAGCAGGGTGTCGAACCCGACGATGTGACCGGCGATGCCGAGCCACAGCAGATGGGAGTGGATCCTCTCGAGCTCGAGCATGAGGGTCCGGATGTAACGGGCCCTGCGCGGCACTTCGATGCCGGCCGCCTTCTCCACCGCCTGGCAGTAACAGGTGGAGTGGATGAAACCGCAGATCCCGCAGATTCTCTCCGCGAGGTAAGGGATCTGGTTGTACGTGAGGACGCTGTCGCCGAGCTTCTCGATGCCGCGGTGGTTGTAGAAGCCGCGGTAGTCGCAGCCCACGATCGTCTCCCCCTCGACGAAGAGGCGCCACTGGGAGGGCTCCTCGAGCACCGGGAAAAACGGCCCCATGGTCACGACGCTCGCGCCGGTAGGCGGCTCCCGCAGGGGCGGCCGCATGTCGTCCGCGGGGGGCGGCTGAAGGTTGTAGGCGACGTCGCGCCGCAGCGGCCATACGCCGTCCGGCCAGTCGTCGGCGAGCAACAGGCGGCGTGGGTCGGGGTGGCCGTCCGGGTGCACGCCCACCGAGTCGCGGAACTCCCGCTCCGCCCAGTTCGCCCCGGGCACGACCGGGGTAATGGAGTCGATGTGCTCGTCGTCCGCGGCGACCGCGCAGTCCAGCAGCACGAACAGGTGCTCGCGGTCGAGGGAGAAGAGGTGGACGATCCCGAAGCCGCCGCCCAGCTCACGCCTGTCGATACCGGTCGTGATCATGAAACGGGCCCCGAGTTCATCGGCCAGCACCCCGGCGGCGGCCCGCACCACCCGCTTGTCCACCTGGAGGCGCAGGGTGTCGGAATGCGGCTGGGTCGCGGCGACGAGCATTGCGCCGACTCTCTCCCGTACGAGGTCCACGGTCCTGTTTGCAGCCGCTTGGGCGATCGTCACCATTTGCTCCTCAACCGAGAAACGCCAGCACGATCCCGACGACCGCGATGGCCCCCACCACTATCCACAACAGGTAGACCTGCGGAATCCCGACATGGGTCCTGCTCACCGCCCTCGCTCCGCCTTCGACCGCGCGCGCGACCGGCAGGTAGAGCCAGGCATCGAGGTCGAAGGCGCGCCGGAGCCAGGAAGGGAACGCCGGCGCCCTCAAATGGATGCTCGGGTAGATCCCCTGGAACGCCCGCTTGAACGGGAGGTAGAGGCTGGTAGCGGGGTACCGCGACAGCTCCGGCCCCGCCTCCTCGCCGCACGTCCAGACAGGGACGTTGCGGACGGGGGCGCCCGCGGCGCGCTGGATCAGGAAGTACGCGGCGAGGCCGAGCAGCGCGAGGGCCGCCGCGATCGGCAGCGGCGCCCAGAACGCCACGCGGACCAGGTCCGAGCCCGCCTGGAGCCCGGGCCCGTCGCCGAGCAGGGACTCCAGCCTCGGCAAGGATGCGGCGGACGCCAGCCCCGTAAGCGCCCGGTGCACAAACGCGAGCGGCCAGGCAGGGACGAGGCCGAACACCACGCAGGCCAGCGCCAGGAACGCTTGGGGGACGAGCATGCTCGCCGGCACCTCGCGGACTCCCCGCAGCGGTGAGGGCGGTCCCAGGAACGCGCTGCCCAGGTACTTGAGGAATGAGGCGAGCGTCACCAGCGAGATGAACATCGCGACGATGCCGAGGACCGCGAAGAGGGGGAAGGCCTTTCCACCCAGGATCGCGGTCGCGTACATCAGCCACTTGCTGGCGAACCCGTTGAGCGGCGGGACGCCGGCGATGGCGAGGGCGGCGGTCAGCGCATACATCGCGGTGGCCGGCATGAACGCCCGCAGCCCCCCGAGCGCGGAGAGACTCCGGGTGCCGGTCCTGAAGGCAACGGCCCCGGCTCCCAGGAACAGGCAGGATTTGTAAAGCGAGTGGTTGATCATGTGGAACGTGCCGGCCAGCAGCCCCAGCGCGGCAAGGGTCGGGTTCGAGGGCAGGAAGAACAGGCCCAGCCCGATACCGAGGAACATGTACCCGACCTGGCCGATGACGTGGAACGACATCAGCCGTTTGATGTCGTCCTGCTTGAGGGCGGTGAGCGTCCCAACGAACAAGCTGACCGCGCCTGCCAGCGCGATCGCCAGCCCCCAGGTCCGTGTAACCGGTGAGAGCGGCAGGAAGTAGAGGAACACGCGCAGCAGGCCGTAGACCCCGAGCTTGGTCATGGTCCCGCCGAAAGCCGCAGTCGCGCCGCTGGGCGCGGCCGGGTAAGCATCGGGGAGCCAGTCGCCCATGGGGAGGATCCCTGCCTTGGTGGCAAACCCCATGAAGAAGAGAAACAGCACGAGGTGGGCGAGGGCCGGCTGGGTCGTCACCAGCCCGCCCAGCGCGTCGCGCATCGCGGAAAAGCGGAAGGAGCCTGATCTGGTCCACAGGATGAGCGCCGCGGCGATCATCCCAAACGTCGCCGCTTGGTTGACAACGAAGTACTTGAAGCCGGCGCGCTGGTTTGCTCGAACCTCGCGCTCGAACGTCACGAGGAAGAACGACGCGAACGTCATGAGCTCCCAGAACACCAGGAAGAAGACAAAGTCGCCGGTCGCCACGACGCCGACGATCCCGGCGAACAGCAGCTGCAGCAAGGGGTAGTACTTTGCGACGCTGTCGGTGCGGTAGCGCGTCATGTACTCGACCGAGTACAGCGTGGTGAGGAACCCGATGGTCCCCGTGATCGCGAGGAAGATCGCGCTCAGGCAGTCCACGCTCACGACGAAGCCCGCACCGATGGCGGGCAACGACAGCAGCGTCACCTCCGGGTCGGGTCCTGCCGAGAATGTGCGCACCACGACGGCCCAGAGCGCGACGCCGGCCGCGCCCACGAAGCCTACGCTGGCCCACCCGCTGGCCTTCCTCCTCCCGCCAAGTACGAGGCTCACCAGCGCCCCCGCCAGCAGCAGCGCCGCGCTCAAACCGAGCAGAGAAACCGTGCTCAAGTCGTCACCTTCCGATCAGCTGCACCAGCGGCATCGCCACCGCCGGGATCACGAGGCACCCGATCATCAGGGCCACCAGCGTTACGCTCATCGGCCACGGCGGGTCGCTGTTGACGGCGGCCACGGGCGTCACCGGCCCCAGGAAGATCTTCTGGCCGACGCGGAGCATCCAACCGAACGAGATCAGGCTCTCCACCAGCACGAGCCCCACCAGCACCGGCCCGACGATGCCGCCGAGCTTCATGGCGCCCTCGAGCAACATGAACTTGCTCCAGAAGCATGCGAACGGCGGGACCCCCGTCACCGCCAGGAGTCCCACGAAGAAGGCCACCGCGGTGAGCGGCATGCTGCGCGCCAGCCCTCCGAGGGCGGAGATGCTGCGCGTGCCGGTGGCGTAGACGATCGCGCCGGCGCACAGGAAGAGCGTAGCCTTTGAGAAACCGTGGCAGGCGATGTGCAACACACCACCACGAAACCCGGTGATCGAGCCGAGGGCGCCAAGAGCGACGCCGAGCAGCACGTACCCGAGGTGGGCGATCGTGGAGTACGCGAGGAGGCGCTTGAGGTCGTCCTGGACGAAGTAGTACGACAGCGCCAGGAACATCGTCACGAGCGCCATCGCGCCCATGAGCATCCCGAGCCCGGGCGGCATCGCCCACCCCGAGCTGACGGCCCTCGCCATCAGGAAGACGCCCGCCTTGACCATCGCGGCGGCGTGCAGGTACGCGCTGATCGGTGTCGGCGCCTCCATCGCGTCGGGGAGCCAGGTGTGGAACGGGACCTGCGCAGCCTTCGCCCACGCCGCGATCATCAGGAACAGGAACACCCAGCGCCGGAGCGACTCGGGAAGCTGTGCGAGGGCGCCGAACGCGAACGAGCGCGTCTGCACGAACAGGATCAGCACCGCGAGCAGGAAGAAAAGGCCTCCGATGTGGGTGATCAGCAGCGCCTTGAACCCTGCCCGCAGGCTCTTCTCGTTCCCGTAGAACGCGATGAGGGACCACGAGCAGACCGTCGTCAGCTCCCAGAACAGGAAGAGCTGTAGGAAGTTGGGTGCCAGGGCGACACCCACCATGCTGGCCAGGAAAAGGAGGAGGCGGAAGTAGTACGGCCCCTGCTGGGAGAGCACCACGGCGTGGTCCCGGTTGCGCTCGCCCATGTAGGCGGCGGAGTAGAGCACCGTGAGGAACCCGATCAGGGTCGCCACAAGCAGCAGCACCGACCCAAGCGGGTCGAGGAGGACACCGAACACCGGGCTGTCCACCGCCCCGGTTAGCCACGGCAGCGTCCCCACGGCGTCGCGGTAGGAGGTCCCGAAACTCGTAGCCACGCTCCACACCGCGAGCACCGCCACCACCGCAGCCGCCGCAACCGCGACCACCGGGGCGCGGCGTTTGCCGAGCACGCCCGCGAGAACCGCACCGAGGGCGGGTACGATCACCATAAGAAGGAGGACCGCCGTCATGGCGGCCCCTCAGCTGCCGCCCTGAACCCGTCGCGGGCCGCAGCAGCCTCTCGCGCCCGGATGAGCCGTGAGAGCAGGGCCGCCACCAGTTCCACGCTTTCCGACACTTCCGGGCTCACCGCCGCGCCGAAAGCCAGGCGCGACGGCTGAACCGCGATCAGGAAGACGTCGGCGCCGGTTCTGCGGTGCGCGACCTCCATCACGAGCGAGAGCGGCATACGGTGGGTGGTAGGTGCGTATTTCGCCACCTGTTCCTTCTCCAGGACCGCCACGGCACCCGGCTCGCGTCCCAGGTCAACCGCATCCACCAGCGCCACCGCGTCGGGGACCGCGGCCGCGATGTCGCCCACGAAGCTTTCGGGCACCTCCTCGGCCTCGATCACGCGCACGCCCGGTGTTCCGTGCAGCCGGCGGGCGACCAGGCAGCCGGCCGCATCGTCGCCCCTGAGGGGGTTGCCGACCCCGACCACGACGACGTTGCCCGACAACCGCGCGGCCAGCTCGTCGGCGAGCGTCACTCGACCAGCTCCTTGATCTGCCGGAAGGTGAAAACCGGCCCGTCGCGGCACACGTAGCGGTGCCCGATCGCGCAGTGGTTACACTTTCCGACCCCGCACTGCATCATCCGCTCGAGGGTGGAGATGATCGCGTCGTCCGCGAAGCCGCGCATCAACAGGTCCTGGACCACGAACTTGATCATCACGGGCGGACCGCACACGTAGGACAGGGTCGTCTTCGGACGCAACTCGGTCTTGTCGAACAGGGTGGGTACCATACCCACGTTGCCGGTCCAGCCGTTGTTGGAACGATCCACGGTCACCAGCAGCTCGACGTCTCCGCGCGCGGCCCACTCCTGTAGTTCGTCCTTGTAGACCAGGTCTGCCGGGGTCTTGGCGCCGTACATGATGGTCACGCGTCCGAAGCGCTCCCGCTCGTCCAGGACGTTCCAGATCAAGCCCCGCAACGGGGGCAGACCGATCCCGCCGCCGATGAACAACAGGTCCTTCCCCTGGGCCGAAGGCAGATCGAAGCCGTTGCCGCACGGGCCGCGGAGGCCGACCTCGTCCCCGGGCCCCAGGGTGTGAAGGGCATCGGTGAGCTGCCCGGTGCGCCGCACCGTGACCTCGACGAGCTCCGGACGGGTCGGGCTCGACGCGAAGCAGAACGGGGCCTCACCGAAGCCGAACACCGAGAGCTCAAGGAACTGGCCGGGGAGGAAGCGAAAGTCACGCTGATCGACCGGGTCGCGGAAGCGAAGCCCGAACGTCTTGGTGTCAGGGGTTTCGTCCCGCACCAGAGCGATGCGCGCCAACCGGGGGAGGAAGAGGTTATCCATTCCACGCCCCCTTCCGGATCGCCTCCACCACTGCCGGCATGTCGGTGGTGCCCAGGCACACCCTCACGCATCGGCCGCAGCCCACGCAGCCTACCGTCCCGTCGCGCAGGTAGTACTGGGCCGAGACCTTGTGGAAGAAGCGCCGCTTGATGCGGTCCGCGCGCCGCTCACGCGGGTTGTGCCCGGAGGCCTCGAGGGTGAACGCCTGGTACTGGCACGAGTCCCAGGTTCGGCAGCGCACCCACGAGCCGTCCTGCTTCATGTCTTTGACCGAAAAGCAATAGCAGGTCGGGCAGACGAAGTTGCAGCCCCCGCACTCCAGGCACCAGTCGCTCATCGTGCCCCAGAGCTCCTCCGGCACCCGACCGGTGGAGACGCGGCGCATCGCGGAGGCGAAGTGGCAGGTCTCCGCTCCGAAGGCTCTCTTCGCCGCCTCCTCCAGCTCGAGCCGGCGACGCTCCTCGTCTGGGCGCGCGGGCCGGAACAGATCGCCCGCCTCGGAGAGCATGGCAAGCCCCTTGTCGGTGCCCGGCTCGGCCAGCAAGTGCTCGCCGAGATCGGTGAGCTGGACGTCGGTCCCCTCCTTCAGAAAGGGCCCAGCATCGCAACAGGTGCAGAACCCGAGCTCGCAGGGGACTGTGCAGGCGAGGCTGACCAGCGTGACGTTCTCGGCGCGCGCGAGGTAGGCGCCGTCCGGGAGGTCCGAAGCGTGCATGCGGTACAGGAACGCGAGACTCCTGGCGTCGCAGCTGCGGAGGTTGAAGATCACCCGGGGGTGGGCGTCGCGCACGGGCTCCAGCTCGATGCCGTTGCCATTGCGCCGGATCACGACGAGCGGGTCGGTCTGCGGGAGCACGAACTGCTTGGGTGGGTGCAGGGAGTTCTGGAAATCGAACACCACCTGTTCCGGCGAGGAGATCGCCGCGAACGCCACGTCGCCGCCGTGGGCCGCAACGGGCGCGATGACCTCCGCGCGCCGCATCAGCGCCGCAAGCCAGCCCGCCACGTCGCGCTTGGAGATCGTGCGTGCCTCGTTCGCCATGCTCCGCGTCTCCTACTGCACTTTCTCCGCCGTCACGGGTACCTCGCTTCGTCCGCCCAGAACCCCGGCGACCCGCTCCCGGAAGGCGTAGGGGACCAGAAGGACCCCGGGCTCAAGCTCGTTGCATAACACGATCGGCAGCGCGACCTCACCGTGGGCTGACGCCAGGCGGACGGACCACCCATGGCGCACCCCGAGGCCGTCCGCGTCGCGCCTGCTCATCTGCACGAGGCCTTGCGGGTACAGCTTGCGCCGGGAAACGTGGTCCCTGCACAGGGTGGGGGACAGACTGACCAGGGGATCGCTGCCCCAGTCGAACACCCCCTCGAGCGCCAGCACCGCGGGCAGCGCAGCAACGACGCGGTCGGCGGCGAGAGGCCGCAAGGTGGGCTCGCGGTCGTCGGAAGGGGGCGAGGTGAACGTGCCCCAGGCCTCGTCCCGTGTCCCGTCGGCGACCGCGGCGTACGCGGGAACGACCTCCCCGATCTCCCGAAGCACGTCGTTGGCGGAACGGTAGGGGAAGGGAAGCCCCAGGGCGGCCGACAGCTCCGACAGTGCCCGCCAGCCGTGCCTCGCCTCGCCCGGGGGCCGCGCGGCGGGGCGCACCCGCTGCACCCGTCCCTCCAGGCTCGTTATTGTCCCCTCGCCTTCGGCAAAGCTCGCGACCGGCAGGACCACGTGGGCGGCCCTGGCCGTGGGCGTGAGAAAGGCATCCAGGACGACCAGGCACTCGGTTTGGCCGAGCGCCTCCAGCACGTCCTGACCTGTCGGCGCCACGGCAGGGACGTCCTCGGCGTGGACGACCAGCCCGGCCACGCGGCCGGGCATTCCCGCGGCGGTGAGGCCGAGCGCGGACGCCGGAGCGCGCCCCCAGACCCGCGCCAGGCGTGCGCCCGCCGTCGCCTCGGTGAGCGGGATCGTCCCCGGGAGGAGGTGCGGCATAACCCCCATCTCGCACGCGCCGCGCAGATTCCCGCGGGCCGGCAAGGGCAGGAGCGCCGAGCCCGGCCGCCCCAGGTGGCCGGTGACCGCGGCGAGGGTGGCGATAGCGGTCCCCTCGCGCACGAGGCGCTCGGGCGGGCCGCCATCGGGGCCCACCAGAATGCCGGCACGCGTTGCCTGGGCGAGCCACCTGGCGACTTGGCGGAGCTGTTCACTCACCGGGAGTGCGGCGACGCTTCCCCTGAGCGCCTCGAAGCCCGGCAGGGGTCGTTCGGGTGAGCCAGCCGGCTCCGGTTCAGCGACCGCCGCCGCAACCAAGCCCGCGACCAGGAACCCCCGCTCCCCAGGGAGGGCAGGGAGGTGGAGCGCCGCGAGGCGTGCGAGCTGCGTGCGAGCACACCCGACGGTGACGAGCCTTGCGCCGGCCTTGACCGCCTTGATGACCGCGTGGGCGGCCTGGGGGTGGGTGTTCGCGAGGTCGCCCTCCAGCACCAGGATGAAATCGCTGGCCTCAACGTCCGCAAGGGTGCCCGCCGGAGCCCTCCCATTGGCGACGGCGACGATGCCGTCCACGAGAGGCTGGTACGTGGCCCGCAGGAAGGAGTCGACGCTCCCGGTCCGCAGTGCGCCCCGCGCAAGCCGGACCGCGAGGTAGTTCTCCTCGTTGGTGGCGCGGGCCGAGCCGAGCACGCCCACGTCCTTGCCGGCCTCGATCAACGTGGTAAGTGACGCACGCGCGAGCTCGAGGGCGTTCTCCCAACTCGTGGGCTCGAGCCTGCCGCCACGCCGGACCAACGGCCTCGTTAGCCGGTCGCCCCAGGCGGGCGCCTCATGCGCGTTCCACCCCCGGGCGCAGAGCCTTCCGCGCGAGACAGGGTGGTTCTCGCTCGGGGCCACACCCGTCGGGCGGCCATTGGAGGCCTGAACGTAGAGGGAACAGCCGCAGGCACAGAACGGACATGTGGTGAGAACGCTATCCACGGCCAGCCGCCCCCAGCGGGGCGCGGGCGGGCCACCCGCGCGCCGAGGTCACACCGCAGTACTTTCCCAACCCGTCGGGGCCGCGGGCGTCGATCGCGGCCGACGCCTCGGCAAAGGCCGTGAGGGGCACGTCGTGATCCCCTCAGGATCTAGCGATCCACCCCGGCTTGTGAAAGAACACACAATCCCAAAGAGGATTCTAGACCGCTCATTGGGAATTGGCAAGAGGGTCGGGCCCGAGAACCCGGCGGATCGGGAGTCGCCCCAGGAGCCTGGAATCGGCGCGGTGAGGGCGGGGGGACAGCGGAGCCCTGAGCCAGTGCCGTCCGTTGGCCGCCCCGGCGTCGCAACGGGTGGCGCAGCGCACCCCCCTTGCGGTTGCCGGGCGGATGGTTTAGATTTGCCAAGGGGGGTTGTGAATTTCTTCACATCTCTGGAGGAACCGTAATGCAGACCCTGCGTATGAACTCGAGCCTCCTGAACACTTTCGTCGAGGCGCTCAAACCTCTCGGGACGCTGATGGCGCCGGTCGAACGCTCTCCCGGGGTGTTTTCGCTGGAGCCCATCGAAGAGGTCTCGACCGCTCGCCCCGACGCGGTTCGCACGGTCCTCCCGTTCAAGAAGCTCCTGCTCAAGCCCTCGTTCTGCATGCTGGAGCGGCGCGACGGCCAGAACGCGCAGCAGAGCGGCGACAACGACCCCGGGCCGGTCGTCTTCTTCGGTGCCCACGCCTGCGACATCCACGCGCTGAAGATCCTCGACCTTCTCTACTTGTCGGACTTCGTGGACCCGTACTACAAGCGCAACCGCGAGCAGTTGACCGTCGTGGGGTACGGCTGCTTCCCCGACGAGAAGTGCTTCTGCAGGTCGCAGGGGACGGCGAACGTCGACGACGGTTTCGATCTCTTCCTCACCCCCCTCAAGAACCATTTCCTGGTGACCATCGCGTCGGCGCGTGGCGATGACATCGTACGCGCCAATCAGAGCCTGTTCGAACCGTCCACGCGCAGCGATGTGCAGGAGTACATGGCCCGTCTGAAGGAGCGCGAGCGCAGTTTCACACTGTCGATGGACGTGACCGACCTTCCGTACGTCCTCGAGCTCAAGAGGGACGACCCCGTCTGGGAGGAGCTGGGCAAAAAGTGCCTCTGCTGCGGGTCGTGCTCGATGGTCTGCCCGACCTGCGCCTGCTTCAACGTGCGCGACGAGATCCCCGAGGAGGGAGTGGCGCGCAGGATGCGCACCTGGGATGCCTGCCTGTACCGGGAGTACGCCCTGGTGGCTGGGGGACACAATTTCCGCGCGACCCGGGCCGACCGCGTCAAGAACCGCTACTACCACAAGCAGGAGGCGTTCGTGCGCGAGTTCGGCAAGCCGTCGTGCGTGGGGTGCGGACGCTGCATCGAGAACTGCCCGACCGGAATCAACGTCGTCGAGGTCTTCAAGACGGTGCGAGGTGAGCTATGAGCGTCACGATTCCTGAGGCCCCGCCGGTCCGCAGCGCGCGGCGCAAGCTCGCGACCGGCACAAACCCGTTCGTGCCCGCCCCGGCCCGCATCATGCGGGTGCGCGAGCTGACCACGGAGATCCGGCTCTACGATCTCCGGTTCACCGACTCGACCCTCGCCGACTCCTTCAACTTCCGACCGGGGCAGTTCGTCGAGCTTTCAGTGCTGGGAGTCGGGGAGGGGCCGTTCTCGCTGCCCTCCTCGCCGACCAGGCGTGGCGTCTTCCAGCTCGGCATCCGGCGCACCGGGTCGCTCACCAACTACCTCTTCGACCACATCACCGAGGGTGACGAGGTGGGGATCAGGGGACCGTTGGGCAACGGATTCCCGGTCGAGATGTTCGAGGGGCAGGACGTGCTCCTGGTGGCGGGCGGCCTCGGCATGGTGCCGTTGCGGGGCCTCCTGCAGTACCTGATCGACCAGCGTGACCGCTTCGGAAAGGTGATGCTGCTCTACGGCACGCGTTCGCCCGAGCAGGTGCTCTTCCGCGAAGAGCTGGAGTCGCTCTCGCGCCGCGGCGACGCCCAGATCCTGCTTTCGGTGGACGGCACCCAGGGAAAACCGTGGACCGGGAGGGTTGGTGTGGTCACGGAGCTCCTCGACCTGGTGGAGCTCGACGTCTCGCGCACCTACGCCGTGGCCTGCGGGCCGCCGGTGTTCTACAAGTTCATGCTGGAGAAGCTCGTGGAAAGGGGTTTCGGGCGCCATCGGATCTACCTCAGCCTGGAGCGCCGCATGGAGTGCGGGGTCGGAAAGTGTGGGCACTGCGCCGTTGGGTACACGTTCACGTGCCTGCACGGGCCGGTGTTCTCTTACTGGGACGCCATCAACCTGCCCGAGCTGATCTACACGTGAGGAGGAGCGACATGATTAGTGGCCCCCGGTTCGAGCCCCTCACCTCCTGTCCTTCGGAAGGAGCCGCTCATGGAAGCGAGTAAGCCCAAGGTTGGCATTTTCGGCCTCACTGGCTGTGCGGGTGACCAGCTCCAGATCCTCAACTGCGAGGACGAGCTCGTGCGCCTTGCGCAGCGCCTGGACATCGTTGACTGGGTGATGGCCCGCAGCGACAACAACCACCTGTGCCGTCTCGACCTGGCGTTCGTCGAGGGGGTCGTGGCTACCGAGCGCGATCTGCAGTCGCTGAAGGAGATCCGCGCCCGGACCAAGACGCTTGTGGCGCTGGGGACGTGCGCGGTGTGGGGCGGGTTGCCCGCCATGAAGAACGACATCCCGCGCGACGTCCTCGAGCGGGAGGTCTACGGCCCCGGCGTGTCGTTCCTCGACAGCGTCGAGGCGCTGCCGCCGACAGACTTCGTGCACTTCGACCTGCAGCTCCCCGGCTGCCCGATCGAGCGCCGCGAGTTCCTGGCTGCGGTCAACGCGCTTCTTGCGGGGACCGAGCCGGAGCTGCCCAAAGTGCCGGTGTGCTGGGAGTGCAAGGCAAAGGAGAACGTGTGTCGCGTCGTCTACGCCCAGGAAGTGTGCTGCGGGGCCATGACCCGGGCGGGGTGTGGCGCGCGTTGTCCGTCCCACGGCGTGGCGTGTGCCGGCTGCCGCGGCCCCATCGAGGAGCCGAACTACGACGCCAACATCACGATGTTCGCCGGCAGGGGCATTTCGTGGGTGGAGATCGCCCGCAAGATGAGCCACTTTTCGGCCCCCGTCTGGATGACCCAGGGGCTGGAGCAGGAGATGCGTCATGAGCCAAAGCGCTAGGAGCATCGTCATCCCCCACCTCGGTCGCGTGGAAGGGCACGGCGGGATCTTCGTCAAAATCGTCGGAAACACCGTCCACGAGGTGAACATGGACATCTTCGAGGGCAGCCGCTACTACGAGGCGTTGCTCAAGGGGAAGCACTTCCTCGATGTGCAGGGGATCATCACGAGGGTGTGCGCCATCTGCTCGGCCAACCACACGGTGGCCGCACTCACGGCCCTCGAAGGGGCCCTCGGCATCACGCAGTCGGAGCGCATCCACACTCTGCGCGGGTTGCTGCTGCTGGGCGCCACCATCGAGTCCCACGCACTACACGTGTTCGCGCTGGCGCTACCGGATTTTCTCGGCTTTGACTCGGTCATCAGCATGGCCTCCAAGTACCCGGGCGAGGTGGCCTTCGCGCTGAAGCTCAAGCAGCTCGGGAACCGGGTCCAGGAGCTCGTCGGCGGCCGGGCCATCCACCCCATCAACACGCTGGTGGGAGGGTTCGGCAAGATCCCCCGGCACCGTGATCTGAAGGCGCTTCGTGACGAGCTTGCGGCTGCCCTGGATCCGCTCATGGGCACCGTCGATCTGGTGGGCAGCCTTCCGGTCCCCCCCTGGGCGGCGCAGCCGACCGTTTACGTGGCGCTGCGGCCCTACGAGGAGGCGTACCGCTTCCGCGGGGTGGCGATCTGCACGTCACGCGGGGAGGAGTTCCCCATCGCCTCCTACCGGGACGTGATCCGCGAGTTCACCGTCGAGCACTCGCACGCCAAACACAGCGCCCTGGCCTCGGGCGAGACCTACATGGTGGGGTCGCTGGCCCGCCTCAAGCTCTGGGGGCACTACCTGGGCGGGCGGGCGCGCGAGGCGTTCGACCGGCTCTTCCCCGGCGGTGTGGTGGACAACGTGCTCCTCAACAACTGGGCGCAGCTCGTGGAGCTCGTGCACAGCGTCGAGCACGGCGTCGAGGTATGCGACGAGCTGCTCGGCATGCCCGAGGTGCCGCGGGAGATGGTGGAGTACGAGGTGCGGGCGGGGCGCGGGGTCGGGGCCATCGAGGTCCCACGCGGCACCCTCTTCCACGAGTACGAGCTCGACGGCGACGGCCGCGTGCTGTCGGCGAACGTCATCACCCCCACGGCGCAGAACCTCGCCAACGTCGAGCGCGACATGCGGGCCGCCGTGGAGAACCTGCTCGCAAGCAGCGAGCCCATGGAGGACGCGCGCCTCAAGCTCAACCTGGAGATGGTGGCGCGGGCGTACGACCCGTGCATCTCCTGCTCGGTGCACGTCACGCGCCTGGCAGGGGAGTGAGAAGAGGCAGGCAAGAGGCAAGAGGCAAGAGGGGACGCCCTCCCAGGTTGGATCGACGTGCCCAGAGCTGCAGCACCGGGCGCTGGCGGGGCGGGCGATACCCTAGAATCCCGAACGTGACAGGCGACGAAACGTCCGCGCGTGTCCTCGTTGTCGGCTTCGGCAATCCCCTGATGGCGGATGACGGGGCAGGGCCCGAGGTGGTGCGGCGCCTCAGCGCCGGACACCTTCCGGCCGGGGTGCGGGTGGAGGACGGCGGCGCCGACTCGTTGCGGCTTCCCGGGCTTTGGCAGGGCGAGGCCGACGTGTGGCTGGTCGATGCCGTCACGGCCGGTGGAGGGCCGGGCTCCATCGTCCGCCTCGGCCACGACGAGGTGCTGGCGGTGCCCCAACGACACGCCACCGCTCACGCCCTCAGCCTGCCCGAGGGGTTGCGCTGGATCGCGTTGAGCTACCCTGAGATGGCTGCAGTGCGCTACCGCCTCTGGGGGATCGTGGCTCGGCGCCTCTCCCTGGTGTCCGGCCTGTCGGACGAGGTCGGGGCGGCGGTGGAGCGGGTCGTGCTGGAGATCCTCGGCGAGCTCGCGGGCTAACCCGGCGTCACGATCAGCCCAAACCATTGGTCCGACACGACAAGCAGCGGAATAGGACTCCGTCTCATTCCTGTTAGACTCCGCAAGGTTCTCAGGACACAGGCTTGCGCGGCCATGACCGTGGCTGCCGGCAGGGGGACCCGGGGGAGGCAGCTGATGTCTCGTCAGGAAGCACGGGGGGGTATGGTTTTGGGCGCCGTCGGCGCGCTGGCGGTCCTTCTTGCGGCCGCTCCGGGTCAGGCCCAGATCGTGGGCCAAAACGTGAACATGGTGTCGGGGACCCAGTGGCCGGGGGGCGACCCGTTCCTGCAGCGCCAGAACGAGCCGTCGCTGGCGGTCTCGTCCAGGAACCCGCTGCACCTGCTCGCGGGGGCCAACGACTACCGGACCGTGGACGTGCCGGGACTACCGGATGGCAAGCTCTCCGGTGACGCCTGGCTCGGAGTGTTCAAGTCGTTCGACGGGGGCCAGACGTGGCAGAGCACGCTGCTCCCGGGATACCCCCAGGATCAGTCGGCACAGGGGCTGGCCTCGCCGTTGAAGGGATTTTCGGCGGGTGGGGATCCCGTGATGCGCCCCGGGACCAATGGGCTCTTCTACTTCAGCGGAATCGCCTTCAACCGCGACACCGATCTGGGAGCGGTATTCGTGACGTCGCTAATCGACCTCAACAACAAGGAGAACGGCGACGCCACGCAGGGCCTGGACACCATCAAGTACGTTGGAACGAAAGTCGTAGACACCGGAACCTCGGGCCAGTTCCTCGACAAGCCGTGGGTCGCCGCCGACGTGCCCCGCGCCGGGGCGGGGCAGTGCACGATCAACGTGTCCCCGACGCAGTCGTTCCCCGCCGGTACCGTGTACTTCACCTGGGCGAAGTTCACGGGGAGCACCAGCACGAAGATCATGTTCACGCGCTCGTTGGACTGCGGGGCCACCTGGAGTAACCCGATCAAGCTCTCCGAGAGCAGCTCGATCAACCAGGGAACAGCGATCGCCATCGACCCGCTCTCGGGTGCCGTCCACGTCACGTGGCGGCGCTTTGCGACCAGTAGCCAGAGCGACGCTATCGTTCTTGCGAAGTCCACCGATTTCGGGAAGACGTTCACGAAGGCCACCGATGTGGCGACGATCATCCCGTTCGATCAGGGAACAACGGCCACCTCGTTTCGCACCGAATCGCTCCCCACGATTGCGGCGTCCGTGGACTCGGGCAACACCAGCCGGGTGCATCTGGCGTGGGCGGCCCGGCCATCCGCAGGGGCGGATGCGCGGATCTACCTGACCACCTCACTCAACGGAACGAGCTGGTCCAACCCTGTGTCGGTGGACACCGGACCCGTGGTGGACGACTACGGTGCGACCTTCACCCGCGGGCACCAGTTCATGCCGCAGCTCGCGTTCGCCGCCGGTCAGCTCATGCTCCTGTACTACGACACGCGTCTCGACCACACGCTTGGGCTCTTCTACCCCAACTCCCCGTTCCAGCCTGACTCCTTTGGGCGCTTCTACAAGGAGCAGCGGCTGCCCCGCGGGGAGCTGCTTACGAGCCCGTCACAGGTCTACACACCGTACGTGGACGACTTCGGTCTCGCCCAGCAGCGACACACGCTTGACGTGCGCGTGGCGCAGGCCGCTGCTTCGTCCTCGCCGGCCTTCACAACGGCGAGGGTCTCCCAGTACAAGTTCGGGACGCGCGGGGACGAGACCGGGACCATCCAGTATCTGCAGCAGCTCCAGGTCAACCCACCCAACCTGCCGCTGTTCAAGCAGGGGACCGTCGCGTTCATCGGCGACTACATCGATATCGCCGGCCAGACGTTCTTGCCTCCGGCCGCCGGTGGGTCCTGGACGTACAACGTCGCGCCGAGCAGGGCCCCTGTCTTCTACGCGACGTGGACGAGTAACCAGGACGTACGGCCCCCGCGCGACGGCAACTGGCAGAACTACACGCCGGTCGGGGGCGGGGGAACCAGCATCTTCGATCCGACCCAGACCACATCCCCATGTGTCACCGGCCAGGAGGGGATGCGAAACCAGAACATCTACAGCGCCAGGATCACGCAGGGGTTACAGGTGACCTCCCCACAGACCTCGAAGCCGCTCAGCACAACCCTGACGCGAGCGTTCGTCGTCCTGGTGCGCAACGCAACGAAGTTCGACAAAGACTTCGTGATGACGATCGCGAGCCAACCCATCGGCGGCAAGGCGGCGTTCCTCTTGCACCCGCAGCCGACCGATCCTGACCCCCTGACGGCCCTCGACGTGACCATCCCCGCCCACTCGGGGATCGCGCGTTCGGTGTTCGCGACCTCCAGCAACCCCGCGGCGAGCATCACGGTCAACGTTGAGGAATCCGACTCACTCGGGAACCCCGTTCCCGGCGGACTCTCCAACTTCGTGACTCTCAATCCGGACGGGACGGTGCCGTCTCTCGCCAACCCGGACGGCGTCACCGGGCCGGGCACCGATATCAACACGATCGAGATCTACAACCCCGACGTGTCAAACCCCGATGTCTCAAACTCCAACGTGTCCAACCCGGACGTCTCGAACCCGGATGTCTCCAACCCCGACGTGTCCAACCCGGACGTCTCCAACCCGGACGTGTCCAACCCGGACATTTCCAACCCTGATGTGTCCAACCCCGACGTCTCGAACTCCAACGTCGCCAACCCGGATGTTTCCAACCCGGACATTTCGAACCAGAACATCACGGATCTCTCCATCACGGACGCGACGTACAAGGTGACGAACGTCGGAAACACCTCTGCGTCCTACCATGTGAAGCTGGTCGGCAACGCGCCGGCCAACGCCCACCTGCAGCTGATCATTTCCAAGGCGTACCAGAACCCGATCAGCATCAACTGCCAACTCCTGCAGGAACAGCGTAACGAAGTGCTGGTGAACATCAACGACCCCGTGTTCGAGGACACCTCGAACCTGACGGACCCCAACGTCACCGACCCCAGGACATCCAACGCCACGTTCTACCTGCGCCCGGGCGAGACGGTCCTGATGACGCTGCGCGGCATCGTGGACCCGGCGACGATGAGACAGATCACCCAACAGGTTGCACCGGTCACTATCCCCCATGCGGGACAGACGTACGCAGCGCCGCTCTTCATCAGCATCAGTGCCCTTCCCGACGCGACGTACGGCGGAGCCTATAGCCAGGCGCTACAGGTGATCGGGGGCACCGCACCCTACGCGTGGGGTGTGGCGTCCGGGTCGCTGCCCGGTGGTCTGAGCCTCTCCCCGAGCGGTCAGATCACGGGTGCGCCCTCGACGGTGGGCACCTCGAGTTTCACGGTCCAGGTTACGGACGCCGACGGCTCGGCGGCCGCCAGGGACCTCACGCTCACCGTGAACCAGGGCGGCACGACCACGTCGGTGAGCTCGTCGGCGAACCCGTCAGTTTTTGGACAGGTGGTTGTCTTCACGGCAACCGTGAGCGCGGTGGGCCCCGCTTCGGGCACACCCACCGGCACCGTGACCTTCAAGGTCGGCTCGACAACGCTCGGCACGGCGACACTTGCCGGCGGCAGCGCCCCCTTCACCACGTCGGCGCTGTCGGTCGGCACCCACTCGATCACCGCGACGTACGGCGGCGATTCCAACTTCGTGACCGGGACCTCGTCCGCCTTGAGCCAGGTTGTCAGCAAAGCCAGCACGAGCACGTTGCTGACCTCCTCGGGGAACCCATCCATTGCAGGGCAGTCTGTCACGTTCACCGCAACGGTGAGCGCGGTGTCACCGGGATCGGGCACGCCGACCGGCACGGTGACGTTCAAGGATGGGTCCACGACGCTGGGCACCGCGACGCTCGCCAGTGGCAAGGCAGCCTTCACCACTTCGGCGCTCTCAGCCGGGAGTCACTCGATCACCGCGAGCTACGCCGGGGACAGCAACTTCTTCCCGAGTGTTTCGAGCACCCTGACGCAAAACGTTTCCTCCGGGTACACCTTCATCGGCTTCCAGACGCCGCTGACTACCGCAGGTACCTACTCGAGCCCGACCTACTCAGGTTCGTTCACTCTGACACGAGGGGTCCCGATCAAGTGGCAGCTCAAGGACGCCAACGGCCACTACATCAACGATCTCAGCACAACCCAGTCATTGCAGGCGGTGCTCAACGTCGGCTGCCCTGGGACGCCGGGGGCGCAAACGATTCTGCTCTACTCTCCGACCGCCGGCGCCAAGGGCGGCAGCACGTTCCGCTCGGGCAGCAACCAGTTCATCTTCAACTGGGACACCTCGTCAGGCACCGCGCCGGGTTGCTACACGCTGGTCCTGCAACTCGCGGACGGGAGCGCTCCGAAGGCGACAATCGTGAAACTGAAGTAAGGGGACCGGCGGGTGCACCCCGGACGCTGCGGGGCGCGGCCCTCGCGTCTAGCGGGCGGTAAGGCGGCGGCGGGCATCCGCAACCAGCGGATCCCCGTCGCCTTTCTCCTTGATCGCGAGGAACGCCTTGTAGGACACGGTCGCGTCGGGGCTGTTGAGACCCTCGTGCGCGCGGCCGAGGTAGTACAGAACGGGAGGAAAGAGGCGGTAGCTCGGGACGTCGTCGAGGAACACCGCCGTTGCCTCGCCGCGGCGCTCGCGGCACATCTCGAGCTGGGCGTGCGCCTCGGTGAAGGCCCCGGCTTCCACGTAGGCGCGGCCGAGGTCGAGGCACCCGAGCCAGGTGTTTGCGGTCCGCTGTGCGCCCTCCAGCGTGGTGATCGCCTCGCGTGTTCTCCCACGCTTGAGCTGAACTTCACCGCGCAGAAGCGCCGCATAGGCCTGAGGGTCCGGGCCGAGGCGGGTCGCAAGCTCGTCGGCGAGGGCGAGAGCCTTTGACTCCAGCTCGGCGCCGAGGTAGATACGGGCCGCCGGGATCAAGATGACATCGCCCCGGGACAGCGCGACGGCGCGGTCCGCCGTCGCTACCGCCTGGGACCGCTGGCCTTGCAGGAGCTGGGCCTCGGCGAGGACCGCCAGCTTGCTGGCCGCCGACTCCGTGTCTTTGCCGGTAAGGTCCCTCTCGACCCCCTGCTGGAGCACCGGGATGGCGTCCCCGGCCCGGCCCTCGTACAGCGCGAGGTCGGCCAGCCCGGTCGCCGCGATCGAGGCCCCCCTCGCGTCGAGGGCCGCCAGCCTCTGGTAGGTTTGGACCGCCTGGTCCGTCTGACCCTGTCCGAGCTGCGAGAGCGCCGTGCAGAGGTGTGCCTTGGCAAACGTGGGGTTGAGATCCAGAACGGTGCGGCTCTCCTTGAGTGCGGCCTCGAAGTCGCCCGCATACATCGCGTACAGCCCGAGGTTGTTTCGCTGAATGACGTTCTTCGGCGAGATCTCGACGGCACGGCGCCCTTCGGAGAGCGCACGCTGCATGTCTCGCGAGTAGAAGTGGGCCAGTGCGAGATTGGCGTAGCCCGCGCTGTCGGCGGGGAACTTCTTGACGAGCCGGTCGAACTGCTCGATGGCCTTGTGCGGCTCGCGAACCACCAGGAAGTAACCGCCCTCGGTTCTGTACTGTTCGCGTTCGCTCATGCGATCGATCCTGGCCATGGCGAGCTTGTAGTAGGTTTCTGATTCCTGGCGCCGGCCGAGGTTCACGTACGCGGCCGCGAGCCCCGCGTAGGCGCGGCCCAGCCTCGGGTCGAGGTTGATGGCGCGCGAGTAGTGGCTGATCGCCTCGCCCCAGTTTCCGGCCCATTGAAGCTCCTGGGCGACGGCGTACTCGTGGGCCGCTTCCAGACTGCCGGCGGTGAACGTCTCTGCCGCGGCGAGCTGCGCCGATTCCGGTGTCGTGTCGCCCAGCGCCTTCCGGACGCGCGCCGCGAGCTTGGCAGCCGCACGAAGCGCGTCCTCCTTCGCAGAGGCGTCGACCCTGGCCGTGACGATCGGCTTCCCCGTCACGGTGTCAACGGCTCTCACGGAGAGGTCGTACCCCGTGCCGTCGTGCTCGATTGACCCCCCAACGACGACGCTGATGCCCTGGCGAACGGCCACCAGGCGTGCCAGCGCCTCCGGAAGGCCGGTCGCGTCCGGCTGGAGTTGAGCAGCCAGCTTGCGCGCCTGCGAGCGGCTGAACGAGTTGATGAACGAGGCACCCTCGAGAGCGGTCGTGAACGCCGGCTCCAGCGTGCTCGCGAAGAGGGGGTCGCCGGTGCGGTTTTCGAAGTCGGCAATCAACACCGACTGGACTCTCTGCTCGGCGCCTTTCGCCGGCGGTCCGCTCCTGTACATTCGCCACCCAACGGCCCCCAGCGCGATGAGAGCGGCCGCGACCCCCAGCCCTACGAGGAGGCGTCCGCGTTTCCGCACCTCATAGCGCAGCGAGGTGCTGAAGCTGGCGGAGTCCAGGTCCGCCAGCACTTCGGCGACGGACTGGTAGCGGGCGACCAGGTCGGTCGCCATGCAGCGCTCGAGGATCTTGCGCAGGTAGGGCGGAAAGTCGGGGTTAAGCTCCGACACCGGATGGGGAGCGCGCTGCAGCCGCTGCACCATGATCTGGTACGCCGTTCCGGTGGAAAACGGCACCTTCCCGGTCGCCATCTCGTAGAGGATGATGCCCAGCGAGTAGATGTCGGACCGGTGGTCCGCCGGCTCGCCGCGGACCTGCTCGGGGGACATGTAGAACGGCGTGCCGAGGAGCGCACCGGTCTCGGTCATGCCGCTCGCGCCGAGGGACTTCGCAAGGCCGAAATCGGTCAGGAGAACGTTCCCTGCCTTGTCCAGCATGATGTTCTGAGGCTTCAGATCCCGGTGCACGACGTCTTGCTCGTGAGCGGCCGCCAGCCCCTGGCAGGTCTGCTGGAAGATGTTGACGATCTGCGGGACGGGAAGCCTCCCTTCCCGCTTGATCAACGCGGTGAGATCCTCCCCGTCCACGTACTGCATCGTGACGAACCTGATCCCCGCACCCTCCCCGAGGTCGTAGACACGGAGGACGTTCTTGTGGGTGACCACGCTCGAGAGCTGGATCTCGCGCTTGAAGCGCTCGAGGGTGTCAGGATCCTCCGCGATGTCGGGGCGGATGACCTTGAGGGCGACGTCGCGGTCGAGCGCCCGGTCGTGGACCAGGTAGACGGCGCCCATCCCCCCGCGGCCGAGCAGCCTCTTCACTTCGTAGCGTTGGCCGATCTCTTGCCCTTCCTGGAGGGCCTGTGGTCCCGGACCGGCAAACTGTGACTGGCTGGCACCGGTGCGAGGGCTGTCCGCGGGCCTTGGGAGCAGCGTCGGGGCGGGGGCGGGGGAGAGCGTAGCGTCGGAACCGGAGAGCGTGGCGCCTACGCTGCTCAGGACGCCCGAGCAGGAAAAACACGCCACGGCGCCGTCGGGGTTCGGGGTCTGGCAGTGGGGGCAGATCATGGGGCTGTGGGCGGGCCGCACACCTTCTCCGGGGCCTGCTTACAGCCGCCCGGATACCCTCGGCCCAGGGGGGAGTCCTGTTGAACGTTGTGTTGGCTGCACGCCACTGTCGCCACTGTCCAAACCTCGCCGCTCTCGTCGCAAAATCGGACAACGCGCGGGCATCGGGCGAAATTCCGGCCTTGCCGGACGGCGGCCGCGGGGCGTTCCGCGAGGGGGGTGAGCGCCACGCGGCGGATCGGTTTGGACCTTTTGGATGGTCCGGCTACTTAACGTCGAAGAACTTCTCCTTCGGGGCGCCGCAGGTCGGGCACTTATCCGGGGGTTCCTCGCCGATCAGCGTGTGGCCGCATACCGCGCAGACCCAGACGCGCCCGGGCTCGAGGTCCTTTCCGGCCTTCTGAGCTTTGAGCGCCTGGGTGTAGAGCCCGTGGTGAATCTGCTCCACCGCCATCGCGTTCTTGAATGACATCACGGCCGCCTTGTTGCCTTCTGCCTCGGCCTCCTTCACGAAGGCGGGGTACATCTCCTTGAACTCGTACCCCTCGCCGTCGATGGACGCCTGCAGGTTCTCCGCTGTGCCCTTGATACCGCCCATCACGCGAAGGTGGGCATGGGCGTGCACGGTCTCGGCTTCGGCGGCCGCGCGGAACAGCTTGGCGATCTGCCTGAAACCGTCGGCCTCGGCCTTCTTCGCGAACGCGAGGTACTTGCGGTTCGCCTGACTCTCACCCGCAAACGCCGCCTTGAGGTTTTCAATTGTGGCCATGTGGGATCTCCCCCCTTCCGGCCGATGATTCTACACAACTCGTGAAAGCTGTCACGAGATGCTTGGGGTGGTTGTGAAAAACGTCACGAAACCTCCAGAGTTTTCCACAGGAAGCCCTGCCGTTGAAAGAACACCCCGGCCCGCTCGGGAGGGCGTCCTGCTCAATCTTGAGATTCAAGAAGAACTATTCACATAACGCACATTTCTCCCATTTGACAGTTCTGGTATACGCGGATAACTTCGCCACAACAGTCTTCCCGTGGGGGGACACCAGACAAACGGAGGGTCACGATGAAAAGTTTGGAACGTAACGACGAACGTTCAAAGCTTTTTGAGGATCGCGGCCTGGACCGCAGGGACTTCATCCGCATCTGCACGCTGGCCGCGGCGGCCGTCGGCTTGCCGGCCTCGGTCGGCGTGAAGTGGGCGGACGCTGCGGCGAAGGGGCTGAAGCCCTCGGTCATCTGGCTGCACTTCCAGGAGTGCACCGGATGCACCGAGTCGCTGCTGCGAACCTCGCACCCGGGGCTCGCCGAGCTGGTCCTCGACCTCATCTCGCTCGACTACTGCGAGACGTTGTTCGCGGCAGCCGGGTACCAGGCCGAGGCTGCGCTCAAGAGCGCGATGGAGGCAAACGCCGGCAAGTATGTGTGCATCGTCGAGGGCGCTATCCCGACCAAGGACAACGGCATCTACTGCAAGATCGGCGGGCGCACCGCACTCGAGATGCTGAACGAGGTCGCCGACAAGGCAGGGGCCATCATCGCGATCGGCTCGTGCGCGTCGTGGGGTGGCATCCCGTCGGCCGACCCCAACCCGACCGGCGCCAAGGGCGCACCGCAGGTTCTCCCCGGCAAGACCGTGGTCACGATCCCCGGGTGCCCGGCCAACCCGTACAACCTGCTTGGAACGGTGCTGCAGTATGCGACGTTTGGCACGCTGCCCGCCCTCGACGACCAGGCCCGCCCGCGCTTCGCGTACGGGCGTGTCATTCACGACGACTGCCCGCGGCGGCCGCACTTTGACGCGGGTCGCTTCGTGCAGCAGTTCGGCGATGAGGGTCACCGCAACGGCTGGTGCCTGTACAAGATGGGGTGCAAGGGGCCGGCGACGCACGCGAACTGCTCGCTCAAGCACTACTGCGAGGTCGACGGCGCCTGGCCGATCGGCACCGGGCACCCCTGTGTGGGGTGCACGGAGCAATCCATCCTGTGGAGCATGCCGATGCATGCCACGGTCGAGATTCAGCGGCCGATGCCGCCCGATACCTACCCGCCGATCAAGGCAGAGCAGGGGCACATAAGCGCCGTAGCGGCCGGCCTCGCGGGTGTGGTCGGCGGGGCGCTTGCCGGCGCCGGGTGGATGGCGGCCAAGAAGATAGGCGAAGGCAGCGAGGAAAAGGGCACCGGCCCGGACAAGGGGGCTTGACATGGCGCTCGACCGACGCGTGCTGCTCAAGTCGCTGACGTTGGGGGGCGTCGCGGCCACCGCAGGCGCCGTCCCGGCAGTGGCGCGGGTGCGGAAGGTGGCACCGCCTGGCGCGATGGGGATGCTCTACGACGCGACCAAGTGCATCGGGTGCAAGACCTGTGTCGTCGCATGCAAGCAGGCCAACGACATGCCTACGGAGCCGGGCCCCTGGAAGGAGTCGAACCTCTACGACGCGCCGCTCGATCTCGACGGCAAGACGAAGAACATCATCAAGCTCTACCGCGAGGGCGAGAAAACCTCGTACGTGAAGCAGCAGTGCATGCATTGCGTCGACCCGGCGTGCGCGGCCGCCTGCATGCTCCGCTCGCTGCACAAGGACGAGGTGACCGGCGTCGTTTCCTACAATCCCGCGTACTGCGTCGGCTGCCGCTACTGCCAGATGTCGTGCCCGTTCAACGTGCCCAAGTTCGAGTTCAGCAAGGCAGTCCCGAAGATCGTGAAGTGCGAGCTTTGCCGTCATCGCGTGAAGGATGCGGCGGTCAAGGGAGCGGACGGGTTCACGCGCTATCCGAAGGGCCAGGGACCGGCATGCTGCGAGGTCTGCCCCCGCGATGCCGTGATCTACGGCACGCGCGATGAGCTGCTCGCCGAGGGAAAACGCAGAATCGCCGCTTTCCCCGGCAGGTACTTCGAGGATCGGATCTACGGCGAGTTCGACGCGGGCGGCACCCAGGTGTTGTACCTCGCGCACGTGCCGTTCGAGAAGCTGGGTCTGCCGAAGATCGGCAACGAGCCAGTACCACAAACTGCATACGCGGTGCAGGAGGGGATCTACTACAACCTTCCCTTCCTTGTCCCAGTTGGCCTGTACGCCGTCCTCGCGGCCGTCGCCTACCGAAACCGCCGGACCGAAGCGGTCGGCGCCGATGAGAAGGAGGCGAAGTCATGAGCGCGCACACCGACGTTCACACGCCGGTGGGCGGACGGCTGATGACCCGCCCCTTCATGGTGCTCCTGGCGATTGCCGGTATCGGTGCTCTCGTCGCGATCTACCGCTTCGCCTTCGGAATCGGCAGCGTGAGCAACCTTTCCAACGGCTACCCGTGGGGTGTCTGGATCACCATCGACGTGGTCATTGGGACGGCGATCGGCTGCGGAGGGTACGCGGTGGGCCTCCTCGTCTACATCCTGAACCGCGGCAAGTACCACCCGCTGGTTCGGCCGGCAATCCTCACCAGCCTGCTCGGCTACGGTCTTGCCGTGATCGCGGTCGTCATCGACCTCGGCAGGTTCTGGAGCCTCTGGAAGGTCCCGATCTTCGTATGGCGGTGGTCCCACTCGCCGCAGCTCGAGGTGGCGCTCTGCGTGGCGGCGTACGCCCTCGTGCTGATGATCGAGCTCTCCCCCGCACTGTTCGAGAAGCTGCGCGCGAGCGCGTCGAGCGGCCTGCGGAAGCTCGCCCAGAGCGGGCTCACCTTCATCGAGAAGAGCTTTATCTGGGTCCTCGCGCTCGGTCTCCTGCTCCCGACGATGCACCAGTCCTCGCTCGGAACGATGATGCTGCTGCCGGGCCCGAGGATGCACCCGCTCTGGTTCACCTCGTGGTTGCCGCTGCTGTTCCTGGTCAACTGCATCATCATGGGGTTCGCGGTCGTGACGCTCGAGGCGACGTTCTCCGCAGTGGCTTTTCGGCGCCCGCGGGAGACCACCATGCTTTCATCGCTCTCGCACGTGGCTGCGTGGGTCGCTCTCGGCTGGTCCGTGTTCCGGGTTGCAGAGGTCGCTATCGCAGGCAAGCTCGGCTACCTCGCGAGCGGGTACGGGATCGCGTTCATCGGTGAGGTCGGCCTGCTGGTCGTGGGCGCGGCGATCCTGCTGTCCGAGAGCCGGAGGAATCAGGCTGTCTGGCAGGTGCGCGCAGCGATCATTCTGCTTGTGGGCGCCGCTTTGCACCGCGTTAATACCTACCTCGTCGCCTTCAACCCGGGTTCGAACTACTCCTACTTCCCGGCCGTCCCCGAGCTGCTCATCACCTTCGGCATCTTCGCGGCCGAGGTTGCGATCTACGTTGCAGTCGTCAAGACGTTTCCGATCCTTCAGGGCCGCGTGCCCGCGAAGGCGTCGTCATAAGGGGGAGAGACCATGGGCAAGCGAATCACTATCGATCCGATCACCCGCATCGAGGGCCACCTGCGTATCGATGTCGAGGTGGATGGCGGTTCCGTAAAGAATTCCTGGTCTTCAGGGCAGATGTTCCGCGGCATCGAGGAGATCCTCAAGGGACGGGATCCGCGCGACGCGTGGCTTTTCACCCAGCGGTTCTGCGGCGTGTGCACGACGGTTCACGCGATCGCCTCGGTGCGAGCGGTGGAGAATGCTCTGGGCCTCGAGATCCCGATCAACGCCCAGTACATCCGCAACGTCATCGTCGCCGCCCACTGCCTGCACGACCACATCGTGCACTTCTACCACCTGTCGGCGCTCGATTGGGTGGACGTGGTGTCGGCGCTCGACGCAGATCCGGCGAAGACCGCGGCACTCGCCGAAAGCCTCTCGCCGTGGCCGCGCAACGGACAGAAGGACATGGAGGCGGTCAAAGCGCGGCTGAAGGGTTTCGTCGCTGGTGGCCAGCTCGGGATCTTCACGAACGGCTACTGGGGCCACCCGGCGATGAAGCTGCCGCCGGAGGTAAACCTGCTGGCGGTTGCGCACTACCTGCAGGCGCTCGAGTACCAGCAGAAGGCCAACAAGGTGGTGGCGATCCTGGGCAGCAAGACCCCCAACATCCAGAACCTCGCGGTGGGCGGGGTGGCCAACCCAATCAACCTCGACAACCAGTCCGCGATCAACATGGAGAAGCTGTTCATGATGAAGGGCCTCCTCGAGGAGGTCCGGGACTTCGTGCAGCAGGTCTACGTGCCCGACGTTGCGGCCATCGGAGCGATGTACGCGCCGTGGCTCGGGTATGGCGCCGGGGTGACCAACTACCTGGCAGTTCCCGACCTGCCGCTCGACACCAAGGGAACCAAGTTCGACCTTCCGGGTGGCACGATCTTCGACGGGGACCTGGCCGGGGTGAAGACGATCAACAGCTTTCAGGACCCATACTTCCGGGACAACGTGAGCGAGTCGATCGCGCACGCGTGGTACCAGGGCGACTGGGACAGGCACCCGTTCGACGAGGACACGGTCCCGAACTACACGGACTTCGACCCGGAGAAGAAGTACTCCTGGGTCAAGGCCCCCCGATTCCAGGGGCACCCGATGCAGGTGGGCCCGCTCGCCCAGGTGCTGGTCGGTTATGCGTCCGGCCACGAGCTGATCAAGAAGTACGCCGACCAGGTTCTCGCGACTGCAGGCGCGATTGCCAAAACCAAGCTCGGTCCCGCCGTACTGCACTCCACCCTCGGCCGGCATGCGGCACGGGCCATCCGGACGGCCGTCATGGGTGACCTGGCGCTCAAGCACCTAGGCCTGTTGATCGAGAACATCGGCAAGGGCGACGTCGCGACGTTCGTGCCGCCGACCTTTCCGGCCGGGGAGCAGCGCGGTTTCGGCTTCCACGAGGCGCCGCGCGGCACACTCTCGCACTGGGTCGTCATCCGCGACGGCAAGATCGCCAACTATCAGGCGGTCGTACCTTCAACCTGGAACGCCGGCCCGCGTGACGAGAAGGGGCAGAAGGGCCCCTACGAGGCCGCACTGGTGGGGAACCCCATCGCCGACGCGGAGAAGCCGCTCGAGGTCCTGCGCACGGTGCACTCCTTCGACCCCTGCCTGGCTTGCGCAATTCACACGGTGGACGTGGAGGGCAACGAGATCTCGCGGGTGAGAACGCTGTGATTCGGGTTGGCGAGGAGGCGAGAGCGGAAAAGCCTCCGGAAGCCAACGTAGCGGTACTGGGCCTGGGCAACGTCCTCATTGGGGACGATGCCCTGGGCCCGACCGTTATCAAGGTTCTCGAGGCGGAGTACGAGTTTCCGAGAGGGGTCTCGGTGCAGGACCTCGGGACCCCCGGCCTCGACCTCACCCCCTACCTGGCGGGCGTCGCGGCGGTGATCGTCGTGGACACTGTGCGGGCGAACGGCGCTCCAGGTGAGGTGCGGCTGTACCGGCGAGACGAGATTTTGAAGCACCCGCCGCAGCCGCGGCTCTCACCTCACGACCCCGGTCTGAAGGAGGCGCTTCTTACCGTGGAGTTCTCGGGCAGTGGTCCGAGCGAGATGCTGCTTGTCGGCGTCATACCAGGGGAGGTGAGGACGGGGGTCGGGCTGAGCGCGGCGGTTCGGGCGGCCGTCCGTCCGGCCGTCGGCGAGGTGGTCAGAGAGCTGGCGCGACTCGGGGTCGAGCCGATTGCCCGTGCAGTCCCAGGCCCCCCCGATCTCTGGTGGGAACGTCCGTGACGGGAGACTCGGCGATGGCGGGCCGGACGGGAGGGTGATGGCAATGGTCAACCGTGAGCTTCTCGTCCGCAGACTGGAACCGTGGCTCGTGGTGCTGATCGCGCTCCACACGTATGGCATCGGCGTGGCGTTGCTCGCGCTCCCCGAGTGGTCGCTTCGGGTCGGGGGGTGGGAGACCATCCCTCCGCTCTTCTTCCCGCGCCAGGCGGGCGTTTTTCACCTGGTCCTGGGCACCGGGTACCTCGCGGAGTACCTGCGGCTGCGCTCCGTCTGGCTCTTGCTGATGGCCAAGGCGTGTGGGGCCGTCTTCCTGCTTGCCGCGACGCTGCTGGCCACGGTCCCCTGGTTCGTGACGTTCGCCGGCGTCGTTGACGGGCTGATGGGCCTGACGGTGCTGGTGGCCCACCTCGAGGTCAACCGCGCGGCAGCGGGTGCCACCTCCACGGCCACCTTGTAGGTTTGCGCGGGTATCTCTGATCCCGCGGCAACGGTGCTGACACGAGCGCACGATCAGTTGGGCTCGTCTATCCGTGGTGCTATTCTTGCCCGAGGTCGAAGGGGAATCCGTGATGGCTAACGGTTCTCTCAGGGTCCCGAGGGTGCGTGAGGCATGCCCCGTCCGGCGCTGATTATCACCGGCGCCTCCGGTTTTGTGGGACGCCACCTTCTCGAAGAGCTGAAGGACGATTACCGCATCTTTGCCATTGCCCGCCGGTCTCAGCGCGACTGCGGCGCCCCAGTGCACTCAAACATCGCCTGGATGCAGGTGGACATTGGCGACGTCGAGGGCCTCTCACGGACGTTTCGCGAGATCGCGTCGGCGGGCGGGGCCAAGTTCCTCTTTCACCTGGCGGGCTACTACGACTACGCGTTGGAGAACCGGCCGGAGTACAGGCGGACCAATATCGATGGCACGCGTAACGTCCTCGAGCTATCGAAGCAGCTCGATCTCTCCCGGTTCGTTTTTGCAAGCTCGGTGGCGGCATGTGCTTTCCCGCGGCGAGAGGGGCCGATCACGGAGGCGACCCCACCCGACGGCGGCCACATCTATGCTTGGAGCAAGCGCGAGGGTGAGCGCATGGTGCGGGAGGAGTTTCCCTCCGTGCAGAGCTGCATCGTGCGCTTCGGCGCGGTTTACAGCGACTGGTGCGAGTATCCCCCCCTCTACATCTTCCTCAGCACGTGGCTGGGAAGGTCCTGGAAAGGGCGGATCCTCGCCGGGAGGGGCGAAAGCGCCATTCCCTACATCCACATCAGGGACGTGGTGACGTTCTTTAGGCACTTTCTCGCCGGGCATGAGAGCATCCGGCCAGGAGAGATCCTCGTTGCTTGCACGCCGGGGTGCACCTCCCACCGCAGGCTCTTTGAGTTGGCCACGCGCTCGTTTCTGGGTGCCGCGAAGCAGCCCGTGCTCGTCCCCGCGCCCCTCTGTGGAGCCGGGATGGTGACGATGAGCGCCCTGGGGCGGGTCACCGGCCACATGCCGTTCGAACGCCTCTGGATGTACCGGTACATCGACCGGAAGATGGAGGTGGACGGCTCGCACACCCGCGCCAGGCTCGGCTGGTCGCCGAGCGCGAGGTACCAGATTGAGAGGAGACTCCCCTTCGTGATCGAGCGCATGAAGAGCGAGCAGGTTGAGTGGCATGCGCGAAACGCGGCGGTCATGAGAAGGGATATCGCACGACCCGACCTCGCGATCTTCAAGGCGCTCGTGACGGAGGAGAATCAGGTGGTGGATGCTCTCGTCGAGAGGGTCGACGCGGCAGCGACTCGTGGCCTCCTACCAGCCTTCGCGGCGATGGACCAGAACGAGCTTTCCTGGCTTGTCAGGTTGCTTTACCGGCTGCTTCTCACCTCGGTGCAGACGAGCAACAGGATGTTGCTGGTGAACTACCTGGAGGTCACCGGGGCCAGTCGCTTCAAGGCCGGGTTCACGGCGGATGAGGTTTGCCTGTTCCTAAAGCACATGGACGAGACGGTCGTTGGAGCCCTCACGCGCAGGGACGAGCTCAAGAGGCTTGGTCAGGAGACCTACGATCGAATCACCGTGCCGATCGAGCTGGGCATGGAGGAGGTCCGGGGCCAGTACGAGCGGTTTCTGGAGGGAGGAGCGGCCGCACTCGAGGAGCCCGTGGAGTCCGCAGCGGCGGAGCAGCCGTCGGCGCGCGAGCTGCTCGAAAGCACTATCTGGAGCTGTCTGGTACAGAGGAGGTAGGGAAGTGCCCCTGCTCGAGCCACCCTCCGGAGGGCGCCAGTGAGGACGCTCGCGTTCAGGACGAGGTTGCTCCTGGGGTTCACCGTGGTGGTGGGGATCGTGGCAATCGTCAGCACCTGGGCGGGCATGTCGTTCATCTCACAGACGGTCATGAAGGAGGCGATGGTCCGGGTTGAGATGGACCTCGGTACGGCCTGGTCCGCGTACGAGGCGGAGCGCTCGCGGTTGCAGATCGTGGTCAGCATGGCCTCCCAGAACGAGCTCCTCCGGACTGCGTTGCGCTCAGCTAATGCCACAGGGGGGATCACTGGGGAGCTGGATGCTTTCCGGCGGAAGTACGACATCGATTTCGTCACCTTGGTCGACCGGAACGGGAACGCTGTGGCGCGATCTCGCCAGCCGTTCGCGGCCGGGGACAAGGTCTTGCCCAGTGTGCTCATCGAATCCGCCCTGCAGGGGACGGCGAGCAGCGGGACGATAGTGCTGTCCCGCCAAGCGCTCCAGCTCGAAGGAGAGGCGCTGGCCGAGAGGGCCTACATCCCCCTCGTTTACACGGAGCGTGCCATCCCCACCGACAGGGCGGTCGAGGACAGGGGGATGGTCCTGGAGGCGGCGATCCCGGTGCTCGACTCGATGGACCACGTGCTGGGGGTCGTGTACGGGGGCCTGCTGCTGAACCGGAAGTTCTCCCTCGTCGACCGGATACGGGACACCGTGTTCGGGGAGAAGGAATACATGGGAAAGCCCGTCGGCACGGTGACGCTCTTTCTCGGGGACGTGCGAATCGCGACCAACGTGATGCTCGAGGCAGGAACCCGCGCCCTGGGGACGCAGGTCTCGCGGGAGGTGTATCACACGGTCCTCCGTCACGGTGACCGATTCGCCGCTCGGGCATTCGTCGTCAACGACTGGTACCTTTCGGCGTATGACCCGATCAGGGACCCGTCGGGTAAGACCATCGGCATCATCTACGTCGGGTTGCTCGAAAAGAAATATCTCGGCTACAAGTCGAGCCTAGCGTTGCAGTATTTTGGCATCACGTTCCTGTCCCTGCTGCTCGCGGCGGCGGTCGCGCTCTACCTTTCAAGCGGTCTTCGCAGACCGATCATGCGCCTGGTACGAGCAACGCGCGAACTGTCCGGGGGAAGCCTCCAGACTCGGGTCGAGATCACCCATGCGAGCCGGGAAGTCACGGAATTAGGGCAGGCGTTTAACGCCATGGCCGGCGCCATGGAGACGCACACCAGGGAGCTCAGGGAGGTATCCGAGGCAGTGAAAACCGCGTACGATGAGGCGGCTGAGAAGAATCGCGCCTACCTCGAGATGCTCGGCTTCGTCACCCACGAGCTCAAGTCGCCTCTGGCATCAATCGTGTTCGCAATCGGTTCCTTGCGTGACCACATCCTCGGGCCGCTGAACGCCGATCAGGAAGCTCTCCTGAAGGCGGCCTCGATCAGCGCGGACTACCTCCGCGACACGATTGCTAACTACCTCAACCTGAGCCGGATTGAGGAGGGGGAGCTCAAGCTGCACCTGTCGGAGGTCCGCTTCCGCCGAGACATCGTTGGGCCGCTGCTCGACCGCGTCACCGAACTGGCTGCGGACAGGGGCATGCGGGTGGTGTGCGATGTGCCCGACGGGTTGAGCGGGGTGTGCGACCCGGACTTGGTGGGCTCCGTCTTGCAGAACCTGCTCTCCAACGCGATCAAGTACGGTCGGAAGGGTGGCGCGATCCGCGTGCGAGTCCAGGATTCTCCCGAGATCGGCAACCTTCGCTTCAGCGTTTGGAACGAGGGGGAGGGGTTCGACAGTGGGGCCGGCGGAAAGCTCTTCCAAAAGTTCTCTCGCTTGACGTTCGGTGGCGACGACACCAAGTCGGGAACCGGGCTCGGGTTGTTCGTCTCGAAGCAGATCATCGAGAAGCACGGGGGGCGCATCTGGGCCGAGTCCGAACCCGGTCAGTGGGCCGACTTCGTCTTCACGCTTCCGGTCACGCCGCCGGCCCAATCGGACAGTGCCCGGCCAACCTAGGAGGCGTGGCCTTCAAAGGGGCGCTGTTCTTGCGCCCTTGCCAGGAGCGCCTCGATCTTCGCCAGGATTTCGGCGGGCTTGACCGGCTTCTCGATGAAATCGTCGACCGGGAGGAGTGCGGTCCCGACCCGGTCCGAGAAGTCGAGGTGCGTCTTGCTGGTCACGCTCGTCAGCATGATGATGGGGATCTTGGAGTACTTGGCGAAAGGGGACGTTGGCCCGCCGGCCCGGAGCTCGCTGACGACGCGAAAGCCGGCCACGAAGTCCTCCATGATGACGTCGAGGATGATGAGATCGGGCTCGACCTCCGGGATGGAGCGCAGTGCCTCGGCGGCGGAGTGGGCCGCAAAGAACTCGTAGCCCTTGGCCGTGCACACGAGCCTGAAAACATTGACCAGGTTAACGTCATCGTCAATCATCATCAGCTTTCGGCCTGTGCCCATTCCGTACTCCAGTTTTGACGCATGCTACCAGAACCGGCGCACTGCTATTTCATGTCTCTCCGACTTCGGGAGGACCTCCGAGGGCTCTGACTAGTCTTTTCCTCCACCGTGCTCGAAGACGTCCTCAACCTCGTCGATGCCAAACTGGATCGCGGCCGTGATGTAATCGTCGAGCTCTGCAAAGGTCACCGGCCCGGGCTCAGTCGCAAGGGTCTTGAGGCAGACCTCATTGAAAAGGTTAAGCGCGTGGCAAACCTCCTCGGCGGTGAAGCCCTGAGTGCGGCGCCGGTCAGCGAGGTCACGGCAGTAAGACCTGAAGAGGGCCTTCTCCCGTGTCCGGATCGAGCTCATCAGGCTGTGCAGCAACAGCCGGTTGTACCAGTCGTGCTCGTGCTTTGGGATCTGTTCATATCGCTCAGACCTTCTGAGGTGCTGTGGGGCCAGCAGCTGCTCGGTCATGGCGCTGCATATTTCGTCCTCGCGAGCCTCCAGGAGGCGGTGGATCTGGAGATTGGGGTGGACGTGCACGATCTTCATCGCCGCGAGGTTCACGCAGCTCCACTCGGAAGGCCGCGTCTTCCGGTTCTCGAGCAGGAACGGCAGACGTCGGAGGATCTCGAGGCGCGGGCGAGGCGCCCACTGGAGGCGCTGGCGCGTCCGCGACGCGTTCACGGTCATCTTGAGGTCGATGTACCTTGCCATCCACGGACGCTCGAACGGCCGTTCGCCGAGGAGGCGCCCCAGCAGGTCCCGCCCCCACATTCCGGGCCGGCACAACATCCTCGGCATGCCTATCGGCCGCACGGGCTGCCCGAGGGCGGCCATCGTGGCCGATGCAAACAGCTCGCGGTGCGAAATGACCCGGTCGGGGCTGACGGCAAAGACCTCCCTCTCCGACGGAAGCTCGGGCTGCGCCAGCAGCGCGCGCAGCGCCAGGATCGCGTCGCGCACGTGCAGGTACGGGACCGCCGACTCGCCTCGCCCGCCCAGGAGGCGCGCATTCCAGCGGCGGGACAGCCAGGTTTCCAGGAACACGTAGAGCGGCGGGTACTCGCACCAGTCAGAGAACAGTGCCGCAAACCGGACGATGCAGGTGGGGAAGTGCGCCGAGTACTCGCTCAGCATCTCCTCGCCGAGGCGTTTGGTGACCGCGTAGATGTGATCGCCGTCCGGTGCGCTCGTCTCGGTAAGTGCGCCGCCCGGCGGGGGGAACCGGCTCGCGGCCACGGAGCTGGCAAAGATGAATCTCCGCAGCCCCAGCCCCTTCGAGAGCTCCAGCACGTTGCGCAAACCCTCGACGTTGGTGCGCCAGTACTCCGGGTGCTCCTCGCCGGTGAAGTCGTAGTGCGCCGCGAGGTGGAGAAGGACATCGACGCCACCGCTGGCCTTGATTTCCTCGAACACCTTGAGGAGCGGCTCACGGTCACCGATGTCGATCTGGGTCCACGAGATGTTGGGGTGGATGGGTGCGCCGCAATCGTGCTGTGACCGGCGGCCGAGGCCGAAGATCTGATGCGTCTCCTTGATCTCGTCGAGGAGGTGGCGACCCACGAACCCGGAGGCCCCGGTAACTATGACGCGCTGGAGAGACATCTCTTTCTGGATTCTACCGTCTTTTCCTGGCCACGAAACGTCGTGGGCCCGGTCTTGACGGAGTCATGGGGGGTCTGGACATGGGCGGCGCCGGGGATAGCGGGAAACGCTTCCCTACTGTAAGCTGCGGTCATGCGGGGAGCCTGTGGAAGCAGAGCGGTGAACGCCGACGGTCGGCGCGGCGACGGGGGTTCCGATGGCCGAAGTTGCGCGCCCCAGCGAGGAGTTTTTCTACCTCTCCCAGCTGCTTTCGCGGCGGGTCGTGTCGCGGGACGGCGAGCGGGTCGGCCGCCTCATCGATCTTGGCTGCGCAGCGAATGAGGTGTTTCCGCGCGTCCTGACGTACTACGTGCGCCCGGGCCTCCTGGCGCCGGTGACGCTGGCGGTGCCGGCCCCCGCGTTCACGGACGTGCCAAGCGAGACCCTACGGCTTGCGGTGCCGACCGACGGGCTGCAGGCATCCCCCCGGCGGCACCCCGAGGAGATCCTCCTCCGCAGGGAGATCCTGGACAAGCAGATCGTCGACACCGATGGGGCTCGCGTGGTGCGGGTCAACGACGTGCACCTGCTCCGCGCCCGCGGCAGCGAGGTTCGGGTTGTACACGTGGACATCGGCTTCCCCGGGATCGTCCGCCGCCTCGGCTGGGAACGGCCGTTGGACAGGATCCTGAAGCCCGTTGGCCTGCGTGCGAGGGGCTTCGCCGAGGAGCGGCTCCTCTCGTGGCGATATGTCGTCCCTCTGCGGTCAGGCTCGTTGTCCCAGGACCTCCGGCTCAACGTTGCCCAGCACCAGTTGGCGCAGCTCCACCCCGCGGAGCTGGCCGAGATCATGGAGGAGCTGGACCGTTTCGAAAGACCGGCGATCCTGGAAGCCCTGGATGTTCCAAAAGCCGCCCAGACGCTCGCCGAGCTCTCGCCCGAGCTCCAGCGGCTCCTCCTCGAAGCGCTCGACGTCCGACGTGCCAGCGTGTTGCTGAGCACGATGGCACCCGACGAGGCTGCCGACGTCCTCGAGGAAATGCCAGAGCGCCTGAGGGAGCGCCTGGTGAACGCCCTGCCTGCGGCCGACAAGGCCACGGTCACTGACCTCCTGAGCCATGAACCGGATTCCGCCGGTTCGGTGATGAACCCGGAGGTCTTCACCGTGGCGCCAAGCACGACGATCGCGCAGGTGTGGGAGCAGCTGCGAACCGGGCCCGACGAGTTCGTCCGCGGGTACTCGGTGGTGGTCGTGGACGCCGAGCGGCGGCTGCGAGGTGTCGTCTCCCTGGCGGACCTGAT
>Ga0154638_1033_pt7 | contig 50167 bp, 43 predicted proteins | sample Rifle2008BG13ft_FD_116067 | JGI IMG/M metagenome (GOLD analysis project Ga0154638, IMG submission 116067) | Acidobacteria bacterium RBG_13_68_16 | reverse complement strand
CGTCGGGTGACCCGCGGGTAGAGCTCCCAGCAGAGGTCGTCGAAGTCGGCCACGTCGAGCTTCGGGGAGGCCAGCGTCCCGGCCGCCGCCCGGGCCACAAGAACGTGGAGGACCCGGGCGCGAGCCCCCGGCCCGCCGAGGAACTCCGGCCAGACTGGGGAAGCGACCGCCGCCAGCTCCTCCTCGGGCAGGTGCAGGAAGCCCACCACAACGTCCGCGACCTGCACGCCAGTGTCGTCGACGTAGTTCTGCACCTCGACGCCCCGCCCCAGGAAGCGCAGGCAGCGCACCAGGGTGTCGCCCAGCACTGCGTTGCGAAGGTGCCCGATGTGAGCCGCCTTGTTGGGGTTGATGTTCGTATGTTCGACGATCACCTTCGACGCGGGAGCGCCGGTGAGGGCCCTCGTACCAGCCCCCGAGCCGGTCTGCAGCAGCGTCGCCAGGGCCCGGCCGCGGCGCAGCCGGAAGTTGAGGAAACCCGGACCCTCGACGGAACAGCCCGGTTCCAGCAGCGTGAGTGGGTGGCCGTCAGGGAGAGCTCGGAGGCTGGCTTCGAGGCGGCGCGCGACCTCTTCAGCGATCGCTCGTGGCGAACGCCGAAGGCCCTTGGCGAGGGGAAGCGCGCCGGCCCACGCCAGATCGCCGAGCTGTCGACGGGGCGGCACATCCAGTGTCACCTGGGGGCCCTCGGCACCCATCTCCCTGAGGGACGCCGCGATCGCAGCGGCCAGTTCGTTGCGGACTCGTTCCAGCAAAGCTATCCTCCGTGGCGGTGGATTGTACCGCGCCGGCCGGGCAGGAACCCGAGCAGCCGGGCAGCGGTGCTCTCAGGTTTGCGGTGACCTGGGTCACTTGCGGCCGGTTCGTTCGGCGCCAAGCTGTTGAATGTGAGGACGTGGCGTGGCCGTTGAGCCTTTGGAGGTTGGGCGCAAGCTTCTGATGGTGGGGTTCGAGCGGGCCGTTCGGGGACGCATGGACGAGAGCCTAGCCCCCCTCGGGCATCGCCTCACCACCGCCGGCGACGGGCCGAAGGGGCTGCGGCTCGCATCCCGCAGGCGGTTCGACGCCCTCCTCGTCTCGCACCCCGTCGCGGGCGCACCGACCTCGCGGTTCCTGCACCAGGTCCGCAGGCCGGAGTCGGCGTGCCGAACCTCCCCGCTGGTGCTCGTGACCCCGGAAGACTCCCGGCGTGACGCCGAGGTCTTTCTTGGCCGGGGCGCCACCCGCGTGCTGGCGCTGGAGGAGGTCCCCGGCGGACTCCAGGACGTGCTCCAGCCTCTCTTCCTCGTCGCACCGCGGACCACCCTGAACGTGCCGAGCCGTATCGAGGTGCTGGGCCAGACGTTCCCGCGCCGGGTGTTCTGCGAGACGGTCAACGTCTCCTCCTCCGGCATGTTGCTGCGCGTTCCTCACTCCGTCCCTCCGACGACCGAGCTGCGGTTTGAGCTGTTCCTCCCGGGCCTCGCGAGGCCGGTGCGAGGCGAGGGGGAGGTCGTGCGTCTGACCCTCCAGGGCCGAGAACCCTTCCCTGGAATCGCGGTGGAGTTCCGGGGCTTTGCCGGCTCGGACGAGGAGATCCTCACCGCGCGGCTTCGGCCGGATCGCACCTGACGCCCCTTGGGCGGCGGCGAGCGCCGGCGCTGATTCCTTACTCTTCCTGCTTCTCCTTAAGGTGCGCCTGCAGCAGAGCCTCCAGCGGCGGTCGGCGCCGGTTGAAGTCGGTGGCCCTCTGGTAGGCCTCGGCCACCGCGAGCACCGCGGTCTCCCCGAACGGCTTCCCGGTAAAGGTAATGCTGGTGGGCGTGCCGTCGGAGGCTCGATAGCCGTTGGGGAGCACCACGGCCGGGTGGCCGGTGAGGTTTGTGAGCAGCAGGTTCCCGCCGCCGTAGCTCGGGCAGACGTAGACGTCCACCTCCGCCAGGAGCTTCTCCATCTCCTGCATCAGGAGCGCGCGGATGCGGTTGGCGCGGATGTACTCCACGGCGGGGGTGAGCTGGGCCCGGCGGAACACGGTCGGCCAGGCGTTGGCGTCCTGCCTCTTGAGCAGCGTGTCGCGACCGCTCCGGGTCAGCTCGTCGAATGCAGTAGCGGCCTCCGCCTGAAGCAGGAAGCGCAGGGATTCCACCGGGTACCCCTGAGGGAGCGTGATCGGAACGAGCTTGAAGCCGATCTCCCGCAACACCGTGAGGGTGCGCAGGTCGAATTCCTGCCACTCCCGCGCCCGCGCCTTGTCCTCCTCCTTCTCGGTGCGCTTGGCGCGGTCCTCCTCGAAGGCATCCTGTACGAAGCCCACCCTCAAGGAGCGGGGGTCGCGGTCCAGCGGCCAGTGAAACGGCCTGTCCACCGCAGTGGGGTCCACACCGTCGGCGCCGAGGATCGCGGCGAAGACCAGCGCGCAGTCCTCGACCGAACGGGCGAGCGGCCCGAGCTTGTCCATCGTCCAGGCCAGGGCCATGGCGCCGTGCCGGCTCACCCGCCCGAACGTGGGGCGCAGCCCGGTGGCCCCGCAGCGGGTGCACGGCGAAACGATGCTCCCCAGCGTTTCGCTGCCGATGGCGAACCCCGAAAGCCCGCCCACGACGGCGGCTGCGGGGCCGGCTGAAGAGCCGCTGGAGCCCTCGCTCGGCTTCCAGGGGTTGCGGGTCTGCCCGCCGTGCCAGACGTCGCCCATTGCCAGGGCACCCAGGGTGAGCTTGGCGACGAGCACGGCCCCAGCCTCCTCGACCCGGAGGGCTGCGGTGGCCTTCTCCTTCCGCACCTGGTCTTTGAATGGCTCCGCGCCCCAGGTGGTGGGGTAGCCCGGCACCGCGAGCAGGTCCTTCGCACCCCACGGGATCCCATGCAGCGGGCCGCGCCACCTCCCCGCGGCGATCTCGCGATCGGCCTGCCGTGCCTGTTGCAGGGCGAGCTCCTCGGTGAAGGTGATCACGCACTCGAGCAGCGGGTCGTAGCGGCGCAGGCGGTCGAGGTAGAGCCTGGTGAGCTCCACCGATGACACCTTCCTATTGCGGAGCAGCGAGGCGAGCGCCGCGACCGAGGCGAACGCGAGGTCATCCGGGTCAGTGGGCCGCGCGACGCTCCGGGCCGGCTTGAAGGTGACCTTCGTGTCGCGCCGGACCGCGCGCTGGTTGCCGGCCTCGACCGTGGCGAAGTGGAACGCTGGCGCCACGGCGTTGTCGAGCGGGACCTGCCGGATCTTGACGAAGCCCTCAACCGTTTCGCTGACGCCGGCTGCCATCAGCTTGCGTTGCTCGTCGGTAAGTTCGAGCCCCGAGATCCACTCCGCCTGCCGGATCATCTCCTCCGTGGCCGTGTTCTTCTCGGCCGCGAGGGCAGCGAGCGCCCGCCCGAAAACCGCGGAAGCGGCTCCAACCGCCGAAACCCGGTGCAGAACCTGTCGCCTGGTCCAGGCGCTTGAGCCGGAACCGTGTTCGGCAGTTGCTGGTTTGTTGGATCGCCCGGAAACGCGACGTGCCATGGTCGCCCCCTTTCGCTGCAGACGTGCAATAGAGCTGGCCGCGAGTGTATCCAAGTCATTTACGCGCTGAAAGCAGCCGGGTGGGGAATAGCCGCCCACAGTTCCCCCTTGCCTCGCGTGGGGTTACCGTGTTCAATGGCAACCGCGCCAGGGAGCACTGCGTATAACTCACGCCATGGAGAGAAACCCGTGAAGAGATCCTCGAACGTCAGGCTCGCAGCCGTTGCAAGTGTGCTCGGCACGGTGTGGGCTGCGACCCTTGCTTCCCAGACAACGCCCACACAGGACGCCGCCGAGCGTCGCATCGCCCTGGAGAAGCTGACGGTAGTGGGCAGCGCACTCTACGTCGGAGCGCACCCCGACGACGAGAACACAGCGCTCCTGGCGTGGCTCGCCAAGGGGCGGAGGGTGCGGGCGGGGTACCTCGCCCTCACCAGGGGCGACGGCGGCCAGAACTTGATCGGGACGGAGCAGGGGGACCAGCTCGGGGTGATCCGCACCGAGGAGCTGCTCGCCGCGCGCCGCATCGACGGGGCCGAGCAGTTCTTCACACGTGCGGTGGACTTCGGCTACTCCAAGACCCCGGAGGAGACGCTCCGCATCTGGGGCAGGGAGGCGGTGCTTGCCGACGTCGTGTGGGTCGTCCGCAGCTTCAGGCCGGACGTCATCATCACGCGGTTTCCGGCTAACGGCGACGGCGGCCATGGGCACCACACCGCCTCCGCAATCCTGGCGGCGGAAGCTTTCTCGGCGGCGGCGGACGCGAAGCGCTTCCCCGAGCAGCTCGCGTACGTGAAGCCCTGGCAGGCGAAGCGATTGCTCTGGAACGCCTGGCATCGACCCGGCGAGGAACGCCCGGCGACGGCACCACCACAGCTCTCGGTGGACCTGGGGGCCTGGGACCCGCTGCTCGGGGAGTCGTACGCGGAGTTCGCGGCCGCCAGCCGGAGCATGCACAAGAGCCAGGGGTTCGGGGCCTCGCCAAGGCGGGGAAGTGTCCCGAACTACTTCGAGCTGGTGGCCGGAGAACCGGTCACCAAGGACATCTTCGACGGTATCGACCTGACATGGGGGCGCGTGACGGGCGGCGGAGCGGTCGCCAAGCTGCTTTCGAAGGCGCTGGCCGCGTACACGGACGAGAACCCGGCCGCGAGCGTGCCGGCGCTTCTGGAGGCGCTCGCCGCGGTTGATCGTCTTCCTCCCGACCCCAGCGTCGCGGTGAAGCGCCGCGAGCTTCTCGAGGTCATCACGCAGTGCACCGGGCTCTGGGTCGAGGCCGTGGCGGCCGACCCTTCGGTAGCGCCGGGCGGCTCAGTCGGGATCACCGCGTCGGCGGTCAACCGCTCATCGGTACCGCTCACGCTGTCCCGTCTGGAGGCCCCCTTCGGGCTGAGCGTCAAGGTGGATGTACCGCTGCTCTATAACCAGCCGGTGAGCAGGAACGTCACGGTTGCTCTCCCACCGGGGACACCGTACAGCCAGCCGTACTGGCTCGCAAACGGCCACGGGAACGGCCTCTACCCGGTGGGCGACCAAGCGCTCATCGGCGTTCCCCGCAACCCTCCGGCACTATGGCTCGCCTTCACGGTTCGCGCGGGCGGGCAGGAGCTCACCTACAAGGTCCCGGTCACACAAAGGTGGACGGACCCCGTGGCGGGGGAGCGCACGCGCGACCTCGCGGTCGTGCCCAGGGTCACCGTAAACCTGGAGGCCCCAGTCCTGATCTTCCCGGACCGGACGCGCAGGGTCGTTCGCGCGCTCGTGCGGGGACATGAGCCAAAGGCGTCCGCGACCGTGCGGCTTGCCGCCCCGCCGGGGTGGCGCATCGAGCCCCAATCTGTCCCTGTGACGTTCGAGGCCCGCAATGAGGAGCGCGTGCTGCGCTTCACGGTTGCACCTCCCGAGACCCAGGGAACCGGGGAGCTGGTTGCATTCGTGCGCAGCGGTGAGAGCGAGGAGCCGGCGCACGGCCTGGTGGAGGTGGATCACCCTCACATCCCGCCGCAGATGCTCCTGCCGCCGGCCGCCGCGAAGCTCGTCCGGGTGGACGTGGCACGGCCGGTGAAGCGGGTCGGCTACGTGATGGGGTCGGGGGACGAGGTCCCGGCGATCCTGCGCCAGCTTGGGTTCGAGGTCACGCCGCTCTCCGACGAGGACCTCGAGGAACAGAACCTGCTGGCCTTCGACACCATCGTGGTCGGGGTGCGTGCGTACAACACCCGACCCCGTCTCGCGGAAGCGCAGGAGCGCCTGCTGGCGTATGTGGAAGGGGGCGGGACGCTGGTCGTGCAGTACAACACGAACCGCGATGTGGTCACCGAGCGGCTTGGGCCGTACCCGTTCACGCTCTCGCGCGAGCGCGTAACCGACGAGGCCGCGCCGGTGAGGATCCTCCTTCCGGCAAGTCCGCTGCTGACGTACCCGCACACCGTAGGCACCGCCGACTTCGAGGGCTGGGTGCAGGAGCGCGGTCTCTACTTCCCGGAAAAGTGGGACCCGCGCTACCAGGCCGTGCTGGCGATGTCCGACCCGGGCGAGCCCGCGAGCGAAGGGGCGCTGCTTTTCGCAGGCTTCGGCAAGGGGAGCTACGTCTACACGAGCCTCGCGTTCTTCCGCCAGGTCCCCGCCGGCGTGCCGGGCGCCATTAGGTTGTTTGTGAACCTCCTGGCCGGCGGAAGGTCGCGTGGCTGAGGAGCGCCCGATCCCCCAACGCGAGGAGCCACCCCCGTTCGGCGGCACCTGGGGAGTTCTTTACGTGGGGGTTCTCGGCACGTTGGCGGTGTTGATCGCGCTCTTCTGCCTTTTCACCCTGGTCTTCCGATGAGCCAGCTCGACTGGGTCGTGCTCGCCGGCGCCCTGGGGCTCATGGTGACCTACGGCGTGTGGCGGGGAGGCCGGAGCCGCGACATCCGCGGATTTCTCCTGGCGGGCAAGGAGATGCACTGGGGGACCGTGGCGCTTTCCATCATGGCCACCCAGGCGAGCGCGATCACGTTCCTCTCCACGCCGGGGCAGGCGTACACCGACGGCATGCGCTTCGTGCAGTTCTACTTCGGGCTGCCGATCGCAATGGTGGTGCTGTCAATCACCGCAGTGCCGCTCTACTACCGCCTCAAGGTCTACACCGCGTATGAGTTTCTTGAGGGACGCTTCGACCTCAAGACGCGGGCGCTGACCGCGTTCCTCTTCCTGATCCAGCGGGGTCTGGCGGCCGGCCTGACGATCTTCGCGCCCGCCCTCATCCTCTCCGTGATCCTGGGCTGGGACATGCGGGTCACGATTCTGGTGATCGGTGGACTGGTGGTCATCTACACCACCTCCGGCGGAACGCGCGCGGTGAGCAAAACGCAGGTGGTCCAGGCAACGATCATCCTGGTTGGCATGGTCGCGGCCTTCGTGGTGCTAGTGGGCTCGCTGCCTGCCGACGTCTCGTTCCTTGACGCGCTGCGAGTTGCCGGCAAGGCCGGTAGGCTCAACGCGATCGATACGTCGTTCAGCCTCACGAATCGCTATACGTTGTGGTCGGGGCTGATAGGGGGGGCCTTCCTGCAGCTCTCGTATTTTGGGACGGACCAGTCGCAGGTGCAGCGGTACCTCACCGGCAAGTCGGTGGCGCAGAGCCGGCTGGGCCTGCTGTTCAACGGGATGGCCAAGGTCCCGATGCAATTCGGGATCCTGTTGCTGGGAGCAACGGTTTTCGCCTTCTACCAGTTCGCAGCGCCGCCGATCTTCTTCAACCCCGTGCAGACCGAGAACGCGCGGAGCTCGGCGGACGGTGGCCGGTTCGCGGCGCTCGAGCAGTGCTACCGGGACGTGGTTGGTGTTCGGGAGCAACACGCCCGAGAGCTCGTCCGCGCGATGAAGACTGGCGACCCGCGGGCCCAGGCCGAAGCCCAGCGGGCGTTCGGGGCGGCCAGTGCCGAGGCGGAAGCGGTCCGCAAGGAGGCCATCGCCCTGATGCGGGCGAACGACCGGCGGGCAGACCCGAGCGACACCAACTACGTCTTCCTGAGCTTCGTGGTGAGGTACCTGCCTGCCGGCCTCGTTGGGCTGGTTCTGGCGGCGGTGTTCGCCGCCTCGATGTCGGCCTCCTCGGCCGAGCTCAACGCTCTCGCGTCCGCCACCGTTGTGGACGTCTACAGGCGCCTGCTCAAACCGGGCGCCGAGGAGAGGCACTACGTCGTCGTCTCGCGACTGGCTACCGTTTTCTGGGGGGCGTTCGCGATTGCGTTTGCCCAACAGGCCAGCCGTCTGGGATCTCTCGTGGAGGCGGTGAACATCCTGGGTTCCCTCTTCTACGGGACGATCCTCGGGATCTTCCTGACCGGCTTCTACGTGCACAGGGTCTCGGGAACGTCGGTGTTCGCGGCGGCCATCGTTGCGGAGACCGCCGTTATCGGGTGCTACCTTTTCACCCCGATCTCGTTCCTCTGGTACAACGTGCTGGGCTGCCTGGCGGTGATCCTGATTGCGCTCGTCTTGGAGCCGTGGGTTGGCAGCACCGCGGCCCGGCAGGAGCCCTCACCCGCGTGAGCCCATCGGCTTGTCGGCGGGGCCTCGGTCCGCCGATACTGAAGGCGAGGGGACGGCGCGAGCACATGCCCGTACGCGACATCGAGGTGGTGGTGACGACTGCGCCGCCGTCGGTGGTGGACGCGGTGGTTGCGGAAGAGGACACCTACCTCGTGCTGAGCGCGGAACCCGAGGTACGGGAGCCGGGAGTGGCCCGCCTACGCGCCTTCCACGAGGCGTACAACACCGAGCCCGTTGAGCCCGGGTCCGTGGTCGCGCGGGAAGGCAGCCCCCTGCGGCTTCTCGCCGTCGTCCACGACCTGTCACAGGACACGACCTGGCGCGAGGAGTGGGTCGCCGCCGCGCTCGATGCGGTCTTCCGCGAGACGGATGCATGGAACGTGCGCAGCCTCGCCCTGCCGCCTCTGGGCCGGGTACACGGTGCCCTCCCGCGGGAGCGGCTCGTGGCGCTGCTCCGTGCCGCACTGCGAACCCGTACGCCTCGACATCTCGAGCGGCTGTTCCTCGTCGTTCCCGACGACGAGACCGCTATCTTCCAGAAACTGCTCGGGTCCGGTCTCTGGCGCTGAAGGGTCGAAAAGGAGCGGCCCGCCGGGGCGGGCCGCTGGTCGCACGCTGGCTCAAATCCGAAGTCGAGGTCAGCTGTAACGAGATCCTTCGCCCCGCCTGTGGCAGGGCTCAGGATGACATTGGGTCGCGCAGGTGCGGCCGGGATCCCTCACCTTCGCTGCGCTCAGGTTCGGGATGACTTCGGGCCGCCCGCAGGCGGCCCCGAAGTCACTTCTCCCACTCCTTGATCAGGTTGTCCACCATCGACGTGTCGGCCTTGGCATCGGCGGTCTTCCCGACCGCTATGGCTTTCTTCGCCAGCGCGATGGCATCCGCCTTCTTCCCCTCCATGGCGAGCATGCGCGCCTGGCCGCTCAGGTTGTACATCGTCTCCTTGACCGCCACTGACTTTGCGAGCCACGCCTTGGCGTCGGCGGCATTCACATTGTTGTCGAGGCAAAAGGCCGCGGCGCGATAGGGTGTGCGCCAGTCGTCGGGCTTGGCGTCGGCGACCGCCTTGCGGGAAGCCGCGAGCACCTTGTTGATCGTGTCCACCTTGAACGTAAACGACACCCGGAGCTTTTCCCATGCCAGGGCGACCTGCGCCGACTCGGTCGAGACGGCGGGGAAGGAGAAGGTCATCACCTCGTGGAACTCGGCGGGCTGAGGCTTGGCCTTGATGCGCAGCGCGTCCTCGGCCTGCTTGTATTCGTAGGCCCCCCACTGCTTGGCGCCCTTGTTGAAGACCACCGTCCACTCGTCCTTGCCGGGTACCGTGAACAGGCCGTAGGTTCCGGCGGGCAGCGTGGTGGCCTCGATCGTGACGTCGTCGGCAAACGTGATTGTCGTGGCCTCGTTGGCCCCGGTCCGCCACACCTGGTCGTAGGGGACGAGCCCGCCCCAGATCGCACGCCCTCTCACGCTGGGCCGACAGTAGGCGATCGTGACGTCCGTGAGCCCAACGGTCTGCGTGACCGTGGCCTTCGGACTGGGGCGCGGCAGGTCCAGCTGCTGCGCCCACGCGACGGAGACGAACAGCGATGCAACAAACGCTGCGATGAGACACGACGAGAACTTCCTCATGGTTGACCTCCCTTGCGGCGCGAGGTTAAGACAGAGTCGCATCCCCGTCAAGCGCGTGTCGCCAGCATACTCACGGACGTGAACGTCCCGCGGGTGATGTCCGGGCAGTCCGGCGCTACGAGGAATGACCGGGGGAGCGATCGCCGCTGCAGCCCTTGCAGCCCCCGCCGCAGTCGGCGGGTTATTCGCGGTCGCGGGCTCGGGAGATTCGCGCCAGGTCGCTTTTCCATCGCGCGCGTGATAGCTTCACGTACCGTTCGCTTCGCCGTGTCACCGGTGGGCGCGCGGAGCAATGCGGCTTCGGAGGTGGGCTTGGGTACCAACCGTGGAGCGTCGATCACAAAGCGGGAGCGCGAGCGCGCCCGCCAGCAGCGACAGAAGGACAAGGCGGAAAGGCGCGTCCAGCGCAAGGCTGAGAAGCAGGAACGCCCGGCACACGAACCCGGCGTGGATCCCGACATCGAGGGCATCGTGCCGGGACCGCAGCCCCGTCCGCTCGATGACTAGCGAGCCGTGGGGCGAGTCCTGGGGCCCGACCCGGCGGCTGGGTGCAAGGTAGGCAAGCGCCTGGCTAATGAAGCTGCTGGGCGATGAAGTCCTCGATGGCGTGTCGCTCCGCCTCGGCGCTCTCGACGAACTCCACTCCGATCTGTGTGACCCGGCCTGTCTTGGGGTCGGTTACCTCCCGGGAGTGGACGATGCGTCCTCTGGTCTGGAGCACGACACCGTGCAGGTGGACTTCCATGTCGAAGGTGGTCCCCTCCGGGGGCGCCGTCTCGGTCTCGAGGAGCAATCCCGAAGCACTGATGGTCTTGACCACGAACGCGTACTCCGTGTCCAGATCGACCGGTTCTGTGAGCTTGAGCTTGAAGCGGCCAGAAATCCTCGTGTCCAGGGCGATGATCGCCGTCGCCTCAAGGAAGCGTGTCAGCTCCTGCGCCTTGTCGGTCAGAATGTCCTCGAACCGGAAGCCAGCGTGGTAGACGCTCTTGGTCTCGCCGCCATCGGTCTTCCGGATGCCCCGTAGGTGACACCACACAACGCTCCCGGAGAGCGTGAGTACGAAGTCGTTGCCGTGTTTGAGGGTCAGCGAGTAAGAGCGGCCGACCCGGACCTGGGTGTCGGTCTCGACCGCCATCCCGGTGAGGCTCATGTTGATGATCTTTGCACCGGAGCTGAAGCGCAGGGTCCCCTTCACGTCGTTAACCTGGTGACGCGGGTGCCGGCGGCGCTCCTTGGTGGGGATCTTTCCCGTCATTACTGAGAAATCATAGCAGAAACCGGGGTTTTCCTGACCCGCCAAGGTGGCCTTTCGTGCCCTTCTCACCATGCCGAAGCGCCGGGAATTCCCGGGTTTGGCGTGCCTGTTGAAGACTGCGACCGGTTCTATGGACCCCAGCTACGTGGTTCATCCCGGGTCTGGAGGCACCATGGGTCTGGATTGGGACATGTTCATGTTCTTCCTCGGGTTCTCGGCCGGCGCCATCGTCGTGCTGGGCGGGTTTCTGCTGGCCCGGGTGAGGCGCGAGGGCCTGCGGAACGGCGATCGGTTCCTGAGAAACCTCGGGTCGGTCGGTGCCCAGCGCTTCCTCGAGGCTGCTCAGGACTGACGGGTTGAGTCGTCACCGCCTCGCTTGGCCATCGTGAGTCGCAAAGCGCCCATGGGTGGACCTCGGTTGCCGGCGAAACGCTGCGTGCGTATAGATCCTCGAAGACAGGGTGTGGTGCTGTGACCACACCCGCCCTGACGCTTTCCGCGCTGGTCCTCGGCGCCACGGGACTGGTCGGGAGGCGCTGCCTGGACCTGCTGCTCGGGGACGAGGCGTACGGCCGCGTTGTCGTGCTGGCCAGGAAGCCCGCCCCGCGGGAGCACCCCAAGTTGCGCTGGCACGTGACGGATTTTGCCAGGGTGCACGAGTACGGGCGCCTTCTGGGGGTGGACGACGTCTTCTGCTGCCTGGGGACCACGATCCGGGCGGCCGGCTCCCGGGAGGCCTTCTACAAGGTCGACTTCGGGCACGTCGTGGGAGCCGCGCGGGCGACAGCCGAGAGCGGTGCCAGGCAGCTGCTGCTCGTCTCGGCGCTTGGGGCCGACGCCCACTCGCGGGTGTTTTACAGCCGGGTCAAAGGGGAAACCGAGCGGGCGATCCGCGACCTTCCGTTCCGGGGGACACAGATCTTCCGCCCCTCGCTCCTGCTGGGGCAACGGGAGGAATTCAGGCTGGGCGAGCGTGTCGCGGCCCTGGCCCTTGCACCGGTTTCGTTGCTGCTGAAAGGCACGGCCAGGAAGTACCGGCCCGTGCCGGCGAGGGCGGTGGCGGAAGCGATGGTGAGGGTCGCGAAGATCGCCCCTCCGGGCGTGAACGTCTTCGAGTCCGACCGTATTGTCGCGCTCGCTGCCGCCTAATGGATCGTTGGACCGCCGCCTTCGTCGCCGCGGTCCACCACCCGCAGCCCGCGCTTCCGCGCCAGCCGGTCTACCTTGCGCGTGAGGCGGGAACGTCGCCACTCGAGCCACCGGGTCTGCATCCTGCGTCCCGCGACGCGGCGTGACAGCGCCAGCACGCTGATTCCCGTCGCGCCGCAGATGCCGGCGAAACCGGAGAGGTCCTTCGTGCCCAGGTACGCCACGAAACCGATCACGATTCCGAGCCACACGAACCAGCGCGCCCGAAGCGGGAGCACGAAGAAGGCGAGAATCGTGGCGTCCTTGTAGACCGTCGCAAAGGAGGCGATCAGGATCGTCATGAGAACCCGCTGGCCCTGCATCAACTGGAACGGGACCGGGGTCGGGCTTTGGCCTGCGAGGGCCTCCAGGGCGATCTGGGTGACCACGGCAACCAAGGCCGCACCCGGCACCGCCAAGGCGAGCAACCTCCAGAAACCCCGGCGTCCGAGCCGCGCGTGCACGTCCGCTCCAAACCAGTAGACGATGAACAGCTCGAGCAGGAACCAGAGGCTCGGCCCACCCACGCCGGAGAACGCGTACGTGCCCAGTTGCCAGACGAAGCCGGAACGCCACACGGCGGGCGTAAGGCGGAGTGTGGCGGGGATGATCGCCGTTGACTCGAAGAACTGGAGCGCGAAGGTGACAAAAAGCGCAACCAGAACCGCGACGACGTCGCGCGGCGGGCGACCCGACAGGCCGCCGAATCCGCCGAACCCAACCTGAGTCCGGAACTGTCCACCCGATGGCACGCTCTCTCTCCCGGGCCCATCTTTCCCGATCTGTTCCCCGTGCGCAACTCTCGGTGCCTCTTTTTCGTAATCTCAATGCCGCAGGTTGCCCGGGTGCAGCCGCGGCCTGGGTCGGCAGGGAGGCGTGGGACAAAGGAAGAACGGGTCACGCTCATTGAACGCTACGCCTTGGGCGCCGAAGAGGTCGTGAGCAGCCTCGTGGGTTTCCCACCCGACGACCTTCCAAGGAGGGCGTTCCCGGGGAAGTGGAGCGCGGCGGAGGTCGTCCACCACCTCGCGGACAGCGAGATGATCTCGGCAATCCGGCTTCGCCGGCTGATCGCCGAGCCGCGCCCCGTCATCCACGGATACGATCAGGAGGCCTTCGCGACGCGGCTCCGGTATGCGGGGCGTGACATCCAGCCCGCGCTGGACGCGCTCCGCAGCGCCCGTGCGACCACTGTCCAGCTCCTCAGGGGCATGTCGGAAGAGGAGTGGAGTGCGGCCGGGTGGCACACCGAGATCGGGCTTTACACGGCCGAACGCTGGCTGGAGATCTACGCCAAACACGCCCACGCTCACGCGGAGCAGATTCGGTGGCTGCGTGCAGCGCTCAAGAACGGGTAAGGCTGACGGCTCCCGCATCCGCGAATGCACGCCCGATCAGTGGACGCATGTCCCCGGCCTGACGGGACGAGCCACGTAACCGCGCTGCAAGTCCTTGACCCTGAAGATCTCCCACGTCATTCCGTCGAGGTTGAACCGGTCGCCCAGTTGGGGCGAGCGCACCATCGCGACCGACGCGACACGGGCATGGTCGCCGTGGTCGAGAATTACGAGAACCGAGTGTTCCTGCAGGTCGTGCTCTGAGGGACGGACCCCGCTGACCGCAAAAGGCACATACGCCATAAGCCCCCCAATCGCTCCGCTGGTCGCGGCGTCCACCCACCGCGCGCACCCACCATCTGCACTTCATTAGACGCACAGAAGCCTGCTCAGGTTCACGGGGCGCGACGGGGATGGGCCTCCCGTGTGAGAAGGGTCACAGCTGGCGCGCGCTGCGGGGGTCATGCTATTGTCACGGAGGGGGCCATGCAGATGGACTCTTCGGCGGACTGGTACACCGTGCTCCCGGTGGGGTTCGAGCCTGCCGGGCTGGAGAGGCTTCGCAGGGCATTGACCCCCCTTCAGGCGGTCGTCACGGGCGGGGCCGACGACTGGTCGGAGGCGGTCGAGTTGGCGTCCATCGGCCACTACGATGCCCTCGCCGTGGCGTACCCGCTACGCGGAGCTCCAATGTCGACCTTCCTCGCCGCCCTCCGAAAGCCGGACTGCCCGTGCCGGACCTCATCGGTGGTGCTGGTCGCCCATGAGCGCTACCGATCCGAGGCGGAGATGTACGCCGGTCGGGGCGCGAACCGCGTGGTCACATGGGAGGAGGTCGAGCTGCGGCTGGCGGAGGTCCTCGACCGTCTGTTCAGCACCGCACCCAGGCTCCCACTGACCATCCCGAGCCGGATCCAGGTGGTCGCCGACCGCCCCGTAAAACGGGTCGACTGCCGGACCGTTAACATCTCGACCACCGGCATGCTCCTGGATATCCCCCACACCTTCCGACCCGGGACGGTGCTGGCCTTCGAGCTGTTGCTCCCGGGTTCCCACGAGCCGATCCGGGGCCGAGCGCGGGTCGTCCGGCGCACCGCCGAGCCGAGTGAGCCGTTCTCGGGAGTGGGTGTGGTGTTCGCCGCCTTCGATGAGAGCAATGAGGGGCGGCTGGTCTCGTACCTGGATCGCTTCGCAAGCTGAAACTCCAGCCATTCTCGGGCGCTCGCCTGCCCCTGACCGATCGTCGAGGGTCAGGCTCGGCTTCGCAGAGGTTGACGGGGCCTGACGTGGACTCCATACTGTCTACCAAAAGAACGCCACTCTGCCGGAGGGTCGGCAAACGAGGGGAGTTTTCTCACGACGCCACTCGGTGTGTCGCTGTGGTCCTGCACGCCGCATCTGGTCGAACTACGGAGAAGGAGAAGGAGGTAAGACGCTTTGGCCAAAATCGTCCTTATCATCGCGGCTGTTGTCGAGATCCTTTTTCGGGGGCTTCCGTCCTTCTTTGCCAGCGAACCGATAGCACGGCTCTTTGGGCTCGAGTATATCCCCGGAGCCCTCGTGTACGTCCATCCGTTTGGCGCCTTGATGCTTGTCTTTGGCGTCATGTTTCTGGTGGCCTCCAAGAATCCGGCGAGGCACAGTCTGATCATCGACATGGGTATTCTGCGATACGCCCTCGGCACGTGTTCCTACGTGGTTACGCTGGTCACGCTTGGTTCCATTGCCACCTTCTGGTGGGTCCACCTTGTCGTGGATGTTGTGCTTCTGGTTCTGTTTTTGGCTTCTCGCCCAAAGGCTGCCGTGGCGTCAGCCTGAGCGGTGTGCGGGGTCACAGCGACAATCTCTGTTCGTAAGGGTCCAAGGTGTGAGGCCGTGTTGGTGTACACGAGCCAACCAGCCGTGTACACGGGGCCAAGCCGGCGCTTCTCTAGTCGGAAACGGCGTTTGGCGGAGTAGCCACCGGAAGCTCCACGGAGAAACGGGTTCCGCGCCCGAGCTCGCTCTCGACGGAGATGCGACCTCGCACCTCCTCTATGATCTGCTTGGAGATCGCGAGCCCGAGGCCTGTGCCCCCGTGGGTCTTGGTGGTGAAGAACGGGTCGAAGATCTTCACGAGGACGTCCTGCGGTATCCCCGACCCGTTGTCCTCGACCTCGAGCCGGACAAAGTCCCCGGCTGGCCGCAGCCGCAGCGACACGAGGTTCTGTCCCCGCGGGCGATCCGGAAGCGCCTGAAGCGCGTTGATGAGCAGGTTCATGACAACCTGCCCCAGCTTGTTAGGCGACCCCAGGACCGGCGGGCTGGGCTCGATCTCGACCTGAATCTGGGCCCGTTTGAGCAGCTCGGCGCGCACGCACCTGAGGGTGAGGTTTGCCACTTCCTTCATGTCGGTGGTCCGTTCCTCGTCCCGCCGCCGGTGGGAAAGCTCGATTCCGGAGGTGATCTCGGTGATCTGATCAACGGCCTGCTTTGCCCTTGAGATCTGGTCGCCGACCTTCTTCACGGATTCAACCTCGTCGGGTGCGATCGACCGTCCCGAGCTCAAGCCGTCGATCATGCTCTTGAGCCGCATCTCAGCGAGGTCGAGAGTCGTCAACAGCGCTGTGAGCGGACTGCGCAACTCGTGTGCGACGCTCGCGGCGACCACCCCGAGCGAGTAGACGCGCTCGGTCTCGAGGAGACGCCGCTCCAGCTCGCGGACCTTGCGCCTCGTGTCGTACACCTCGAGGGCATCGCGAAGCGTGGCCTTGAGGTGCTCCGGCTCCCACGGTTTTCTCAGGTAACCCCGCACCTGACCCCGGTTGATTGCGTTGATCGCGTCGGTCAAGTCGGAGTACGCGGTGATGAGGATCCTCACGGCGTCCGGGTAGTGCTCGCGCGTGGCCTCAAAAAGCTCGACGCCCGTCATCCCGGGCATCCGCTGGTCGACGAGAAGCACGGCGATCTCGTGCTGGCGCATGATCGCCAGGGCCACCTCCGCGCTCTCGGCCGTGACGACGTCGAACTCGTCGGCGCACGCAGCCTGCAGGACCGTCAGGTTCGCCGCGTCGTCGTCAACGTAAAGAATCGTTCGCTCCATCACCCGCCCTTCCGCGTTCGCGTCAGCAAGACCGCTTCGGTGCTTCCCCTTCAGAGCAGAGTACCATCCGGCGCTAGTGCTTCCTCACGACGAGGAAGTAGTACGCCTTTCCGGGCTCCAGCACGACGTCCGGCTCCGCGGTCTGAGGCAGTAGCTCTGCCAGGCGTAGCATCTCCTCACGGGTCCGGTACAGCATCGTCCAGTCCAGAATGAACTCCGGAGACCAAAAGTGCTCGTTAGGACCCATTGCGTTTCCGACAGCCAGCAGCCCGCCGGGGGCCAGCTGCTCGTAGAGGGCCCGGATCAGCACCTGCGCCGTAGACTCGCGGAGATAGTCGAACAGCCCGGTCACAAAGATGAAGTGCTGCGGGTGTTCGATCGGCACCAGGGATGGATCCCGGAGCACCTGGATGAACGACAGGTTCAGACACTGGATCGTCGCGTTAGCCCCGGTATCCACAACCTGGCGCTGGCTCTCATTGAACGCGATGGAAAGCGCCTCCTCTTCCTGGTCGATCAGCGTGAAGGCGACTTGGCCGCGCCAGCTCTTGTGGCAGCCGATAAAGTCGGAGACCTCTCGGGCCGGGCCGCACCCGAGGCTGGCGATCCGGAAGACCGGATCGTCCGTGTCCACGCCCAGGTAGCGCTCGTACTCTTTCTGCATCATCTGGACCACGAAATCCTTCCGGGTGCGTACTCCAGCGGAAAGGGGGTGTTCGACAGCAAGCTTGTGGAACACTCGCGCGAACACCGAGTCGCCCTCGAGAGCGTTGTTGTAATAGTAGAGCATCACCTGGTAGTCGCCGGAGTAGCCAAGAGGTTTGGTGTAGGCACGGTGGACCAGTGGGCAGGGCAGCAGAATCGGCGTAACCAGCGTTTCGGTGTGGTCCTTGGCGGCAACGAGGACCTCGCGGTCTTGCAGGCACTCGACCGCCGCCCGAGAAGTGGCGCGCTGGATTTCTGCCCACGGCTCCCGAAGGGCCACGAGGGCACGCTCCTGCAAGCCCGCAATCGCCTCACTGCCGCCTCCACCGCCAGCCTTGTAGCGTGCTTCGTGCCTGTCCAGGCTCTGGTGGTAGAACTGCAAGAAGTACACCGCGCGAGAAACGGCCTCCTGGAAACCCCTCGGAATCCGAGTACGCCAGTACTCGGGCCCGAACTTGAGCTGTTTTTCGAGGCGGCCTTCCTCATCCTGGCGCAGGATCGCAGGGAGGTCGAGAAAGCCGCTTGTCAGCCCGAACCCGATCCGGCTGCCCTTCTTGGGGCCCGGCTCCACACGGGCTACCCGCGCCCGCCCCTTGTAGACCTCCTCGTTGTAGAGGAGCAGCGTGAGCTCGAGCTCTGTTCCAACCGGCCACGGCTGGATTCCGTCGCGTGAGATGAGGGAGACCCCGTTCATTGAGAGGTCGAAGAGCGGGTACTCTTTGCCCTCAACCAGAAGTTGAGGCTGAGCATCGCGCGAAAGGAGGTCCCGCACGCGGCGGCGTTCCGGCCGGAAGAAGACCGCCCGCCCGAGGGCCCCCATCAGCTCTTCATAGGACTTCGGCATCAGCCTCCCACCCCCGGCCGAGCGGCTAAGCCGCGTGACGCGTCCGCCCAGGCGCCTGGGCCGCCGTCACCAGCGGCCGAGTCGCTCCCGCCGCCCCGGTGCAGCGCCCTGTGGTTCGTCACCTTCATTTGCCAACGGCCACCGGAAGCTCAACCACGAATTCGGCCCCGCCTCCCGGTCGGTCCTCCACCCACAGTGCCCCGTGATGCGCCTCGACTATTCTACGGGAAAGGTAAAGCCCGAGACCAACACCGGAGCCGGCCTCGCGCGTCGTAAAGAACGGGTCGAAGATTCGTTGTGCGATCCCGGGCGGAACCGCGGGGCCATCGTTTCCCATCCGGACAGTGAGTCGCTGGCCCTGCTCCGCCACGTGCAGAAAGAGGTTTCTGGCTCCGGCGCGCAGCGCATTGTCGAAGATGTTGAGAAAAACCTGGTTGATAGGCCCAGGGGGTGCCGCCGCGCTGGCATCGGTTTCGTACATGCGGTGAACGGTCACGTCCTTCATGCGGTGCTCGATCAGCCGCAGCGTCGCGTCGAGACCCTCGCGCACGTCGAAGGGTGTGAGCCCTCCCAACTCGGCTGGACGGGCATGCGTCTCGAGCGCGGTGGTGATGCCGTGGATGCGCTGGGCACCGTCGCTGATGACGCCGATGAGCCTCTCCGTCATCTGGGCCTCGGCCTTGCCCGTGGCCAGGACACGCGCCGCGTTCAGGATCGCGTTCACCGGGTTGCGCACCTCGTGCAAGATGCCGGCGGCGAGCATGCCGACCACCGCAAGCTTCTCGCGTTCGGCGAGCTGCAGGCCGAGGGCGCGCAGCTTGAGCTGGGCGCGCACGCGTGCGAGCAGCACGCGGGGATGAAACGGCTTGGCGACAAAGTCGTCCGCGCCGTGCGCGAAGCCCTCGAGCGTAGCTTCCGAGCCCACGCGTGCGGTGAGGAGCAGCACGGGGATGTTCTTCAGAGCCGGCTCGGCCTTGATGTCGCGGCAGAGCTCCGTGCCGGTGCGCCCGGGCATCATGACGTCGGAGATCACGAGGTCGGGCATCTCCCGGCACACCAGCTCCCAAGCCTCATCGCCGTCGGTTGCGGTCGCGAGGTCGAACTCGGGTTCCAGCAGCCCCCTGATGAACTCGCGCACGTCGCCGTGGTCCTCTGCCAGGACAATCTTGGCGCGCCGAGACCCGCCGAAGAGGACAGGCTCAGGAGGCGCCGCTTCAGGTTGCTCCTGCGCGGGAACCGCCGTCGTGCCGGCAGTCTTTTCACCCGATGTGGTGTCCTCAGTCCGACGCCGGAGGTCCTCCCGGGGCGTGAACTCCCTGCGTCTCTCGATGACCTCGGGGCGAATGTGATCCCTCCCGAAGGGGATGAAGAACGAGAAAGAGCTGCCCTCGCCGAACCGGCTCGCCGCAGTCATGGAGCCACCATGAAGCTCGACCAGCTCCTTGGCGAGGGCAAGACCGATACCGACGCCACCTTCTCGCCTCTGCTCGGCCGCGGAGGCCTGGTAGAACCTCTCGAACACGTGGGGGAGCGCGTTGGGGGGAATCCCGCGTCCCGTGTCGCTGACCTGCAGGCTCACTCCGGTGGGGAGATCCTCGACGCGCAGTTCGACGCGACCGCCCGACGGTGTGAACTTGAGGGCGTTTCCGATCAAGTTGGTGATCACGATCTCGAGGCGGTGCGCGTCGCCGAAGATCTTCCTACTCGCGGGCTGTGCAATAAAGTTGAACGCGATGCCCTTCGTCATGGCTGCCGGCATGCTGTTCTCATGCACGGTCGCGGCAATGGCGCGGAGGTCGACCTCCGCCAGGTTAAGCCTCAGCCCGCCGGCGTCGAGCCGCGAGAGGTCGAGCAGATCGTCGATCAGGCGTAGCAGCCGGTGGGCGTTCCTGCGGACCACCCGGAGGTACTGAAGCTGTTTGCGGTCGGCAGTGGACTCGGCCATTTCCTCGATCGGCGCCAGGATCAGCGTGAGCGGGGTCCGCAGCTCGTGGGAGACGTTCGCGAAGAACTGGCTCTTGAGACGGTCCAACTCCTTGAGCCGTTCGAGCGCGTCCTGGAGTTCCGTCGTCGCGCGAGCCAACCTGTGCCGGGCGTTGGCCTCGCGGCGCGCGACGGCGGACAGCTCGGAGCGAGTCGAGTAGTCCCGCCGCGCGAGGTCGTACTTGAACGAGGCCGTCGCGATGGAGAGGCCAGTGGCCGTCGCGACGAAGAACACGCTGCCGAGGAGGTCACCGGACGAGATGCTGGAAGGCCAGATGAGAAACCCCAGGAGACCGCTTGCGATGATCGCGGCGACGCTGGAGATGGCCCACCTGGGGGGCCAGAACGGCAACAACCCGGCTCCGAAGATGATGATCGAGAACCCCATAACGTATGCAAAGAAGCTCCCGGCTGCCACCAGCGGGAGCATCGGCGCAATGCAGGCGCCGAAGACGAAGGCGACAATCCAAAAAGCCTCCCACGTGTAGCGCCGTAGCCCGGGCCGGGACACCAAAAGAACGGTGAGGGCGTTGGCGGCGGTCCCGATCACCCGGAGCGTGAGAAAGTACCGCCAGTGGTTGGGAACGAGGACGTAGTCAAAGAAGCCCCAGGCGAGGTAGGCGACGTTGAACACCCCAACCGTCCAGAAGAGCAGGGGAAGGTTGGTCCGGCGCAGCTCCTCATGGAAGAGTGTCAGGTTGATACGTACGCGGCCGCGAGGCAGGACCGAAGGTGCGAACGCGCCTTCGGACTCCGATTCGAGCTCGGCCAAGTCATCGCCCGCCAGCGAGGGCTGCTGAGCACCCACCTCCCCGACGGCGGCGGTTACACCGCCGTGGACAGGCCCTTCGCCGCTGACGGCCGCGCCGGACTCTCCGGAAGGCATCGCGCGCTCTCTCGCCTTGTTCCGCCAATCCAGTTTAGCACCGTATCTGCTTGCTTGAGAGCGGATTGGCTCACTCCAACGGGGAGTGTCGGTGCGGGCGGTGCCGGCTCATCTCGCGAGCGCGCTCTCCCCGTTCACGGGGTGCGAAACCGAGGGATTTTGGCTTCGCGGAGCGATTGCTAGACTTCCCGCGTGACCAGCCCCAACGACGTCTCGCTCGTGCCCAGGATCGAGGCGGAGCTTAGGCGTCGGGGCGATCCCAAGCGCGCCGAAGGCGCCAAGCGCTACCTCAAGAGCGAGCTGACCTTCGTCGGTGCCGACACCAGGACGGTTCGGGAAGCGGCGAGGGGTGTGATAAGGGAGCTGGCCCCACTGAATCGCGCGGGCCTGCTGGCACTGGTCGACGACCTCTGGCCGCGTGGGATCTTCGAGCTCCGCGCCCTGGCCGTCGAGTTGCTAAAGGCGCGGTGCGCCGTGCTGCTTGCCAGAGACCACAGGCTGATCGAGCGCCTCATCCGCGACTCGCAAACCTGGGCGTTCGTGGACTTCCTCGCCATCCAGGTCGCCGGGCCGCTGGTTGTGCGTTTCCCGGATCTCGGTACGGTGCTGGACCGGTGGGCGGCGGACAGCGACTTCTGGGTGCGCCGCGCGGCGATGCTGGCCCTGCTCCTGCCCCTGCGTCGCGGCGCAGGGGACTTCGGGCGTTTCTCGCGGTACGCAGACGGCATGCTCGAGGAGAGGGAGTTCTTTATTCGAAAGGCGATCGGCTGGGTCCTGCGGGAGGTCGCCAAGAAGCGGCCGAAGCTCGTGGACGCGTGGCTGGCGCCCCGAATCCGCCGCGCCTCGGGCGTAACCGTGCGCGAAGCGGTCCGTTACCTCCCCCCGAAGCGGCGGGAGGCACTGCTCGCGGCTCGTGCCGGGGCGACCGGCTCGCCACGGCGCCCTTCGCACGTGATCAGTCGAATGACGCCGGTCGGTTCCTGAGGGCCGTCGAAACGCAGGATCCTCCGGGAGCCTCAGTCGAAGAACCGCTCGGAAACGTGATAGATAAGGGAAGCGTTTGACCTCATCCCGGCGTTCTCGTCTTCGATGGTCCACGTGCACAGCGTTCGGATGACCGTCGCGCCGGTTCTCGCCGCACTATGCGTGGCGTGCGGGACCGGGGCGGCGCAATCACATAGGAAGCCGCGTCGAGTCTGCCCGCCGCCGGTAGTGGACGGCGCCCTGGGGCTTGCCCGGCACTATGCGCCTTGGGTTCTTCAGGAGACTCACCCGACAGGGGGCCGGCAGGATCTGCCGGCGCCCGTGGACTTCGACGGCAACCTCAACGGTGATGACAACTGGCAAAACCTCCCGAACTACGAGCTCCTGCCCACCCTCTACTATGCCCACGTTGAAACGGCAACTCACCACTTCCTGACGTTCCACATCTTTCATCCGCGTGACTGGGAACCCATCGACCTTCCGCTCCACCTCACTCACGAGGGCGACGGCGAGAACCTTCAGGTGGTCGTCAGCAAGGCGAGCGACGACGTCGTGCTGCTCTTCACACAGGCCCACTACCGTGGTGGCGCTTATGAGAAGCCCGGTGCCGGATTCGGCGGCGAGCGGGAGCACCTCCGGGGCCCGATCCTGCTCGTGGACGACGAGGGGCGGCCGAGCAGGACCGGGACCCACGCTGCAGTGTTTGTGGAGGCCAAGGGACACGGAATCTACGGCGCCCTCGGAGAAGGGTCACGGGTGGTGGTTTCGCCCGAAGGCGCCGCACGCTTCTCGCGCGATGGCCTGGTGCTGCGACCAGCACGCGACGGCGAGGCGGTGGCCGAGCCTCCTCTCGGCTCCGTAGGGCCGGTCCCGTACCGGTTGGAGTCAACGACAGCAAAGCTCTGGCTTGCGCTCCGCCGCGGCGAGCTTGTTGGGAAAGGACATCTCCTGGACGGGGTCGTACCCTACGAGGACTCGCGGGTGCGCGTGGCGCTTCCGCGCTATCACGAGGGTAACCGGTTGAGTGGCCCGTTCGGGCCCGATCGTGGCATCTCGCCGTTTGCGGTGGACTTCAGCTGGAAGACGGGGACCCTGGGCTCGCTCTTTTTCGATCCCGCACGACGCTACGCCGAAGTCCTGTCCGTTCCCCAGCCCTGGTCGCTGGAGTACATCAACTACCCGTTTGCGACGCATTGAAGGCGTTTGTGTCGCGGCCCTTGGTGCCTTCGCGGGGTAGACTGTGCCACGGAGGCAACCGATGGCAGAGGACACCACCGTTCTGGAAATGGCGCGAGGGATGACCAGACGCCAGCTTGTGGCGTGTGGCATGGCGACCGGCGTGGCGTTGGCGGCCGGAGTCCGGGGCCGAGCGGCAGGCGCGCCGTCGCCCGAAGCCTCGAGTACCGTCCCCCCGTTCGAGCTGGAGGAGGCTACGATCGCCGAGCTTCAGGCGGCAATGCAATCGGGCAGGCACACGGCGCGCTCGCTGGCCGAGGCGTACCTCGCGCGCATCGATTCCGTTGACCGCGCCGGACCTACGCTTACCTCGGTGATCGAGGTCAACCCTGACGCCCTGGCGATCGCGGAAGTGCTCGACGCGGAGCGAAAGGCCGGCCGAAAACGCGGACCCCTGCACGGCATCCCCGTAGTGATCAAGGACAACATCGCCACCAAAGACAGGATGATGACGACCGCCGGGTCACTCGCGCTGGTCGGAGCCAAGGCGCCGCGCGACTCCTTCGTGGTCGAGCAGCTCCGGAGAGCGGGGGCGGTTATCCTCGGCAAGACCAACCTCTCCGAGTGGGCCAACTTTCGGTCCTCGAAATCGTCGAGCGGCTGGAGCGGCAGGGGCGGCCAGTGCAAGAACCCGTACGCGCTCGACCGCAACCCCTGCGGGTCGTCCTCGGGCACCGGCGCGGCAATCGCCGCCAACCTTGCGGCGGTGGGTGTGGGGACCGAGACCGACGGGTCGATTGTTTGCCCATCGCACGCCTGCTCACTGGTCGGGATCAAGCCCACCCTGGGTCTCGTGAGCGGCTCGGGCATCGTGCCCATTGCTCACAGCCAGGACACCGCTGGCCCTATGGCACGCACGGTTGCCGACGCTGCAGCGCTTCTCGGCGTGCTTGCGGGAGCAGATGGGCGGGAGGCGGGGCGCGGCAAGGTCGTTGACTACACGCTCAGCCTCGACCCGAAGGGTCTTGCAGGTACGCGGATCGGGGTCGCACGCGAGAAGCTTTTCGGCTACAGCCCCGATGCGGACGCGCTTCTGGAATCGGCGATCAAGGAGATGGCGCGGCTGGGTGCGGTCATCGTGGATCCGGCGAACATACCCCACCTCGGGGAGTACGACGATGCCGAGTTCGAGGTCCTGCTCTACGAGTTCAAGTCGGACCTCAACGCGTACCTTGCGGAGTGGGCAGGAGGCGCACCGGCTCGAACGGTCGCGGACCTTATCGCGTTCAACGAGGAAAAGCGGCACGAGGAAATGCCGTACTTCGGGCAGGACATCATGGAGAAGGCGCAGAAAAAGGGCCCGCTGACCGACAAGGCGTATCTCAAGGCGCTCGAGAAGTGCCGCAAGCTCTCGCGAGAGAAGGGGCTGGATGTGGTGTTCCAGAGGGACCGGCTGGATGCCGTTGTCGCGCCGACCGGGAGCCCCCCGTGGGTCACGGACCTGGTCAACGGCGACCACTTCCTCGGGGCTAGCTCGACCCCCGCGGCCGTTTCGGGCTACCCGAGCATGACGGTACCGGCCGGGTATGCCTTCGGGTTGCCGGTCGGCATCACGTTCATCGGGAAGGCTTTGGGGGAGGCGAGCCTGATCCGCCTCGCGTTTGCCTTCGAGCAGGCGACGAAGGTCCGCAAGCCGCCCCGTTTCCTGTCGACGGCCGACCTCTCGCACCGCTGAGCGTCGACAAACCCGGCGGTCGGCCTCCAGACACGCGGGGTACGTGGCCCGCATGGCCGGGACCACCGTCAACGGCCGACGCGGGCGGAAACCGGCTCAAGAGCCCTTGAGCATTGCCAGTGCCTTGTTGCGGACGAAGGCGTACGTTCCGCTGAAGCCGTTGAAGTTGGCTGCCCGCTCCAGCGTCGTTTTTGCGCTGCTGGTGTCGCCCGCCCCGGCGTAGGCCTTCGAAAGGTTGAACAGGACGCGGGGATCCTGCCTGCCGGCCTGCTCGAGTTCGCGCACGGCCGTCGGGAAATCGTCCTTCGCGAGGGCGATCAGCCCCTGCAGCTCATGGGTGCGGCGGACCTCGAACGGGATCTTGCGGGTTTCCACTTGTTGGCGGAACCCATCAGCGGTCGCGGCTGCAGCGGCGACATCGTTCCGTTGGAGCTCGACCCGCGCCACGTTGAACAGGTAGTTTCGGCGCGCGGCCTCCTTGACGTCGGCAGTGACGATGGCGGTCTGTGCCATCTGCATCGACTGGGTGAACTTCTCCATCGCCTCGTCGGTGCGGCCGGCCGCGAGAAGGATCTCGGCCTCAAAACCGAGGTCCCCTGCCATCGCGAACTGGTCGTTGCCCCCCTTCGCGACCTCATACTGGCGGTTCACCTCGTCAAGCGCCTTCGCGGGATCGTCCTCATGCAGGTACGAGATCGCCGTCCAGGTGTAGGCCGTTCGCTTCTCGCCGTCGTTGCGGGCGATGAAGGCGAGCTTGGTGAAGCTGTTGCGTGCCTTAACCGGCTCCCCCAGGAAGATGAGGTCGTTGCCGATGCCGATGTACGAGTTGGCGAAGTTGGGGTTGATCGAGAGCGCCTTCTCGTACTGGACGATCGATTCCCGAAAGCGGCCCATTTTCATCAGGAGCTCAGCGTAAGAGTCGTACGGGTTGGGCTCGTCGGGGATCAGCTGAATGTACGTGGTGAACGCCCTTTCGGCGCCCTCGTAGTCGTTCATGGAGCGCAAGGCGTAGCCGAGCTGGTTGTACGGCGCCGAGAACTTGGCGTTGATCTCCGTCGACCGGCGGAACTCGGCGGCCGCCTGGGGCCACTCCTGCCGGCCGAAGTAGAAGAGGCCGAGTAAGTTGCGCGCACGCTCGTCGTCCGGGTATGCCTGCACGAGAGCGGTGAGGTGCTGGAGCTGTTCGTCCGGGCGACCGTTCACCCCGGCCTCGAGGGCGCGGATGATGTGCCCCTCACCGGTACTTGCTTGGCCGACCTGCTCCGTGGCGCGGCGCACCGCGTCGAAGAAATTGGCGGCGGTCGGGGCGGTGTTGGCGAGGCCCACGGAGGCGAGGGCGAAGCTCGGATCGAGGCGCGCCGCCTCGGCGAAGTGCTCGCGGGCATCCGTTCCTCGGAGCTTCTCCAACAGGTCGCGGCCCTTGAGGTACTCCTTCAGGGCCTTCTTGGACGATGTCGTAATCGGTACCTTTTTCGGCGCATCCGTCGTCACGCCGTTCGAGCATCCGAGAACCGCCGAAACGGCGACGCCGAGGGCCAGGACCCCGGCGGTCGAGCGCTGAATCTGCATCGAATCCCTCCCTTCCGAGCCCGCCCGGTGGGCAGGCTTGTCGTAGACGGGCAGGCTTCCCACGTTGGATACGCCGCGCGGCGTCCAAGGTTTTGCTTGGAGGAAACGACCCGGACACAGGAACGGGACCTCCCATCCAGTTGGGTCGCCGATGGGCTTCGACGGGATCCCTCGCTTCGCTCGGGTTGACTCCGGCTGTAGTGACCCCTCGCCGGCATGCAACGGGATCCCTTGCTTCGCTCGGGATGACTTTGGCTCGCCCCGGCGGGTTTCTGGAACCGATGGGATCCTTCGCTGCGCTCAGGATGACCAAGGCACGGCCCTCAGGCCGCGCCTTGGTCAGTTCGCGAGGACCATCCGGTAGCGGGCCAGGTTCCTGCGCGTCGTGTCAAGGGCCTCGTTGGCCTCCCGCATCGGCACGACCCTGGTCGTGGCCGCAATGCCGTGCCGGGCGGCGAAGGCCAGCATCTCGCGGATGATCGATGGGCTCCCGATCGCGCTTCCCCGGACCGACAGGCTGCCGGTGATGAGCGGTGTCGCCGGGACGACGAGCGGCAACGGGGATGCGCCGAGCTGGCAGAAGACGCCCTTCGGACGCAGCGCTCTCAGGTAGGTCTCCATGTCCGGGGAGGCGTGCGCCGTGTTCAGAATGAGGTCGAGTGAACCCCTGGCGGGATCGCCGGTGAGAAAGTGGTGGGCCCCGAAACCGCGCGCCTCGGGCTCCTTGTCCGCGACGCGGGAAAACGCCGTCACCTCGCACCCTATCGCCCTGGCGAACTGGAGGGCGAGATGCCCCAGTCCGCCGATCCCGATCACGCCGACCCTTGAGCCCATGCCCGCATGAGTCCGGAGCGGTGTGTACACGGTGACGCCGCCGCAGAGCAGGGGCGCTGCTGACTCGGTCGGCAGCTCGTCCGGAATCCTGAATGCAAAGCGCTCATTGACGCGAATCCGGTCCGCGAAGCCGCCGAAGTTCCCCTGGCAAGTCGCCTCGTTTTTGGAGCAGAGGACCTCCTCGCCGGCGCGGCAGTACTCACACTCCCCGCAGCTGCTGCACTGCCAGCCCACGCCCACTCTCTCGCCCGGCGCAAACGCTTTGCCGGCCGCGATGGTGCCGACGATCTCGTGGCCGGGGACCAGCGGGAACCAGTCGCCCCACTCCCCGTCCACGAGGTGAACGTCGCTGTGGCAGATCCCGCAGTGGCTGATCGCGATCTCCACCTCGTCGCTGGCGAGGGGCTTTGGCTCGTACCGGAACGGCTCCAGCCGCGCCTTTGCGTGCTTTGCTGCGTACGCGTTGAACGCCATCAGGGCACCTCGGGGTGCGGCCGAACGAAGCGGCCGCCCAGATCGTAGCACTCCGAACTGTGACCTTCAGGCGGGCAACCAGGCGCGCAGGCGCTGGCAGATGTCGGTGCCGATAATGCCGGTGGCGGCCTCGAGGATCGTGCGGGCGATCTCCCGCGGGTCGCCGGCTCCCGGCCAGTGCTCGTCCACCGGTAGGGGGCCGCAGGCCTCGCAGAGGCGATCGACCATCATCGCAGCCAGCACGAGATCGTCGCGGAAGCCGGAAGTGCCCACGACGGCCTCGGGGATGAGATCGTAGGGAGCGACGACGTACTTGATCGCGGAAAGGGTGCAGGTGCGCTCCTGTTCCGGTACCCGTGGGTCGAGAGCGAGCTCCACCAGGAACCGGTATAGTTCAGGCAGGTGGCGGTACAGCTTGGCGTGGGGGAACCTCACGGCCTCGTTGGAGGCGAGCCACGCGTCCACTCGCGTCTGCAGCGTGCTGTAGAAGGACACGACACACGGTTCGGCGGCTTTGGTTGTCATCTGCGTTCTCCGCCGCTTTCTACGCGTCGCCGGCCCAAGAGTTGCCGGGGGACCTCGGCACAGCGTCCGCTCCGCGCTTGCAGGCCCAAGTTCGGCTGGTTGTTTCAGAATGCCGACGATTGCATGAGACGCCGCCGACAGGCCCGGCCCGATGCGGGGCGGTTTCAACCCAGCCGGGGTGGGACACGCGAGCGGCCGGCCGGTTGCCTTCATCCGCGGTTGGAATAGACTGTGAAGCCGGAGGAAGGGCAGGCAGCGAGGAGAACCGAGCACGGTGCGGTCCCCATGAGGTGGCGAATGCGAACCACACGAGTTTTGAGTTGGGCAGTGGTGCTGGTCGTTTGGATTGGTGGCGCCGCGGTTCCGGTCCAGGGACAAAGGGAGGTGCGGCCGGTCTTGGGAGGCCCCTCGTACTTCCCCCTCGGCGTCGGCAACCGGTGGGTGTACCAGAAGGCCGGCGCTGGGGGAACATCCACCTGGAAGGCCGAGGTCGTGGAAGCCAGCGTGCCTGCGAGGCTCTGGTCGTTCTTCCGACTGGACGGTTACTTCCAGGGACCACCGCGCATGGTTCGTGCCGACCGTGGTGGGTCGGTGAGGGAGGTCCTGCCGGACAGTGGCCAGGAGTACCTCTGGTACCTGCTCGGCGCGCCCGTGGGTACGACCTGGCAGCTGCAGCTGGCCCCATTTCCGACGGCCGGCCCAGCTGCCGACTGCGTGGACGGCTCCAGGCTCGTTCTGGCGAGCCGAAACGAGGTCGTCAAGGTGCCTGCGGGAGACTTCACCCGGGTGGTTCGTGTTGACTTCCGTTCGCCCTGCGTCGATGCGGGCACCACGTCGGAATGGTTCGCGCCGGGTGTTGGTCTCGTGCGCCGGGAGGAGACCTCGCTTGCGGGAACGGTGGTAAGCGAGCTGGTGCAGGCGGAGCTGGGCGGGGTGGCGATGCCGCGCGCCGTCTACTCCACGACGCTCTCCCTGGACAGTCCGCGCTACGTGAACAACCTCATGCCGCCGGTGGGACCAGACCCCGTACCGACCGCGCGTGGCTCCTTTGCGGTGCGCAACTTCACGGACGTCCCGGTCGAGCTGACCTTTAGCGGCTGCAAGAGCGCATCCGTGGTGGTGGAGAACGAGGCGGGCGAGGTCGTTGTCCGGACGCGGGCCGACGACGGCGGGTGTTGCACCTGCGCGAGCCTCGTGACGGTCACGCTGTTTCACGACGTGCTCGTGCTGCCTCTTTCCGTCACGTTATCGACGGAAAAGGGCGAACCGCTGCCCACTGGCCGCTACAGCATCACGGTCACCCTCGACACAGTCGGCGAAGCGGTCTTGCGCCCGTCCGCGCGGCTGCCGCTTGAAATCGTCGCCATCTACTGAACTGTTCCGGGCGCGGCGGAGAAGGGCATCCACACCCTCACCGGGGTCTTCGTCACGCTGACACCTGGCCCCTGAAAACGTCGCCGCCGGCACGGGAATATTGAAACATGTTCTCAAGACATGAAACACACAAGAACACGCGGCTCGCGTAGAATGGCCCGTCTGTGTCTGCGCCTTCGGTTCGGTGGGCGCTTTGGGCCGGCAGGCGCACAAGAAAACCCTTGGGAGGTCACACCCATGCGCAAGTGGCTAGCTCTCGTCGTCCTGGCGGTCGCGGCCCTGCCGGTCTTCGCCCAGCAGAGCGCAGTGCCGCCAGCACCAGCCAACCCGTTTTTCGAGGAGTGGACCACCCCATTCGGCGTTCCGCCGTTCGGGCAGATCAGGGAGGCGCACTACCTTCCCGCGTTCAAGGAGGGGATCGCTCGCCAGCGCAAGGAGGTGGATGCCATCGTCGCTAGCTCTGAGGCGCCCACATTCGCCAACACCGTCGAGGCCCTGGACGGCGCCGGCGAGATGCTCGACAAGGTGGAGAGCGTCTTCTACTCCCTCCTCTCGGCCGAGACGAACGACACGATGCAGAGCATCGCGAAGGAGGTCGCCCCGCTCACGGCAGCCCTGAACGACGACATCAACCTCAACGAGGTGCTCTTTGCCCGGGTCAAGGCGGTGTGGGAGAAGCGCAACGCGCTCGACCTCGAGCCCGAGCAGAGGCGGCTCGTCGAGGAGACGTACAAAGACTTCGTCCGGGGCGGCGCCAACCTGGACGCGAAGGGCAAGGAGCGGCTGCGCGCCATCAACAAGGAGCTCTCGCTGATCGGCCTCAAGTTCGGTGACAACGTCCTCAAGGAGACCAACGCGTTCCGCCTGGTGATCGAGAAGGAGGAGGACCTGGCCGGTCTTCCCCCCGGTCTGGTGAGCGCAGCCGCGGATGCGGGCAAGGGCGCCAAGCTCGAGGGGAAGTGGGTGTTCGGCCTGCAGGCCCCGAGCATCTGGCCGTTCCTGCAGTTCGCCGACAACCGCGAGCTGCGCCGCCAGATCCTCACGGCCTACATCACACGTAGCGACCATAACGACGCGAGCGACAACAAGGCGATCCTCTCCAAGATCGCGGCGCTACGGGCCGAGAAGGCGCAGCTGCTGGGCTACAAGACGTGGGCCGACTTCGTCCTGGACAGGAACATGGCAAAGGTGCCGGCCAGAGTTTATGGCCTGTTGGACCAGCTGTGGACGCCGGCGCTCGCGGTCGCCCACCGGGAGGCGGCCGACATCCAGGCCGCGATCAAGGCCAGCGGGCAGGAGTTCAAGCTCGAGCCCTGGGACTGGCGCTACTACTCGGAGAAGGTGAAGAAGGCGCGCTACGACTTCGACGAGGAGGCGCTGCGCCCGTACTTCAAGCTCGGTAACGTGCTCGACGGCGCGTTCTACGTCGCTAACCGACTGTACGGGATAACCTTCACCGAACGGTTCGACCTCCCGAAGTACCACCCGGACGTGCGCACGTTCGAGGTGAAGGACGCGGACGGATCACACCTCGGGGTCTTCCTCTGCGATTACTTCCCGCGGCCTGGGAAGCGTGGCGGAGCCTGGAGCGGGCGCTACCGCAACCAGCGCTTCAAGGACGGCAAGGACATCCGCCCGATCGTGGTCAACGTCGGCAACTTCTCGCGCCCCACCGGCGACACCCCGGCGCTCCTCTCCCTCGAGGAGGTGGAGACGCTGTTCCACGAACTCGGCCACGGGCTTAATGCGCTGTTCTCCCGCGTCCACTACCCGGGGGCCTCGCGGATCCCGCGTGACTTCGTCGAGCTACCGTCGCAGATCATGGAGAACTGGGTGCTCGAGCCCGAGGTCCTCAAAGTGTACGCGAGGCATTGGAAGACCGGCGAGGTGATCCCGGCGGAGCTGATCGCCAAGGTGGACCGCGCCCGCAGGTACGGCCAGGGGTTCGCGAGCGTCGAGTACCTGGCGGCCTCATACCTCGACATGGACTGGCACACGCTCTCCCAGCCCAGGGAAGAGAGCACGACCGAATTCGAGAACGCCTCTATGGCGAAGATCCACATGATGCCGGAGATCTTCGTGCGGTACCGCAGCCCCTACTTCTCCCACGTCTTCGGCCCCGGTGGCGGCTACTCCGCCGGGTACTACAGTTACATCTGGGCGGAGGTGCTCGACGCGGACGCCTTCCAGGTGTTCAAGGAGAGGGGGATCTTCGACCAGGCCACGGCAAAGTCGTTCCGGACCAACGTCCTGGAACGGGCCGGCACCGAGGACGCGATGACGGCCTACGTGCGATTTCGCGGTCACGAGCCAAGCGTTGAGCCGCTTCTCGTTAAGCGCGGGCTGACCGAGGCCCCGATCCCGAAGGCGAACTAACCGACCGCGCGCGGGCGCAATCAGCGGCGGCGGCCGGCTGGCCTCCGCCTCTCGTGCTGTTCTGACTCTCGGTCAAGGAGTTGGATCGATCCTGACGTCCCCGCTTCCAGTGTCCAGCGAGATCCTGACCCTGCCGTCGCCCCGCCGGTAACCGATCACCGTGCGCTTCTTGACGATCGGTTGGGCATCCTTGAACCCGCACGCCAGATCCCCGCTTCCCTGATCGGCGACGAGCTCGAACGCCGTATCGCCCGGCAGGCGCAGCCTGATGTCGCCGCTCCCGGTGTCGCCCTTGACCCGCTGGAGACGCGTGCCAGTTCCCTCGAACTCGATGTTCCCAGAACCGCTGTCGCCCATGAACTCCGCGGTATCGGCCTGCTCGATGCGGATGCTGCCGGAGCCGGTGTCCGCGCTGATCTTGGTGGCGTTGGCGTGGGTCACGCGGATCGTGCCCGAGCCGCTGTCGAGATTGAGGGTGTCGCCCTCGAAACCGTCCACCTGGCAGCTTCCGCTGCCGGTGTCGCACATGTACGAGCCTTTGATCCGCTCGGCCCGGACGTCGCCCGAGCCGGAGTCCGCCTTGATGGCGCCCTCGAGGTTGCGGGCGGTGATGTCGCCGCTGCCCGTGTCGAGGAGGAGTTTGCCGGTGATCCCCTCGGCGGTTATCGAGCCGACGGGGTTACGGAAGCTGGCCGAGACGGCGCGGCGGGGCACGCGGACGTCGACGTCCGCGTACACCATGACCCCGCTTTGGCTGCTCACGGTGACCCGGTGCCCGTCGTAGTCGACGTTGGAGCGGCCCCCGGAGGGGTAACGAATCGTGCTGTGGCGGTCGAGCGGGTAGCGCACCCGAAGCGCCGGCTCCCCGTCCTTGCCCGTGACCTGCTCGAAGCGTACCGCGGCGGCCAGCTCCTCGTTCTCCGCGTGAACCGTCGCGACCGCTGCAACCTCGTCGCCGTCACCGGCGACGATGATCATCTTCCCAGCCAGGTTTTCAACCGAAAAAGGTGATGCCGGGTCCCCGGCCAGGGTCACCCGCAAGGAGCGGGTCGCCTCCGCGTGGGCGAGGCCGGCCGTCAGGATGGCCGTTGAAGCCAGGGCAAGAACGCGTCGAAGCATGCTCGTCCTCCTCATCACCTCTGGATCATTCAACGAATGACCTCGGGGAAAAGTTCTCGGACCGCCTTAGAAAGCGGAGGCTGGAGGCGGGGCAGAGCGTTTGTCATCGGACCGCCACACGGCATAGAATGGGGAACGAAAAAGAGCAGTCAGTGCCATCATGCTGGCCGGCTTCAGATGCCGAACCGCGATCAGGGAGGGAGGGAGCCATGGCCGAACAGAAGATCGGCCGAGTCACGCACTACTGGGCCAAGATAGGTGTGGCGGGGATCGAGATCACCGCCGGAGAGATTCGGGTCGGGGACACGATCCGCTTCAAGGGCCACACCACCGACTTCACGCAGAGGCTGGACTCCATGCAGGTCGAGCATGATCCGGTCCCGGTTGCGCGCGCCGGCGACTCGGTCGGTCTGAAGGTCACGGACCACGTGCGCGACCACGACGAGGTCTACAAGGTCACCGCGGACTAGCCGGTCCGGAGCCCCCTCCGCGCGCGCCGTTCAGCGCGGCCGGCCGCGCTCACGGTACTGGGCGGGGGTGAGGCCGACGGCCGCCTTGAACTGCCTGGTGAGGGCGCTCTGGTCGCAGTAGCCGCAGGCGCCGGCGATCCTGCCGATCGGGGCATCGCTCTCGCGGAGCATCCGCCTGGCGGCGTCCACGCGTGTCTTGATGATGAGCTGAGCGGGGGTGAGGCCGAACAGCAGCCGGGTTCTCCGCGTGAACTGGTACGCCGACATCCGGGCCATCGCAGCGAGCCTCTCCACGCGTAGCGGCCGGTCGAAGTGCTCGTGGATGTGACGGACCGCCCCCGCCAGGTCCTGCAGCGACCCGGGCCCCAAGGCCGGGGTGTGCACGTCGCGGGAGGTGCCCGCCAGGCCGATGACCGTGTCGTCGCCACTGCGGACCGGCACCTTGGTCGTCACGCACCACCCCTCCTGATGGTTCGGGTAGAGGTGCAACTCGAGCAGGTCCGAGATCTCGCGCCCGCTTCGGCACACCGCGAGGTCCTGGGCCAGGTAGCGCTCGCCCAGCGGGGCCGGGAAGAGGTCGCGGGTGGTCCTGCCCAGGAGGTCCGCCTTGCCGTTCAGGCCCAGGCGGCGGACCAGGGTCTCGTTGACGGCGACGTAGCGTCCGGAGGTGTCCTTGATGAAGAACACCACATCCGGGAGCCGGTCGAACAGCTCCAGCGCGAAGCCGGCGGCCACGGCCCTTGCCTCGAGCTCTGAGATCACAGCCATCGTCTCATCTCGGGCGTGCGTTGTGCGAAAGGCGCAACCCGCCCTCGTCAATGGTACAAGACGGCGCGGCTTTCGCGGCCTACCCTGGAAAGGGGAGGGGTGTGGGAGCCATGGCTGCCGCGGCGGCTGCCGGAACGCTGACCGGTACCGTCTTCAACGTCCAGCGGGCCTCGTTCCACGACGGGCCCGGCATCAGGACCACGGTGTTCCTCAAGGGCTGTCCGCTGCGCTGCCCCTGGTGCCACAACCCTGAGGGGATGTCGGCGGCACCGGAGGTGCTGGTCAGCGAGATGCGCTGCCTGCACTGCGGCTCCTGCGTCGCGGCGTGCCCCCGCCCGGGAGGGCCGTTGGCGGCGGGCTCTGCGCTCGGGTCGGCGGGGTGCAAGGCGTGCCGGCATTGTGCCGACGCCTGTCCCTCGGGCGCACGGGAGATCGCGGGCCGAGCCTGGAGCGTAGGGGAGGTCCTGGGCGAGGTGCTTCGAGACCGGCTCACCTACGAGGAGTCCGGGGGCGGAGTGACGTTCTCCGGCGGCGAGCCTCTCGCCCAGGCCGAGTTCCTCGTGGCGTGTCTCGACGCGTGCCGCGAGGCGGGCCTGCACACGGCGGTGGACACATGCGGGTTCGCTGGGCCCGCCGTTGTCACCGAGGTGGCACAACGGGCCGACCTCCTCCTGTGGGACCTTAAGGTGCTCGACCGCGACCGACACCTCGCCCTCACCGGGGCGCCGCTCCAGCCCATCCTCGAAAACCTCGCGGTGGCCGCAGGGAGTGGGGTCCCGATCTGGCTCCGCATCCCGGTGATCCCCGGGATCAACGACGACGAGGGCACCATACGCGCCGCCGCACACCTCGCGGCCGCGACGCCCTCGGTGCGGCGGGTGAGCCTGCTGCCGTACCACAGGACCGCGGCCGGCAAGCGCACCCGCCTCGGCCGGGAGAGCGCGATGGCCGAGACGCCGCCCCCGACGGAGGAGCGGATGCGCGCCCTCGGCGTGTTGTTTCAGGAAACAGGGATCGAGACGACCATCGGAGGATGAACGGATGAACGCGCGAACCGAGAAGCTGCGGCAGGAAAGCCTCGACGCAATCCCGACGATCTGCAGCGAGCGCGCCGAGCTGATGACCGAGTTCTACCGGGAGAACCTCGGCCGCTGGTCCCCGCCGGTGATGCGCGCGCGGGCGTTCAGGTTCCTCTGCGAGCGCAAGACGATTTGGATCGGCGAGGGCGAGCTGATCGTCGGCGAGCGCGGGCCGCGCCCGAAAGCCGTTCCCACGTACCCCGAGCTCACCTGCCACTCGCTCGAGGACCTACACATCCTCGACACGCGGCCGCTCACTTGGTATCGCGTCACGCCGCAGTGCCTCGACGCCTACGAGAAAACCGTGATCCCGTACTGGCGCGGCCGCTCGCTCCGGGACCGCATGTTCGACCTGCTCCCTGCCGAGTGGCACGCGGCCTATCAGGCCGGGGTGTTCACCGAGTTCATGGAGCAGCGCGCCCCGGGACACACGGTGTTGGACGACAAGATCTACCGGAAGGGGATGCTCGATTTCAAGACCGACATTGCGCGTGCCCTCGCGGCACTGGACTACGCCAGCGACCCCACGGCGCCCGACCGGCGCGAGCAGCTCGTCGCGATGGACATCGCGTGCGACACGCTGATTCTCTTCGCCGAGCGGCACGCCGCGCTCGCCGACAAGCTTGCCGCCGAGACGGCCGATCCGCTCCGGCGCAGCGAGCTCGAGCGCATTGCCGCCGTCTGCCGCCACGTGCCTGCACACGCGCCACGCAACCTCCACGAGGCGCTGCAGTACTACTGGTTCTGCCACCTCGGCGTGATCACCGAGCTCAACGGGTGGGACGCCTTCAACCCCGGCCACCTCGACCAGCACCTGCTGCCGTTCTACCGAAAGGGCCTGTCCGACGGCACGCTCACCCCGGAGGCGGCGCGCGAGCTCCTTGAGTGTTTCTTCGTCAAGTTCAACAACCACCCCGCGCCCCCCAAGGTGGGCGTGACGGCGGCGGAGAGCGGGACGTACACCGACTTCGCGAACATTAACATCGGCGGGCTGCTCGCCGACGGCTCTGACGGGTCGAACGAGGTCTCGCACCTGCTCCTCGACATCGTGGACGAGATGCACCTGCTGCAGCCGTCCTCCAACGTCCAGGTGTCGCGCAAGACGCCGGACGCCCTGCTGAAGCGCGCCTTGCGAGTGGTGCGCAAGGGGTACGGATTCCCCTCGCTGTTCAACGCCGACGTGGTCGTCGAGGAGCAGCTCCGCCAGGGCAAAACGCTGGAGGATGCCCGCGCCGGTGGGTGCTCGGGATGCGTCGAGGTGGGTGCCTTCGGCAAGGAGGCCTACATCCTCACCGGTTACTTCAACCTCCCGAAGGTGCTCGAGGTCACGCTGCACGACGGTGTTGACCCGCGAACCGGCGTGCGGCTTGGCCCCGCGACCGGTGACGCGGCGACCTTCGCCACCTTCGAGGACCTCTTCCGCGCCTTCGAGCTTCAGCTCCGCCACCACATCGACGTGAAGATCCGCGGCAACCAGGTCATCGAGCGGTTGTACGCCGCCGAGATGCCGGCACCGTTCCTTTCGGTGCTCACCGACGACTGCATCACCAAGGGCCGCGACTACAACGCGGGAGGCGCCCGCTACAACAACACCTTCATCCAGGCCGTCGGCATCGGTACGATCACAGACTCGCTCGCTGCGATCCGCAGGCTCGTCTTCGAGGAGAAGGCACTTTCGCTGACCGAGGTCATCGCGGCTCTGGATGCCGACTTTGCCGGCACCGAGACGCTGCGGGCGCGCCTGGTCAACAGGATGCCCAAATACGGCAACGACGACGACGCGGCCGACGACCTGATGCTAAGGGTGTTCGATACGGCATTCCACTGCATCGACGGGAGGCCGACCGCCAAAGGCGGCACCTACAGGCTGGAGATGTTGCCGACCACTTGCCACATCTACTTCGGCTCGGTGTGCGGCGCGACGCCCGATGGCCGGAGGGCCACCCTGCCGCTCTCCGAGGGGATCTCGCCGGTGCAGGGCGCTGACCGTCGCGGGCCGACTGCCGTGTTCTGTTCGGCCGCCAAGATGGACCACGTCAAGACCGGAGGCACGCTCCTCAACATGAAGTTCTCGCCGGCAATCCTCGCCGGCGACGAGGGGATCGACCGGCTCGCCCACCTCGTGCGGAGCTACTTCAGGTCGGACGGCCACCACGTGCAGTTCAACGTGGTCTCCGCAGACACGCTGCGAACGGCGAAGGCCGATCCCGAAGCCCACCGCGGGCTGATCGTCCGCGTGGCCGGGTACTCCGACTACTTCTGCGACCTCTCGGAGGCGCTCCAGGACGAGATCATCACCCGCACGGAGCACGCGGGGTTTTGAGCGGGCTCTGGGCGCCCGTCAGATCGGCATCTCGTAGACGCGGTAGCGGCGGATCTGCTGCAGGCCCAGGTTGCGCATCGCGTTGGTCATGCGCACGTTGTCCTCAAGGACGTAGTTGGCCTCAACGCGTATGTCGCCGCGGGGCGCAAGCACCTCGTGGGTGCGCCGATACAGGATCGCGTCAACGGCGCGCTGCTGGTACTCCGGCACCACCCCGATCGCCCACATCCGGAACTGCGTGAGCCGCTTGCGGCCGGTCAACAGACGCCACCAGCCGAACGGCAGCAACCGCCCGTTGAGGCCGCGCAGGAGCACGTTGATGTCGGGCAGGGTGATGGCGAAGCCGATCGGCTCCCCGGCCGGCCCCTCGGCAATGAGCACCAGCTCGGGATCCAGGATCGGCCTGATGTCACGCGCCAGCGCCCGTCCCTCCGCCTCGGTCGCGGGGTAGAACCCCCAGTTGCGGGAGATCGACCGGTTGGCCACGTTCACCAGGACCGCGATGTCCTCCTCGAGGTGCTTCATGTTGACCGGGCGTACCGTAATGCCGTAGCGTTCCTGAACCAGCTTGGTGATGACCAGGTAACGCTCCGGGATGCGGTAGCCCTCACCCGTGTCGGCAACATAGACCAACAGGTCTTTGGCCTTCCCGAGGCCGAAAGCGACTAGGTGGTCGTTGTACCAGGGCGGGTTGTGGGGCGCCATGATCACCGGCGGCGTCTCGAACCCTTCGACCACGAGGCCCCACTCCTGGGAGGCGAAGCTCCACGGCCCGCGCATAGAGCGCATGCGACGACCGCACAGCCATTCCTGGGCAGCCGTCAAAAGCAGCCGGGACGCCTCAAGATCGTTCACGCACTCGAATGAGCCGAACAAGCCGACCGGGTCGCCCCAGTGCCTGACCGCCAGGTGGTCAACAAACGCTGCGACCCTCCCGACCACCTCCCCGCCGTCCTCGGCAAGGAAGAGTTCGACGGTGCAGTGGTCGAGCATAGGGTTTCTGCGCGGGTCGTACTGTTTCTTCTGCTCCGCACGCAGGGGCGGGACCCACACCGGGTCGTGGCGGTAGAGCCGGTAAGGCAGCTCGACGAAGCGCCTCAGGTCCCGCCGCGAAGCAACCTGCCTGATCCGCATACCGCCTCCGGCTGCCGGAGGGCTCCGCCGCCGCGCCCGCGCCTAGGGCGAGCTCGGTGCAGTCGCGGCGCCCTGCCGGCGCGGGTCCCCGACGCCAATGAGCATTCCCGTGGAAGGATCCACCATGACCGCATTGACGCCACCGAACGGATAGTGATCCTCCTGCGTGGCCGGGAACGTCAGACGATTCTGACTCCCAAAACCGCGAACCTCAAGCTCGTCAGCCCTCGCGGGGGTGATCGTGCCCGCCAGCTCGACGAAGACCCGGTCCTTGTACTTCTCGTTCGGTGAATGGAACAGGACCCGTGGCTCGGCCACTGCGTCGCGCAACGGCATTGCCCGGTCCACCACGTTGGTGATGACCGTGACCACTATTCCTGGGATCCTGCCGCTTCCGGGGCTCCCGAGAACGAGGAACGGCTCGCCGTGACAGAGAACGATGGTCGGCGACATCGTGGTCGGCAAGACCCGCAAGGGCGAGAGGAAGACCGGCGAGCTTCGGTTGAGGTAGTCATACGACTCGAGCAGTGAGTTGTAATGGAATCCGAGGCTCGGCGTGGCCACGTAGCTGCCATCGCCCAGCGACTGGGTCAGAGAGACGGCGTTGCCGAAACGGTCCACCACGGAGACGTGCGTGGTGTCCTTTTCGCGGAACGCGTGGTGTTGGCCAAAGGAGATCTCGTAATCGTGTAAGGCGCGGTCGAGGCGAATCAGTGCAGCTCTCGTTTTCGCTGTTGTCGCTTCAGAGAAAGTCCGAGGCCGAAACGGAAACCGCATGCTCGCACCGGAATCCTGCATCGAGATGTGCTCGGCCTCGAGAAGCAGATGAAGGCGGTCCAGAGAGTCCTGTTTGAGGAGTTCCGAAGGAAACGCCTCGAGGATGTGCAGAGCCTCGACGACGATGTCGCCACCGCCGGGATAAGGAAACGAAACGACCTCGAGACCGCGGTACTCGGCCCGCACCGGTGCTCGCTCAACGACCTGCACGAGGCCAAGGTCCACCTTGCTCACGTATCCACCGTTGGCGAGGACGTCTGCCGCCATAGCACCAGCGATCTGACCGGAGTAGAAATCCTCCACGCCATGGCTCGCCAGCCGCCGCATGGTCCCGGCGAGGACGGGCTGACAGTAGACATGTCCGAGGGCCCAGGGGTCGGATCCATCTCTCAGAAAGGTTCGTGCGAGGAACGCGTTTCGCCTGAGCTTCGGAAGGAATTCATCGTCCTCGACGACGAACTGGGCAAGGGGCAGAAACATGTGTCCGTATTCTGCAAGCTCGATGGCGGGCGCGAGGACCTGGGCGAGGCTCATCGTGCCGTACCGCTTGAGGGCGAGGGCGAGAGCGGCGGGCGTGGTGGGCGGGGCGATGGTCTTGTAGCCATACAGGTCGCCCCTTTCCTTCAGCAACTCAAGCTCCCCGGGAACGACAGTGATCGGTGCCCGAACGGAGCCGTCGATGGCAACATCGCGCCCGTTGCTCAGGTGAATGAGGATATAGGACAAGCCCCCGATGCCGCTAAAGAAGGGATCACCGACACCCAGGGCGAAGGCTGTGGCGACCGCCGCGTCCACCGCGTTGCCGCCCTGCTCGAGGATCCGTGCCCCAGCGCGGGAGGCGTCTGGAATGCTCGAAACCACCATGCCGAGTGGCGACCTCTCCTCGGAGGTCTGCAGCTGGGACGGCAGGCTCGCTGCCGATTCGCTGCGCGCGGCGACCGCAGGCACGACCTTCTCGGCGCCAGCATCCGTGGTCCCCGCGACCAGCGCCAACGGGCCTACCGCCAGCACGGCGGCAACCGCGGCACGCCAGGGCCTCGCCGCGGCCGGTGGAGTCTCCATCGCGGCATGAGTCCGGGAAGAAACCGCAAACCTGTTCCGCCGTGGGGGGCCTGGATGAAGAGGGTGCATGACGCCGTGGATGATACCAGCGCCAGGCCAGGGGCTCCCTGGTCGTCGATGGCTACCTGAGCTCGCCCACAGCGACGTGACACACGGACTTTCCTTGGCGATGCGGTGAAGCAACCAGGGGCCGTGCGCTCAGGGGACGGTCTGCCCCGCGGCGCCGCCGTGCCGGCGCGGGTCACCGACGCCGACGAGCATTCCCGTGACAGGATCGACCATGACCGCGTTGACGCCGCCGAAGCTACGCCGGTCGTACCGAGGGTTTCGTGTTGAGACGCGCTGCTGTCCCGAGAAACCGCGGAGCGTCAGCGCGTCGGCCTGCTCCGGTGTGATCGGTTCGATGATTTCAATGTAGGTCTCTTCCTCGGGCAGAGGATCCGTGCGAGCCGTTCCACACCACGTCGTGCGCTTTGCCGCATTCGGGCGGTTGGCCAGGACGCGGGGAGCGACGACAGCCTCACGCAGTGGCAACGCGCGGTCCACGACGTTCGTCACGACGGCAACAATGGACGGGGGAATCCGGGAGCTCCCGGCTCCTCCAAGGACGAGGAACGGCCTCCCGCCACAGAGGAGGATCGTCGGGGTCATGTTGGTCCGGAACGTGCGAAGGGGCACGGGGAAGCTCGGGGATTCCCGGTTGCAGTAATCACAGCCGTCAAGCAGGGAGTTGTACTCGAAGCCCAGGGTCGGAGTCGCCACGAAGCCGCCGTAACCGAGTGTTTGTGTGAGTGAAACGGCATTCCCGAAACGGTCCACGATGGATATGTGAGTCGTGTCCCTGTCGGTGAAGGCCTGTTCCTGGGCAGCCGGCAGCTCCTCCCTGGCTAAGGCCCGGTCAAACCGTATTCGCGCGGCCAGCCGCTTGGCCCTCGCCGGGTCGACAAACGCGCTCCCGGAAAACGGTGTGCCTGTGTTGCTGGGCGGAGTGGGAAACGCGAGACGCATTGCCTCTAGAAGCAGGTGCAGCCGGTCCACGGAATCTCGCCGGAGGAGCTCCGAGGGAAAGGTGTCGAGGATCTCAAGTGCCTCGACAAGAGCGTCGCCGCCACCCGGGTAGGGGAAGGCGACGACCTCGAGACCACGGTAACGTCCGCGGACCGGTGGCCGCTCCGTGACCCGCAGGAGGGCAAGGTCGGCCTTTTTCACGTATCCGCCGTTCGCGGCCATATCCGCCGCGATCTCCCCGGCAATCTGGCCGAGGTAGAAATCCTCCACACCGTTTGCGGCCAACCGCCGAAAGGTGTTGGCCAGCGCCGGCTGACAGTAGACGTGGTCTGGGGGAAAAACACTCAATCCATCCTTCAAGAACGTGCGGGCGAGGTACTCGCTCTCCCGTATCCGGTCCACATAGTGGTCGACGACAGAAACGATGCTGGGCTTGAGTTGATGGCCGTAATCGGCGAGCTCAATCGCAGGAACCAGGACCTGCGCGAGGGTCATGGTGCCGAACCGTTTGAGGACGTATGCGAGAGTGGCCGGCGTTGCGGGTGTTGCCGCCAGCTTGTAGCCCCAGAGAACCCCACTTTCCTTCAATGGCCGGATCTCTTCAGGCACGACGCCGAACGGCGTTGGCGCGGAGCCATCCACAGCCACATCGCGCCCGTCGCGCAGGTGAATGAGGACGTAGCACTGGCCGCCGAGGCCAGCGTTGATCGGGTCGACGACCCCAATGGCAAAGGCGGTGGCAACCGCGGCGTCCACCGCGTTGCCGCCCTGCTCCAGGATCCAGGCGCCGGCTCGCGAGGCTTCGGGGACGCCAGCGGCCACCATGCCGTAAGGGGATCTCTCCTCACTGACCGGAAGCGCGGCGGGCAAGTCCGAGACAGGACCACCCTGGAGGTGGGCGACAGGTGCTGCCTTTGGCCCGCTCGCATCGGCGGGTCCAGCGGCGAAAGCCAGCACGCTCAACGCCAGCAGGAGGCACGCGAGCACATGCGTGAGGCCTGCCGGGGGAAATGTGGGTTGCCTCCGGTTCTTGTTCTGGCGACGCGTTTGGGTTTGGCACGTGGACGGTAAAGTCCGGGCAGGGGTCGTCATGTTGCCCCGTATCATAGCAACGCTGCGGCCGCCACCGGTTGCGGGGCCCGCGTGCCTGACCGCGGTCGAACCGTCAGGCTTCTGATCCGGCGGCAGGCCTTGCAAGCAGCACGAGAAGCTCGTCGAGCATGTGGAGCGTCAACCCCCAGATCACGCGGCCCTCGAAACGGTAGCTGGGCATGACCAGCGGCACGCCGCGCCCAATCCAGACGAACCGCCCCCGGTTTCTGCGGTCCAGGAGAAACGGCAGCGGCACCCACAGCGCCTCCTGCACCTCGCTGTTGGGGACGAGGGCCGGTTTACCCTTCAGCTCGAAGACGAACGGAACGACCGAGAGCGGCCCGGGTCCGCGCCGCAGGTGCGTGCGTACCTCCGAGAGGGCACCGAGCAACTCACCGTCCCGCTCGAGGTCGAGGGCGAGCTCCTCGCGGGTTTCCCGAAGGGCGGTCGCTAGCGGCCCTGAATCGCCGTCGTCCACCCGACCGCCAGGCCACGCCATCTGTCCCGACCACGGATCTCGGGGATGTTTCGCACGGAGGATGAAGAGCAGCTCCAGGCCCGTCTTCTTTTGGCGGATCACCGCAGCCACAGCCGCCCTCCGACCCGGCGGCACAAAGCGACCCGGCTGCGACTGAAGACGCGCGAGCGCGCCCTTCACATCCTTAAGGGTCGGACCAACGCCCATTGGGGGATTGTCGCACCTTCCGGTGGCCGCAACTTCCCCCATGGAAGGACGTACAAGGGCGCAGATGCTCAAGATCGATGGCGAAGTTGCGACCAGGGAGCGCTATCCGAAGCGCAGATGGTGCGGCGATCCGTGCTGAATCCAGAGTTTCCGAAGGGCAAGGAGGGACCACGATGAAACCGTCTCCTGTCTCCTGCTTCGCACTCGGCATTGCGCTCCTCGTCCCGATGCACGTTCGAGCTGCAGGCGAGGAGCAGAAACCGCCCACGGAGGAGAACTTCTACGCGAAGAGCCTCCATTACACCAACCGGGGTATCGAGTTCATCTACTCCAAGGAGCACGGGGGTCTGGAACGGCTCACCGGACTGACGGCCTCGCAAGCCGGGTGTCTGAAAGGCAAGTGCCACGCGCGAACCTGCGACACCTGCCACCTGAAGGAGGTCAACGGGAAGGCCACCTACTCGCGCGACCCAGCCGTAGCCCAGGCGGCGTGTGAGAAGTGCCATGGCGTGCCCGAGGGCCCCGACGTCCACCGTCAAAAGGGGATGAAGTGCATGAGCTGCCACAGCACGCGCGAGGTGCACGGCGACGGGGTCGCCTACGACACCTACATGCAGCCGGGTGTTCTGGATACGCGTTGCGAAACGTGCCACTCGAACATCAAGAAGTCCGCAAGCCACACGGTCCACAAGGGCAAGCTCGACTGCGGCACCTGCCACGTCGCGGAGCTGGTGACGTGCCTCAACTGCCACGTCGAGACGAGGGTGAAAGAAGCCAAGGACGTGCAGATCGAGCTCAGGGGGATGTTTTTCCTCGTCAACCACGATGGGAGGGTCACGCTCGCCAACTTCCTCACCTGCGTCTACAAGAACAGGGCCATGATCACCCTGGCACCCACGTTCTCGCACTCGATCACGAGGGAAGGCCGCAAGTGCCGTGACTGCCACGGCACGAAGATCGTTCGGGACCTCGCCAGCAACACGTTCGTTCCCGTGCGGTGGGAGAATGGAAAGGCCACCAACGTCCAGGGCGTGATCCCGGTGCTCGATGGGATGAAGTGGAACGTCCCCTACCTGAACTACGAGAACGGGAAGTGGGTTCCGATCGACAACCCGGGCGAGCCCCTGCTGAACTACTCCGGCTTCTGCACGCCGCTCACCCGCGAGCAGTTCGCCAAGCTGGAAAAGGCGCGAGGGGCCAGCTGACGGGGGGATCGGTGCGACAAGGGTAGTCACCTCCGGGGTCGGGCACGGCCACGTGGGGACCCTCGACGAACCTGCCGAGTTCAACCGCCTGCTCGGGTTCCGCCATAGGCTCGGTTCCCCGTAGCGCCCGCTCGGCGCGGCACGATAGGATGAAGGCCGACGCAGAGGAGGGCTCATGGCAAAGGGGGAGCAGTGCCTGTTCATTGGGATCGGCGGCCACGTGGTGGCGCTGCGTCCGTCCGACGGTCAGGAGATCTGGCGGCAAAAGGTCAAGACGGCGAGCTTCGTGACGGTGTTCGGGTCGGGCGATGTCGTGTACGCGGGCGCGGGGGGCGAGCTGTTCTGCCTCGACGGTGCGAGCGGCCGGATCATGTGGCGCAACAGGCTCAAGGGCCTCGGCAGCGGTCTGGTGTCGTTCGCCGGTGCATCTGTGGTCGAGGTTGCTGCGGCGATGGCCGCGGCCCAGGCAGCCGCGATGGCGGCCACCACGGCAGCCGCGACGTAGGCGTCCGCCCCGTGTAACCTTGTGCCGGGCGCCGGGGCGCCCCGTATGGAGGGCGTCACGATGGTGGACTGGCAGCCGACCTCGCGGTTCTGCTTCCTGTGTGGGCGGGAGAATCCGGTGGGCCTGAGGGTGCACTGGGAGAACGACCGCGAGGCGGGCGAGATCCGTGGCAGAGTTAACGTCCCGGAACACTTCAACGGCTACCCGGGCGTGGTGCATGGCGGCATCGTTGCGGCCCTGCTCGACGAGACGGCGGGCCGAACCGTGCTCATGGACGGCGCCTTCGACGACCTGATGGTGACCCTGAAGCTGGAGGTAGCCTATCGCCAACCCACGCCCACGGGAACGGAGCTCACCGTGGTCGGTCGTCTCCTGCGACGGGCTAGCAGCCGCGCCGAGGCCGAATCCGAGCTGCGCCTTCCGGACGGTAGCGTCGCCGCCCGTGGCAAGGTCATCCTGGCGCGCCCGCCGGCGGCCGTCTCCTCACGCTGGGAACCCGAACGCGCCTTCTGGAAAGTTGAGCAGGGCTGACTCCATCGCCCCGGGCGACACGCGGCTCGGAAGGCTTCTCAGATCCGCTCGAGTTGCCGGCGCCCCAGTTCTCCGGTCACATTGCCCGTGTTGAGTGTGCTCGCAGGCTCGAAGAGCAGCACGTGTACCTCACCACCGACTGCGCCGGTTGATGCTCCCGACTGCGCTCATGAAACCACGGCGGCGCGGCCATTCTCCTCGAGGTTGTGCCTTTCGAGGTCCAGCAACCACTGCTTTCGCCAGAGGCCGCCGCCGTAGCCGGTGAGGGAACCGTCCGAGCCCACGACGCGGTGGCAGGGGATGACGATCGCGATGCGGTTGTCGCCGTTCGCACGCGCAACCGCGCGGACTGCACTCGGCGCCCCGAGGAGCGTCGCCTGCTCAGAGTAGCTGCGGGTCTTGCCGTACGGGATGGTGAGCAGCGCCGACCATGCCTTCCTTTGGAACTCGGTTCCGCGCATTTCGAGCGGCGACTCGAAGCGTTGGAGCTCACCCGCGAAGTAGCGTTGGAGCTCGACCGCGAGGCGATCGAAGTGTTTGCTTGTGCCTGGCACAAAGTTTTCCCCAAGGAGCTTTTGCAGTCTTACGAGCTGTGTTTCGATCATCCGCCGGTCGACAAACTCGAGGAGGCAGATCCCGTCATCAGTGGCGCCGGCCAGCATCGGCCCGAGCGGGGTCTCAATCCGGGTCACCGTGATCACCCGGTCGGGTGCGCCTGTGGGCGGCGTGCCCATCACCTTGCGGAACGCCTCCCCGAAGCCGCTCAGGGAGTCCCAGCCGTGATCGAATGCCGCTGCCGTTGCCGTGTCCCCGTGTTTGATGCGGCCGAAGGCAGCGCCGATTCGCAGTGCCCTGACGTACCCCTGAAAGGTGAGGCCGTGGCTCTTCTTGAACCAGCGGCGCAAGGCCGTCGGTTCGATCCCGCGCGCCCGGAGATCTGCGTCGCGCAACCGGAGGCTCGGGTCGGCTTCGACGTCGGCGAGGAGCTGGCGCACGACCTCCGGCATCGCGCCGGGCGGTTGCACGGGCCGACACACCTGGCAGGGACGGTAGCCGGCCAGCAACGCGTCCCGCGCCGTGGAGAAGAAAACCACGTTCTCGCGGCGAGGCTTCCTCGCCGTGCACGTCGGCCGGCAGAAAACGCCGGTCGTGGTCACACCGGTGAAGAAGAGCCCGTCGAATGCGGGATCCTTCTCCACGAGCGCGCGGTACATCGTCTCGCCGTCGGGCAACAGTCGGTCGCTCATGGGCTCAACCTAAAGCAGTCGGTACAGGAACGCCAACCGGAGAATGGACGGGGAATTCCTCGTTGCATGAGCCGGCGCCGTCCCTCAGTGGGTGCGCAGGACCACCGTGCCGCGACCGTCGCGCAGACGCACCAGCTCGGGGCCGATCTCCTCCACCTGGAACCCCTCGATCACGCTTCCGATCGCGACCTGTTGCCCGTTGATCCCAGCAAACGGGGAGCCTGGCCTGTAGACGATGTAATCGAGGTGGAGTTTTACGCGCCCCAGATCCGCGTCAATGACGAACTCTCGCTCACGAGGAGCTCTCTCGGCCGGTCCCGGGTGCGTGACGGATTGTTCGGCCGCTGCGCTTGTTCCGGACTGCCCGTCACCGCTGAGGGCCCGGGGTCCGGCGGTGGTGGCCGCGATTGTACTGGCGGCCTGCTCCTGCGGGGTGGGGGCAGCGCCCAGCGACCGCACCTTGGCGGTGGCGTGAGGGGCCGGCGCGGCATGTGCGGCAAGCGGCTCAAACTCGGCCCGTGCTGCCGCGTCAAACGGCGGTGCGGTGGCCTGGGGGTTGACGGCCGGCGCCGGCGTGGCCGGAGCGGGCCGGCCGGGCGCGGCGCTCGAGGCTTCCGGCGTAGCACGCCGGCCGAGCGTCCACCACGCGACCGCCGCGCCAGCGATGGCGGCAGCGAGAGCGATCGCCACGACGAGGGCGAGACCGGGGCCGGACCGCCACCTCTTCGGTGGCACGACCAGGCCGTGGGGGATGCCGCGGTCCCGTCCCTCCCTCTGGGCCGCCTCTTGGCGTGCCTTCCGCAGGGCCTCGCTGACGAGACTCATGGTGCCTGGCCCTCCAGGTCGCGGACCGCCCGCCGAACCAGGCGCCTGGTGATGTAGTCGCGATCTTCCACGTAGCCGGCGAGTAGCGCCTTGTCGCAGATTGCATTGATTACGCGAGGCACGCCCCGCGAATCCCGGTGGATGGCCCGAATCGCGGCCGGCGAGAACGTGGGACGGCCGTTGGATCCGGCGACCGTGAGTCGGTGGAAGATGTAGGCCTCCGTCTCCGCGCGCTCGATCGGTCCCAGGTGGTAGCGCACGGTGATTCGCTGCCGGAGCTGGCGGAGCTCGGGCTGGTCCAGCCTCCTGCGCAGCTCGGGCTGGCCGACCAGCACGATCTGCACGAGCTTCCGATCGTCGGTCTCGAGGTTTGAGAGCAGCCGGATCTCTTCGAGCAGGTCGTCGGACATGTCTTGCGCCTCGTCCACGAACAGCACGACGTCCTGCCCGGCGTGGAGGCGGTCCAGCAGGAAATCGTTGAGGCGCCGCACCAGCTGGACGCGGTCGTTGCTGCGGTCGTCGAGACCAAACTCGTGCAGGATCGTGCGCACGAGCTGAAGGCCCGTCAGGACCGGGTTGAGGATCAGCGCCGTCGAGAAGCCCTGTCGGAGGTGCTCGAGAACGGCACGGCACAGCGTGCTCTTTCCCGCACCGACCTCCCCCGTGATCTGGATGAAGCCCTTGCGCTGGGTGATGCCGAACAGCATGTGCTCGAAGGCCTCGCGGTGCCGGTGGGAGAAGAACAGGTACCGTGGGTCCGGCGTAATGGAAAACGGCGGGGCCGTGAGGCCGTAGAACTTTTCGTACATGGTTCGGCTGCCGCCCTCCCCGGCGGCGCCTCTGCGCGCCGCACCATTCTACTCGTCCGTTCGTCAGGGTATACGAAGCTGATGCCGCGGGCGCTCAGTCCTTCAGAATCAGGCTGCAGCAGGTTATGGCACCCTCGGCCTTGGCGAGCTCGGAGACATCCACCGCCACGAGGCGGATCCCGGCGCCATCGAGCCGCGCCGCCGTGCGGGGGAAGGCGGTCGGGTAGAGCACCGCATCGCCGATGAGGAGCGCGTTGGCCGCGTAAGGCTCGGATGGATCCACCTCGATGCGCTTGTACCGGTCGAACGCCGCCGGGTTCACCCATTTCGGGTTGAGCAGGACGACCTCAGAGGCCACCTGCGTGACCGCCGACTTGAGGTGCAGACAGCCGGTGACTGGCAGCGCCTCGACCCCGTAACCGTGGGGCGAGAGCAGCTCCCGGAGCTGCTCGATTCCGTCTTCGCTGCTTCGCGCTGACAGCCCGACGAACACCCTTCGCCCGACGCGAAGGACGTCACCCCCGTCGAGGGTCCCCGGCGCCCGGATCGCCGCAACCGGCCGGTACTCCGCAAGCACCTGCGCCACCGAGGGCGTCTCGGCCCTGCGCGATGCGGCTCCCGGCCGCGTCACCACCGCCAGCTGGTCGAGCACCACCGCCGTGTCCTCGATGAAGACCGAGTCGGGCAGCTCGGACGCGGCCGGCAGGCTCACCACCCGGCAGCCCAGGCCGGCAAGGCACCGCTCGTAGGCCTCGTGCTGGCGCGTCGCCAGCGCGACGTCAATCGCCTGGCGCTGAAGGTGCGTCAGCTCGCAGCGCGTGATCGCGGGGCTGACCTTGCGGGTGATCGCAGTCGGCATTGGAGTCCTCGACCTCGGTGAGGATGATATCGAAGATCCCACAGATTCGCCGGAGTTACTCGAACCCGTCGTTGCGGATCACGACGCCGGAATGCAGCACCAGAAACACCTCCGCCATTGCGTGGATGTCCTGCAAGGGGTCGCCCCTCACAACCACGATATCGGCGATCTTCCCGATCTCGACAGTCCCGAGGTCGGCAACCCGATTGCTCACACGGGCGGCATTCCGGGTCGCTGCAACGATGATTTGCATCGGCGACATCCCGGCCTGCTGCATCAGCTCCATCTCGATGATCGGCATGCCGACCTGGAACGGCGCGTCGTACCCGTCGAAGTCGGTGCCGAGTGCAACCGTGCCTCCAGCCTCGATGAAGCGGCGCAGGTTGGCGACCGCCCTCGGCTCGTGGCCGTAGCCGACAACGCGCCAGAGCTCGAGGGTAGGTACCCAGACGACGCCCTGCCGCACCGCGCGTGCCATGAGCTCGTCCGATGGGTAGTCCACCACCATGTGTGCGAGGTCGTCCACGCCTGCGTCGAGTGCCCGCGGGAGGTCGGGCGACGTCGTTATGTGCGCCGAGACCGGGATTCCTCGTGCGTGCGCGGCCCCAACCACGGCGGCCGCTTCCTGCAGTGAAAGAGTCGGGATCAGCCGGCCGAAGTCGCCGCCCGACTCGAGGGCGATCTTGATGATGTCGG
>Ga0154638_1137_pt2 | contig 64685 bp, 53 predicted proteins | sample Rifle2008BG13ft_FD_116067 | JGI IMG/M metagenome (GOLD analysis project Ga0154638, IMG submission 116067) | Acidobacteria bacterium RBG_13_68_16 | reverse complement strand
GATCCGGGCGAGCTCGCTCACCCCATCCGTTGTGACCTCCAGCTCGACGCCCTCGGCGGCGAGCAGGGCCTGGTGCTGCTTGACGAGCGCGTGCTTGGGCTCGGTCAGGATCCGGGCCAGATCGGCCTCCGAGAGTGCTTCAAGCTGCACGCGCACCGGGAAGCGTCCCTGCATCTCGGGGATGAGGTCGGAGGGCTTTGCGACGTGAAAGGCGCCGGCGGCGATGAACAGGACGTGGTCGGTGGTGACCGGGCCGTATCGCGTGTTGACGGTGGTCCCCTCAACCAGGGGAAGGAGGTCGCGCTGCACCCCCTCCCGGGAGACGTCGGGGCCGGCGCCGGTGGTGCCAGCCCGGGAGGCTATCTTGTCGACCTCGTCCAGGAATACGATGCCGCTCTCCTGGGCGCGCTCCACCGCTTCCCGTTCCACGGCCTCCCGGTCCACGAGCCGTTCCACCTCCTCGGCCTCCAGGAGCTTGCGCGCCTCTCTCACCGTCGCCTTGCGGCGCTCCCGCCGGGTGAACATCCCCCCGAGGGCGTCCTTCAGGTTCATCTCGAGGCTTTCCATGCCCTGCCCACCGAACAGGTTCAGCACCGGCATGCGGGTCTGAGCCACCTCAAGCTCGACTTCGCGCTCCTCCAGCGAGCCCTCGCGCAGCAGCCGGCGCAGGGCACGTCGGGACTCCTCCCGGTCGCCGGCCTGGTCGGCGGGAAGCAGCAGGTCAACCAACCGCTCCTCGGCGGCTCTCTGGGCGGCCACCTGCACCGACGCCGCGCGCTCCTCCCGCACGGTGGCCACCGCGGCCTCGACCAGGTCCCGCACGATGGAATCCACGTCCCGCCCCACGTACCCCACCTCGGTGAACTTGGAAGCCTCCACCTTGACGAACGGGGCGTTGGCCAGTCGGGCCAGCCGGCGGGCGATCTCCGTCTTGCCGACCCCGGTCGGCCCGATGAGGATGATGTTCGCCGGCATCACCTCGCGCCGCAGCTCCTCCGTGAGTTGGCGCCGCCGCCACCGGTTGCGCAACGCGACCGCAACCGCTCGCTTGGCGGCGCCCTGCCCAATAATGAAACGGTCCAATTCGGCGACGATCTCGCGTGGGGTGTATTCCGGCGCTGTCACGGCGCCACCTCCACGGTCACGTGGTCGTTGGTGTAAAGGTCGATTTCCGAGGCTATCCGCAACGCTTCGCGGGCGACCTCGGCGGCTTCGAGGTCCGAATGCGCGATCAGCGCGCGCGCCGCCGCCAGCGCCACCGGTCCCCCGGAGCCGATCCCAAGCACGCCGTCGTCTGGGATCACCACCTCGCCCGAGCCGGAGAGCAGCAGGAGGTGGTCTCGGTCGGCCACGATCATCATCGCCTCCAGGTGGCGGAGTGCGCGGTCTGTGCGCCACTCCCGCGCCAACTCGACCGCGGCGCGCTCGAGGTTCCCGGAGTACTCCTCGAACTTGACCTCGAACCGGGTGAAAAGGGCGAGCGCATCGGCGACCGATCCCGCGAACCCCGCGAGGACCTTGCCCCCTCCCAGCCGGCGCAGCTTCGTCGCCCCGTGCTTCAGGATCGTGTTGCCGAGCGTGACCTGCCCGTCGCACGCCATCGCGGTGATCCCCTCGCGCCGGACCGCACAGATCGTGGTGTGGTGCCACTGCTGCCGCATCTGACACCTCCCCGCCGAGGGTAGCAAAGAAAGCCAACCCCCGATGAGGCTGTCCCCTGTATCCTTGGCAGCCGTGCCCACCGGGGAGCTCGCCGCCCTCGCAACCGCGATGTGCTGGTCAGCGACCGGCCTCTTCTTCGCCGAGGCCGCCCGCCGCATCGGGGCGCTGCGCGTCAACCTGCTCCGGCTGCCGCTGGCGCTGGGTCTGCTGTCTCTGGCGCTGGTGGCCACCGGCGCGTCGTTCACGTCGCTGGACCGCACCAGTACCCTCTACCTGGCCGCCAGTGGGGTCGTGGGGCTGGTCATAGGCGACCTCGCTCTGTTCGAGGCGATGCGGCGCATCGGCCCCCGCCTCTCCTTCCTGATCATGTCGCTGGCACCGATCTCCGCATCGGTGGCCGGCTTGCTTCTGCTGGACGAGCAGCCGGGGCGCCTGGCGCTGCTTGGCATCGCGGTCACCCTGGGCGGCGTCGTCTGGGTGGTGGGCGAGCCGCACGGGGGTGAGCGCCGCGGTGCCCATGGGGCAGTGGGTGTGGCGCTCGCCGTGGTTGGAGCGGTCTGCCAGGGCTTCGGGCTGGTGCTGGCCAAGCTGGGGATGACCGGGGGGGTGCCACCCCTCGCAGCAACGTGGGTGCGCATGGGCACGGCCACTGCGGTGATTTGGGCCCTGACCGGTCTGGCCGGACGGGCCCGCGGCCTGGCGGTCGCGGACGCGACCCGCCGCGCGTGGCTCCCGATCGTCGGCGGCGCGTTCTTCGGGCCTTTCGTGGGGGTCTGGCTGTCGCTCGTGGCGGCGCACCTCACCGACGTGGGGATCGCCGCCACGATCATGGCGACCACACCGGTGCTGGTGATCCCGATCCTGATGCTCACAGAGCGCTACCGACCGACAGTTCGAGCGCTTGTCGGAACGGCCGTCACCGTGGCGGGCGTCGCGCTGCTGTTCGCCAGCTGAGGCGACACCGGGCGCGTTCTCACGCCCTGGGGTGAGCCTTGCTATACGTTTCCATTAAATGGGCCAGATCCAGGTGGGTGTAGCGCTGGGTGGTGGACAGCGACGCATGGCCCAACAGCTCCTGGATCGCCCGCAGGTCCATGCCGGCCTCGAGCAGGTGGGTGGCAAAGGCGTGGCGCAGCGTGTGGGGGTGCAGGTGGTGCATGAGTGCCACCTCCCGCACCGCCGCATCGAGGATGCGCCGTAACGAGCGGTCGGCGAGCCTGCCGCCGCGTTGGTTGACGAAGAGCGGTTCCCCGGCGGCCGGCGCGCGAGCGTGAGAGCGCCACGCGGCGCGGTCGGGAAGGTAGGCGCGCAGGGCCTTCTCCGCCTCGCGACCGAACGGGACCAGACGCTCCCTGCCCCCCTTCCCGCGCACCCGCGCGAGGCGGCGGGAGAGGTCCACGTCGTCGAGGTCGAGTCCCACCAGCTCGCCGGCCCGCAGCCCGGCCGCGTACAGGAGCTCGAGAGCGGCGCGGTCGCGTCGCCCCGCCGGGTTCGCTGGGAGCGCTTCGAGCAGCTCGCCGAGCTGGACTGCAGTGACCATCTCGGGGAGCTTCCTCGGGGCACGTGGCGTGGGCACCACCTTGGCCGGGTTGGCGTCCACGACCCCCTCTCGGCCCAGGAAACGGAAATACGTGCGCAGGGCAGCCAGCGCCCGTTGCGTGGAGATTCTCGCCAGGCGCCGCGAGTGCAGGTGGGCGAGGTACGCGCGCACCACGTTTGGGCTCACGCCCCGCGGGTCGCGACACCCCATCTCGCTCCGGGCGAACTCGAGAAACTGCGCCACCTCGCGCTCGTACGCCCGCAGCGTGTGCGGGGAGAGGTTGCGCTCGTCCCTCAGGTGGGCGGTGAACTCCTCAAGGCGCCACGGCACAGCAGCATTCTACCCGCCCGCACCCGCCGGGGTGCGCGGTGGTACCCTCGGGCTCAGGGTGCCCGAAAATCCGAGGAGACCGAGCCGTGCGCCGTGGCGCCGGGTGCTGCTGGTGACGGGCCTCGCCGCGCTGGCGGCCCTTCTGTTCCTGCTGGTACCCGCTCCCGAGCCCGCTCCACCGCACACCGCCGCCGGTACTCCTTTTGCCTGGCACCAAGACGAGCGGTGGAAGGCTCTCGAGGCGAGCTTCCTGCGTGCCCGAGCCGACGGCTGTGAAAGCGTCGCGCCTCGGATCGAGGCCACGCTGCGCGACGGTCGTCGGCTGCTCGCCGCCGCGGCCTCCCGCCAGCTCGAGCCGAAGAGCGCGGTGTTCGACGAGCTCGAGCGGGCCACGTTCGAGCTCGGCCCGATGGTCGGGGCCTGCCCTGGCAGGATCCCGAACTACATCGACCTCGTCACCACGATGCGGTCGGTGGTCAAAACGCAGTCACGGCGCTGGGACATGGGTCAGCTTGCGACTCGCGACAGGCTCTACCGCATGCTGTACGCAGGCAGGGCCGCGGTGGAGGAGGCGATGCTTCAGGCGCCGCGGGGGACGGTGCCGGCCCTGGTCCGTGGCGACGATGAGCCCTCGGTCACGCCGTTCGCCGAGATCCTGGGGGTTCGGGTCCACAGCGGCGACGTCCTGGTCTCCCGCGGCGGCGCTCCGACCTCGGCGCTGATCGCGCGGGGGAACGACTACCCGGGCAACTTCTCTCACGTCGCGCTGGTTCACGTGGACGGGCGCACAGGGGCCGCCTCGGTGGTCGAGGCGCACATCGAGAGGGGGGTGGCAGTGGCCACCCTGTCCGAATACCTGGCGGATGTGAAGCTGTGGGTCATGGTGCTCCGCCTCCGCGCCGACCTCCCACGGATGGCCGCAGATCCGACGCTGCCGCACCAGGCGGCCACGGCGGCCGTTCGCGAGGCGCGGGGGCACCACATCCCGTACGACTTCTCAATGGACTTCTCCGACCACGGCAGGCTTTTCTGCTCGGAGGTTGCATCTGCCGCGTTCGAGCGTATAGGCATCACCCTCTGGATGAGCCTTTCAAGAATCTCCTCGCCGGGGCTCGCTTCCTGGCTCTCGGGGTTCGGGGTCACCCATTTCGAGACGCAGGAGCCCTCCGACCTGGAGTACGACCCGCAGCTCGCCGTGGTGGCCGAATGGCGCGACCCAACGACTCTGCTCGCGGACCACGTGGACAACGCGGTCGTGGACGCCATGCTGGAGGGCGCCGAGCGGGGGGACACGCTGGACTACGCATGGACGCTGCTCGCACCGGCGCGGCTGGCCAAGCTCTACAGCTCCGCCCTGAACTCCTTCGGCTTCGTGGGCCCGGTGCCCCAGGGCCTCTCCGCCGCGGGGGCGCTGCGCACCAGGCGATTCGTCCGAACCCACGCGCAGGTCAGGGACCGCGTGCTCCGCCTGGTACGGGAGTTTGAGCGCAACCGCGGCTACGTTCCCCCCTACTGGGAGCTGGTCAAGCTGGCGCGGCGGGCCCACTCTCAGATCGGGGGTGGTGGTGGCTGACCCGGCGACCTCCTCGCTCAGGTTCGCCCGCATCTTCGCGCTGCACAAGCCGCGCAAGGTGGTGGTCTCGCGCGTCCGCGAGGGCGGCGCGACCACGGTGTTCGAGCTGCTGCCCGAGGGCTACCGTGAGTGGTTTGCGGTGGGGCGCCTGGACAAGGACTCGGAGGGGTTGCTGTTGTTCTCCGACGACCCGCGCCTCGCCCAGCGCCTCATGGACCCGGGCCGGGTCAGCAAGAGCTACCTGGTCACGGTGGCGGGCTTCCCACGCGAGAGGGACCTCGAAACGGTGCGGCGGGGCGGGGTGGCGATCCACGGTCGAACGACGCTGCCCACCGAGGTGACCCGTCTCGGCAAGGCCCCGCGCGGCGGCACGCGCGTGCAGGTCGTTCTGCACGAGGGACGCAACCGCGAGATCCGCCGGCTATTCGCGGCCATCGGCTTCAAGGTCCGGCGCTTGATCCGGGTCGCGGTGGGCCCGGTGGAACTCGCCGACCTGCCCGAAGCTGAGGGACGCGAGCTCACGCCAGAGGAGGTCGCCGCCCTCCGCACGCTCGTCAGCTACTGAACGAGCGTCGCGCGCTATCCGGGACCGGCCACGGGAACGCCGCTCGCCAACTCCGAACCGCTTCCAGCGCCACGCCCACGCATGCCCGGCGCCGAGCGCCCTTCTCCCTCGGCAGTTCAATCGGCGGGTCCACCATCAGGCCCCAAGAGGCGTTGGCGGGTTGGAAGCGATGCGGCGGGCGCTCGGTAAGGTGGCGCACCAGGCCGCCGTGGGCGGTCCACGCGGGGAGGGTTGGGACCTCCGAGCCTCGTAGCTCTGCTGTCACGTAGAGCGCGGCGAGCAAACCGATCGCGGCGGATTCCACGTACCCCTCCACACCGGTGAGCTGGCCGGCCAGCCGCAGCGATGGTCGCACCTTCACGCGCAACTGTGAGTCGACGTGTCTGGGAGCGCAGATGAAGGTGTTGCGATGGATCATGCCGAGCCGAGCGAAGCGCGCGCCCTCGAGGCCCGGGATGAGGCGGAAGACCTGCTGCTGCGCGCCAAACGTCATGCGGGTCTGGAAGCCAACCAGGTTCCAATGCACGGCGGCCAGGTCGTCCCGGCGCAACTGAACCACCGCATGCGGGAGCCGACCGGTTCGCGGGTCGGGCAACCCCACCGGTTTCATCGGCCCGTATCGCAGGGTGTCGATCCCTCGTTCCGCCATCACCTCGACCGGCAGGCATCCCTCGAAGTACGGGATCTCACGCTCAAACTCCCTGACAGGGACTTTCTCCGCCGACCGCAAAGCCTGGACGAACGCCAGGTACTCTTCGCGCTCCAGCGGGGCGTTGAGGTAATCCTCGCCGCCCCCCTTGCCGTAGCGGGAGGCTCGGTAGAGGCGGTTCGTGTCCAACGAGTCGGCGGCGACCACCGGGGCGATCGCGTCGAAGAACGACAGGGAACCCTCCCCAAGGAGCGCGGTGAGAGAGGCGTGCAGAGCCTCGGAGGTGAGCGGTCCGGTGGCGACGATCGCGGGCCCTGAAGGGAGTTCCCGCACCTCCCCCCGCGTAACGGTCACCAGCGGGTGGGAGGTGACGGCCTCCTGCACGCAGTCCGCAAACACCTCGCGGTCCACCGCCAGCGCGTCCCCAGCCGGCAGCGCCGCCGCCCGCGCCGCGGCCACGATCACCGAGCCCAGTGCCTCCATCTCACGCTTGAGCAGCCCCACCGCGTTCTCCGGATTGTCGGAGCGCAGGGAGTTGGAGCACACGAGCTCCGCCAGGGTGCCGGTTCGGTGCGCCGGAGTGGAGGACCCGGGCCGCATCTCGAGCAGAAGCACCGGAACGCCCGCGCAGGCAAGCTGCCAGGCCGCCTCGCACCCGGCGAGGCCTCCCCCGACCACGGTCACGGTACGATCACTCATCGGCCTCTTGGCCTCGCGAGAGGCCACCCGAACTCGCTCGCCCCACCCTACGGGTTCTGGGGCCCGGGGTCCGGGCTCCGAACCCACGGGATCCGACCAAGATCTAATCCTTCCCTGGTTTTTCCGGATCCCTGACCCCGGCTCTCGATCCCCCGTCTTCGGCGGGACCCCGGAAGCCGCAGCCCTCGCGGGCGCACACCCACTCGACGCCGCGCCGGACTGTTTTCTTCTCCATCACGAACGGCGCGCCGCACGACGGGCAGGGGTGGAGAACCGGCCTGGCCGGAAGCGTGAAGCTGCACTTCGGGTAGCGATTGCACCCCCAGAAGCCGCGGCCGCGTCGCGAGCGCTTCTCGACGAGCTCCCCCTCGCCGCACGACGGGCACGCCACTCCCGACGGGGTGTTGGGGCTCGCGGTGCCGGTGACCAGCTTGCGGATGCCCTTGCACTCCGGGTAGCGTGAGCACGCCCAGAACTGTCCGAATCGGGAGCGCTTGAGCACCATGGGGGCCCCGCACTCCGGGCACGCCGGGGCTTCCCCGGTGACGCCGGGTGCGCCTGGCTCCCGGGTGGTCTTGCAGGTTGGGTAGTTGGAACAGGCGAGATACTCCCCGTAGCGCCCGAAGCGGAGGACCATGGGGGCGCCACACGTCGGGCACGTCTCCTTGGTCTCCACCCCCTGGCCCTTTACCGAGGCCATCTCGGCCTTGGCGCGCTCGAGGTCGTCCGTGAACGTGGCCCAGAACTTGGCGAGCGCCACTCGCCAGTCGAGCTTGCCTTCGGCAATCTCGTCGAGCTGCTCCTCCATGCGGGCGGTGTACGACTCGTTGATTAGATCCCCGAACGAGGCGATCAGTAGCCGGCTGACCAGCTTCCCAAGCTCCGTGGGGAAGAACGTCCCTTTCTGACGTTCCACGTACGAGCGGTCGGCGAGGGTGGCGATGATCTGTGCGTACGTCGAGGGACGGCCGATGCCGTTCTCCTCCAGCGCCTTCACGAGCGTCGACTCCGTGAACCGCGGCGGCGGCTGGGTGAACTTCTGGGTCGATGTGAGCTCCTCGAGCGCCAGTATCTCCCCTTCGCTCAGCACCGGGAGCCTCTTCGAGGTAGCCTCCTCCTCCTCCTGCTCCTGGGGCGGCTTCTGCTCGGGCGTCTCGTCCTCGCGGTAGACCCGCAGGTAGCCCGCCTCCACCTCGATCTCGCCGCGGGCCTTGAAACCGTAGCGCCCCGCCTCCACCAGCACGTCGGTCACGTCGAACAGCGCCGGCGTCATCTGGGACGCCACAAATCGCTGCCAGACCAACGTGTAGAGCTTCAGTTCGTCGGCGGCGAGGTAGCGCTTCATCGCGTCCGGCGTCCTGGCTGGATCGGTGGGGCGGATTGCCTCGTGCGCGTCCTGCGCTTCGGAGCGGTTCTTGAAGAAGTTCGGCTTCTCCGGGAGAGACTCGCTGCCATACGCCTCGGCGATCAGCTGACGGGCGGCAGCGAGGGCCTCCGCAGCCACGCGCACCGAGTCGGTGCGCATGTAGGTGATCAGACCCACCCGCTCCCCGCCACCCAGGTCCACGCCCTCGTACAACTTCTGCGCGAGTTGCATGGTCTTGCGCACCGGGAAGTGGTGGCGCTTGTAGGCGGCCTGCTGAAGCTTCGCGGTCACGAACGGGGGTGCCGCCTTCTGCTGACGGCGCCGCTTCGTGACCTTGGCCACGACGAAGCGCGCCCGCTCGACCTCGGTTTTCACGGCCGCGGCCGTCTCGCCGTCGTGCACGACGAGCTTCTTGCCGTCGCGCTGGGCCAGCCGGGCGACGAACGAGGGGGGCTGCCCCGCCGCCAGCCGCGCGTCCAGATGCCAGTACTCCTCCGGGACAAACGCCTCGATCTCGGCCTCGCGGTCGCAGATCATTTTCAGAGCGACCGACTGGACCCGACCCGCCGAGAGGCCGCGCCTGACCTTGTCCCAGAGCAACGGCGAGAGCTTGTAGCCGACCAGGCGGTCCAGCACCCGCCGCGCCTGCTGAGAGTCGATGAGATGGTAGTCGAGGGGGCGGGGGTGGGCGATCGCCTCCTTCACCGCCTGCTTCGTGATCTCGTGGAAGAGCACCCGTTCCACCGGCTTGCCGCTTCCGCCAAGCAGCTCCGCGAGGTGCCAGCCGATCGCTTCCCCCTCGCGGTCGGGGTCTGTGGCCACCAGAACCCGCGCGGCCTTACGCGCCGCCTGTTGGATCTCGGCGATCACCTTGCGCTTGGCCGGGAGCGGCTGGTAGATCGGCTCGAACCCGTGCTCGACGTCGATACCGAGCTCGTTCTTCGGAAGATCGCGCACGTGCCCGACCGAGGCCACAACGGCATACCCCTTCCCCAGGTAGCGGCCCAGCGTCCGCGCCTTGGCGGGGGACTCCACGATCACCAGCGACTCGTCCACTCTTCCTCCGGGGCTGCACTCTAGCAGCGATGTCAAGGGGGGCGCCTGGCAGGGTCATTCCGTTCCCGTCCCTCAGTGAGGACACAACCTGTCCCCTGATCGGTCGCACGGCCGGGTATCGGCACCCGCCTGAGGCGCCTCTCTTCGGCTACGATTGGCACAGCGTTTGCTCACCCGTACCGGTGCGTGTGGCCGTCGCCTGACGGTCTGGAGGAAAAATGAAGCCCACGAGGCTTGCGATGGGGATCGTTTTGGCGCTTGCACTCACGACAAACCTTGCGTGTTCCACCGCCACGCCGACCGCGACCCCGGGGGTGGAGCGTATCGGCGGCACGATCCTGCACTACCGCGGTCCGGAGCTCGATGTCGTGCTCAGCTACCGGTTCGCGAACTCCAACCCAGGTGAGGACTGGCTGTTCCTCGATGTCGGCATCACGGCCGAGACCCGGAACTCGGTGGAGGTCAAACGGGAGAGGATCGCGATCCGCACCCCCAGCGACGAGATCATCCCGTTGGCGACCCAGCAGGAATTCGGGGCCGCCTACCCGAAGCTGGCCGCCGTGCTGGCGAGGGCGGACGTCGCGAGCGAGCCCCTCGACTACTACCCAAGCCGCCGACCGAAAGGCCTCGACCTTCTCGTGCCCCCAGGGTCGGGCCTCGCCTTGGAATCCGTGTGGGTCAACGATCAGGACGTGGCGATCGGTCGCCTTTACTTCGACATCCCGATGGGAGTGCAAACGGGGCCGTACGAGCTGCAAATCGACCTGGAAGAGACCAACGTTCGAATCCCCTTCCGGCTGGGATCCGAGAGCTAGGAGTCGGGGCCGACGTGCGAGCGGCAATACCTGCCGTCAGCCTGCCTGGAGACCCGGCCGGCGAGCTCGAGCGCGAGGAGCGCCTCCAGCACCTGTGCGATCGGGAATCCGCTCTCGACGGCCAGGCGGTCTACCGTGACCGCCTCCCCTGGCCGGATCATTGCGAGCAGTGGGGGCTCCTCAGAAGCGTCGACGCGCGCGGGGTGCGGGGGCAGACCGAGAGCGCCCAGCACGTCGTCGGCGGTGAGCACCGGTGCAGCGCCCGCGCGCAGGAGACCGTTCGGCCCGGCCGAGAGACGCGAGAACACAGAACCAGGCACCGCCATCACCTCGCGCCCCTCCTCGAGCGCAAGGCGTGCCGTGATGAGCGCCCCGGAGCGCTCGTCCGCCTCGACCACGACCACCGCTTCCGAGAGACCGGCAATGATCCGGTTACGCTCGGGGAAGTGATGGGCGAGCGGGGCGCACCCCGGGGGGTACTCGGTCACGAGGCAGCCGTGGGCGGCGATCTCCTCGGCCAACGCTCCGTGCTCCGGGGGGTAAACCCGGTCGGGGCCCGCACCCCAGACGCCGGCGGTGGGTCCGCCCGCCGCGAGTGCACCCCGGTGTGCGGCCGCGTCCACGCCCCGCGCCATTCCGGAGACCACCGCAACGCCGGAAGCGGCGAGCTCGCGGCCGAGGTATTCCGCCACCTCGCGGCCGTAGGCACTGGCCCGACGCGCCCCGACCAGTGCCACCGCGTGCCCGTCAGGGAGGGTCCCGCGCACGAACAAGCCGAGGGGTGGGTCTACGATGGCGGCGACACGCCGTGGAAAGGCGGGATCGCCGGGCGTAACGAAGCGCCAGCCGAGTCTGGAAAGCTCGCCCTCCACGGCCGGCACCCGGGCCTCGAGCGCGGTCCTTATCTCGTCGGCTTCGCTGCCCGCGACATCCGGGTCCGCTACGAAGGCGCGCCCCACCTCCCGCGCTCTGCGACTGCCTTCCGGATGCGCAACAACACAGGCCAAGGCGAGACGAGACATGGGAATGCGCTCCTCCGTGTGAGCCTATACTAACTGGACGTTTTCGGGGGGACTATGCGGCTTGCAGTAGCAGTTCTGGGACTTACAGTCATCTCCGGCGCCTGCGCCAGCGGCAGCAAACCGCAGGCGGCGGCGCACGTCGAGATGCGTGAGGGCGTGAGGGCGGCGCAGCGCAGCTACTGGCAAGAGGCGTTCTTCCGCTTCGAGCGCGCTCGTAACCTGAACCCCACGAACGGAGAGGTCCTCAACAACCTCGCGGTGGCTCTCGAGGCCCTGGGCCGCTACGACGAGGCTCTCGCAGCGTATAAGCAGGCGCTCCAGGACACCCCCAAGAGCAGCGTCATTCGCAAGAACTACGCCCGCTTTGCCGAGTTCTACACCAGCTACGCCAAGGGCGTAAAGCCGAAGGAGGGGTCCGATGCGCCACGCTAGACTGGCCATCACCATTTGCGTCCTTGCCGCCGGGTGCGTCGGGGGGATGCGCGACGTGCAGCTCTCCCTGCCGGTGCGCTCCAAGGTCGCCTTCACCGGCCACGAGAAGCTGTACATCGGCCCTTTCGTGCGGGAGCGGAAAGGTGACGAGAAAGCACCGGACCTCGCCTTCGACGTCCCCGCAGAGTTCGAGCGCTACATCCGCAAGCTGCTCCGCAAGGAGAGCAAGTACATCCTTCTCCCCGCCGTCCAGGGCGTCCGTCCACCGACCTCCGACCCCCTGCGCCTGGCAAAGAGCTCCGACTTCTGGCGCGAGCTTGGGACCCAGACCGGTGCCGACTACATCGTGGCCGGGTCCATCGATTTCGAGGTACAGGACCGCACCGCCTACAAGATGGAGCCTTACGAGTCTCCCGTCACCGGGCAAACGTTCTACCGTCAGGTGCTCGTCGAGCAGACAGGCTTCACGTACGACATCCTGCTCAACGTCTACGACGCCCGTACGGGCGCCCCGGTCTTCGAACAGCCGCTCAAAGACTTTCAGGAGAAGCCGGAGCGAAACTTCGACGAGTTCACCGGCATGTTTGCCAACCTCTTTGCCCTGGAGAACCAGATCATTGGCGTGTTTGTCCCCCGCAGCGTCAAGACCAGGCGAATGCTCTTTGTACCCTAGGGAGGGCGCGATGAAGCTGCGTCTGATCGTTCCCGTGCTGGCGCTCTTGCTCGCGTCTTCGGCCGCCGCACAATACTTCGGCAAGAACAAGGTCCGCTACGACACCTTTCGCTGGAAGGTCTACCCGACACCGCACTTCCGGATCTCCTTCTACGATCACGTCGAGCCTTCCCTGCCCAAGCTCGCCTCTTTCGCCGAGTCCGCCTACGACGAGCTCGCCCGCAAGCTCAACTACCAGGTCCCGGACCCGATTCCGCTGATTGCCTTCGCCACCCACGCGGAATTCGAGCAGAACAACGTCATCGCCGAGTTCATCCCGGAGGGCGTCGGAGCGTTTGCGGTACCCGCCCGCAACCGCATGGTGCTGCCGGTGGACATGCCCGACCAGCAACTCCAGCAACTCATCCAGCACGAGCTGACCCACGTCTTCCAGTTCGAGATTATGTACCAGGGGAGGCTGGGCAAGGCGCTTGCGATGAGTCCGCCGCAGTGGTTCATGGAGGGGATGGCGTCGTACTTTGGCAACGATGAGGACGCAATGGCCAAGGCCGTCATGCGCGACGCCGTGGCCTCTGATCGTGTGCCCTCGGTCATGGTCGACATCCAAGGGTACGCTGCGTACCGCTTCGGGCACATGGTCTTCCAATTCGTCGAGGCGGAGTGGGGCCAGGATGGTCTCCGCGACTTCATATACGAGTTCCGCAACACCCTCGGCAGCGGGGTCGCGAAGGCCCTCAAAAGGGCCTTCGACATCGAACCCGACGAGTTCGACGCCCGCTTCCGCGCGTGGCTGCGCAAGTTTTACCAGCCCACCATTGCCGACCGCGCAGATCCGCGAGAGTTCGGCCGGGAGTTCAGGATCGCTGGACCGGAGGGCACACGCTCGTACGAAACCTCGCCCATCGCGTCGCCTTCCGGCGACCTGATTGCCGCCTTCTCCACCTACAGGGAGAACATAGACATCGTGCTACTCGGGGTCCCGGACCGCAGTCTTTTCCGTACCCTCACCCCGCGCGAGACCACCGATTACCAGTACCTGGTCGCGCAGATGCTCACCGTCGGGCCCGACCGCGGACGTGACCTGGCGTTCTCGCCCAACGGCGATCGCGTGGCAGCCTTCGCCCGTCACGAGCGCGGGCGTATGCTCGTGTTCTTCAACGCGCTTTCCGGCGGCATCGAACGCACGATCCCGGTCGACGTGGACCAAGCGATGCAACCCGCCTACTCGCCTGACGGGACGACCATCGCCTTCCACGCCTACGCCGGGGGTCACTCCGACATCTACCTGCTGGACCTCGCAACCGACAAGCTCACCAACCTCACCAACGACGAAGCGTACGACTCCGACCCGGTGTTCACGCCCGATGGGAAGCGCATCGTCTACAGCTCCCAGACCGCAGAGAACGCCAAGCTTTTCGAGATCTCTCTGACCAACCCGACCGAACGCCAGCAGCTCACCTTCGCCGCCGGGAACGACGAGGGAAGCTCTTTCTCCCGCGACGGCAAGCACATCTTCTTCACCTCCGACCGCGACGGCGGCATCTACGACGTTTACATGCTCGCCCTCGACACCCACGATCTCACCCGCCTGACCAGAGTCGTCGGCGCAGCCACCAACCCCGTGGCGGTGCCGACCCGCGACGGCGAACGGGTCGTCTACCAGGCCTACACGAAGGGCCACTTCTGGCTCTACGAGACCGACCCGGTCGAGGGCAAGCCCGCTGGTAAGGAGGAGGCACCCCAGGAGGTGAAGGAGCGCCAGCCGTACGTGCCGGCGGTGACCGTGACCGTCAGCAAGGACAAGATCGAGGCGGTCAAGAAGCGCCAGCTGTTCATCGATGGCGCCCAGGTGCTCGTCGGCGTCAATAGCGACAACACGCTGGTCTCCCAGACCTACCTTTCCTTTGCCGACCAGTACGGCGACCGTCGCTTCGACCTGCTGCTCGAATCGGTGAGCGGGTTCTCCAACTTCCAGTTCACTTACCTTGAACTCGCGAAGCGCATGCAGTGGGGGGCAACTGTCTTCGACAACCGCCAGTACTACGTCTACGGGGCCTCGCTCGAGGGCAACGTGTTGCGACAGCGGGTCTATCGGGAGACCGGCGTTGCCGCGTTCGCCCAGTACCCGCTTTCCCTCTACCACCGCGTCGGGGGCGCGGTGGGCTACATCGACCGAAGCGCGGCGTACCCGGTTCAGACGGAGTTCGGGCTGGCGTTCGTCGACGTGGAGGACAAGGTCCCCTTCGTGCAAGCCTCCTTTACTGGAGACACGGTGTCCTGGCAGAGCTACGGCCCCCACGCCGGGCGCCGCTACCAGCTGACCCTGAGCAACGCATTCAACACCGGCGGGGGTACGCTCTCACGGGACGTCACCTTCGACGGGCGTCAGTACCTCCCGCTGTCGCGCCGCAACGAGCTCGCCCTGCGCCTGTACGCCACGCTGGCCAACGGTGACCGCCCCAACATCAACTACTTCGGGGGCCTCGACACGCTTCGGGGCTTCGACTACAACACCCTGGTCGGCAACCGCGCGGCCTACCTCAACGCGGAGTGGCGCTTCCCGCTCATCGACCGGCTGATCCTGCCGTGGCTGCAACTCGCCGAGGTGCGCGGCCGTTTCTTCCTGGACGTGGGCGGCGCCTACTTCGACGTGCCAGGCTACAAGCAGGACTTCACCTGTATGAGTGATGGCAGGCTCCAGGACTGCGTGTCGTCGTATGGGTTCGGAATGTCGCTCTACCTGTTCGGCCTGCCGGTCAACTGGGACTTCTCGAAGCAGTGGGACTTCAAGCACACTATCAGCAGAGGTGCCCAGACCTCGTTCTGGGTCGGGTTCCAGTTCTAGGAGGGCTTGAGGCCGGTTCCTGCGCCCGCTCGACCGGCCGCGTGCCACGGCCCCTGGGGCCGTGACACCCCGAATACCTTTGCCCCGATGAGTCTCATTTCGATGGCAATAACCTGCGCCTGACCAGCCAGTTGCCATCCTCTAGGCTGGCATTTCCGGCGGCCAAACCGGGTTGCGGAGTACATGCCAGCCGCGCGAGCGCACGTGCCGGTCATCACCGAACCCCGCCCCAGGGACCGCAACCTCCCGCTGCGGATCGCCATCGCCCACGATTTCCTCGTGCAGTACGGCGGCGCCGAGCGCGTTCTCGAAGTGCTCTGCGAGATGTTCCCTCGCTCACCGATCTTCAGCCTGTTCTACGACGAGGGCCGTACCCGAGGACGTTTCCGTTCTAAGGATGTGCGCACCTCCTTTCTGAGCCGCCTCCCCGTGGCAGGCAAGCGGATAGGCAACCACCACCACCTGTTCTTCTGGAGCTTTCCCGGAGCGGTCGAGCGCTTCGACTTCTCCGGGTTCGACCTGGTGCTCTCGTCGAGCGCTTCGTACTCGAAGGGGGTCGTCCCGCCGCCCCACGTCCCCCACGTCTGCTACTGCTACACGCCAACACGCTACCTCTGGGAGGACGTGACCAAGTACGTCAACGGCTTCCTGGCCAGCCCACCAGTCACCGCGGTGGGCGAGGCGCTCTTCCGCGTGATGCGACGGTGGGACCGCAAAGCTGCGCTGCGCCCCACCACACTCCTTGCGGTGTCCACTCACATCGCCGGCCGTATTCGCGAGATCTACGGCCGCCAGCCGGACGCCGTCGTCTTTCCACCCGTTGACACCGAGACGTACTGCGTTAACGGCACCGGGGCCAGGTCGACGTTAGACGGCTACTTCCTCATGGTCGGAAGACTCCTCCCCTACAAGCGCTTCGACCTCGGCATCGAGGCCTGCACCCGGTTGGGCCTCCCCCTCAAGATCGCGGGGGTGGGCCGTGAGCGCAAGCGCCTGCAGCGCCTGGCCGGTCCCACGGTCGAGTTCCTTGGTTGGGTCGAGGAGACCCAGTTGCCCCGCCTGTACCGCGAAGCGAGGGGCTTGATCTTCCCTCAGGTCGAGGATTTTGGCCTCGTCGCCGCCGAGGCGGTCGCGTGTGGCACGCCCGTCATCGCCTACCGAGCGGGTGGGGCGCTCGATATCGTCCAGGAAGGAGTCAACGGCGTCTTCTTCGACCGACAGGAGACCGACACGCTGGCGGCCGCCCTGACGGCGTTCAACTTTCGACGGTTCGACCCGCGGCGCGTCAGCGCGACGGCGCAGCGCTTCTCCAAGGCTCGCTTCCAGCAAGAGATGCTCAGGGTGTTGGGCAGCCCGGTGGGAGCGGCGCGTTCGCGCGCAATCGGGTAGGGCATACAGCATGACGGCGAACTGGCTCCCAACCGACACGTCTCTCCCCGCCGATCTCGCACCGGCCGTGCCCGACCTTCCGCGCGCTGTTCTCGCCACGCTCGCCTACGCCGACCTCTTCGATCACCCCCTCACCGCTGCCGAGGCACATCGGCACCTGGTCGCAGCGCACGCCACCCTCGCGGACGTCACGGAGGCTCTGGACCGCTCGCCGCGCCTCGTGCGCCGCACGACGCGATGGGGCGAGTTCTTCACTCTCGTGGGGCGCGAGGCGATCGTGGAGGTCCGCCTCCGGCGAGAGACCTCGGCTGCGGCGCTGTGGCCGCGCGCACGGCGCTGGGGGCGGGTTTTCGGGGCGCTTCCCTTCGTTCGCATGGTGGCGGTCACCGGTGCCCTCGCTGTGGACGCCGTCGAGCCCGACGCGGATATCGACTACCTCGTGGTGGCAAGTACCGGGAGAGTCTGGCTGTGCCGGGCGCTGGTGACCGCCCTCGCCAGAGCGGCAGGCGCCGCCGGCACCCGTCTTTGCCCCAACTACGTCCTCTCCGAACGGGCGCTCGCTCTGGCCGAGCGCACGCTCTACACCGCGCACGAACTGCTACAGATGGTGCCTATCGCGGGACCCGAAACGTGCGAGCGCATGCGCGAGGCCAACCCCTGGGTTCGCATCTTCCTGCCCAACTCCCCAGGAGTCGCGCCTCCTTCGGTGACGCCGCGTCGGGTGGGCGGAGCCCTCGCGCGCTTGGCCGAAGCCGCGCTGCGCGGCCGCGTCGGCGACCGCATCGAGGCGGCGCTGGCGCGCTGGCAGGCATCTCACCTGCAGGGAAAGCTCGCGCGCGGTGAGCTCTCCGGCGGCGAGGCAGCGTTCGACGCCGACGGGTACAAGGGCCACTTCCACGGCCACGGGGCACGGATTCTCGCGGCGTGGGAGACGCGCCTTCGTCAGCTCGACGGAGCGTGGGCATGAGCGCGGTCCTCCTCGGTCAGTCGTACTACCTGCGTTTTGATCCCAAGCTCTGGGAGGGGATGCAGCCCTACCCTCCGCTGGGCACGATGTACGCGGCAAGCGTGTTGCGCGAGCACGGTCACGATGTCGCCCTCTTCGACGCGATGCTGGCCGACTCGGAGTGGGCGTGGTCCGAGGCGCTCGACCGTGAGCGCCCGCAGTTCGCCGTCCTCTTCGAGGACAACTTCAACTACCTCTCGAAAATGTGCCTGCTGCGCATGCGCGAGGCAGCCTTCACGATGATCGGTATGGCGAAGCGGCACGGCAGCACGCTGATCGTGGCTGGGGCCGACGCCTCTGACCACGCCGAGGAGTACCTCGCGCGCGGCGCAGACTTCGTGACGATCGGTGAGGGCGAGGCCACCCTCGCCGAGTTAATGGCCCGGCTCACCGGCCGCACCGACACGCCCCTGGACCGGATCCCGGGGCTCGCGTTTCCGGACACCATCGTCGGCTCACGGGTGATTCATACCGCTCCTCGCCCAGTGCTCGCGGATCTCGATGCGCTCCCCTTCCCGGCGTGGGACCTCATCGATGTCCCTCGGTACCGAGCAATTTGGGTCAAGCACCACGGGTACTTCTCGATGAACATGGTCACGACACGGGGGTGCCCGTACCACTGCAACTGGTGCGCCAAGCCGATCTGGGGTCAGCGCTACCACGCCCGCTCCCCCGAGAACGTCGTGGCCGAGCTCGCATGGCTCAAGCGGACCTACAACCCCGACCAGATCTCCTTCGCCGACGACATCCTTGGCCTCAAGCCTGGCTGGGTCCAGCGCTTCGCCGAAGTCGCAGAGCGTGAGAACGCACTCGTCCCTTTCAAGAGCCTTCACCGCGTCGACCTGCTCCTCAAGGGGGATACGATCGCCGCACTCGCGCGCGCAGGTGCCAGGACGGTCTGGGTCGGGGCCGAGTCCGGATCGCAGAGGATCCTGGACGCGATGGACAAGGGCACCAGGGTCGAGCAGATCCACGAGGCCGCGCGGCGCCTGCACGAGGCAGGCGTCGAGGTCTGCTTCTTCCTCCAGTTCGGTTATCCGGGTGAGACCCGCGAGGACATCGAGAAGACCCTCCAAATGGTTCGAGCGTGCGCGCCGGATGACATCGGAATGTCCGTGTCGTACCCGCTCCCCGGCACACGCTTCTTCGAAACGGTCCGCAGCGAGCTGGGTGCCAAGCAGAACTGGCAGGACTCCTCGGATCTCGCGATGCTCTACCGGGGGCCTTTCTCCACCGGCTTTTACCGTCAGCTCCACACCGTGCTGCACAAGGAGTTTCGCGCGCGAAGGTCGGCCCGAGCCCTGCGCCACGCGCTGCGGCACCCCCTCCGCCTTGGCCGCCGGGAGTTGCGTCACGCGGCGGCGATGGCCTACAACGCCCTCACGCTGCCGCTCGCCCGGGTGCGCCTCGCGCTCTTCGCGCGGGCGCCGTACGACGGAGTCGGGCTGCTGCCCCACATGGTTCCCACCGAGGCCGCCCGACCCACCGCCCAAAGCGAAGGTGAGCCGTGAGCGCCCAGGCGCAGCTGCACGAGACGCGGCAGGCGTTCGACTCCGTCGCCTCCTTCTACGACGGGCCGTTCGGCAACAACGAAATCGTCCAGCGGATGCGCACAGGCCTGGTCGATGAACTCACCCGACGGGTGAGCCCCGGCGCACGGCTCCTGGACGTCGGGTGCGGCACCGGCATCGACGCCGCCCACCTTGCGGCGCGCGGCTACACGGTCGTGGCCATCGATGCCTCGCCACAGATGGTGGCCCGGACCCGCGCCCGTGCGGCCGAGGAGGGGCTTACCGAGCGTGTCACGGCCCTGGAATTGGGTATCGAAGCGCTGGACCGGCTTTCAGGGGGGCCGTTCGACGCCATCTACTCGGACCTGGGAGCCCTCAACTGCGTCCCGGACCTCTCAGCCGTTGCGGCGGGCTGCGGCAGCCTCCTCAACGGCGGAGGCGTGCTCGTTGCGTCGGTCATGGGCAAGCTCTGTCCCTGGGAACTGGCGTACTTCGTGGCTCGCGGCGACCTGCGGCGTGCGCTCGTGCGTCTCGGCTCACGCGCGGTCCCGGTCGGCTTGAACCGCGGCACGGTGTGGACCCGTTACTACCGACCGAAGGAGTTTCTCGATCACTTCCGGGGCTCGTTCGCGCACGAGGCGTCTCGCGCCTTGGGTCTCTTCTCTCCGCCTCCGTACCTCGTGGGGTTCCACCGGCGCCTGCGCCGGGCGAGCCGGGCGCTCTGGTGGCTGGACGGAAAGCTCGGCGCCCTCCCGCTGCTGCGAGAGGCCGGCGACCACTTCCTGATGGTGCTACGCAAACGTGAGTGAGAGCGCATTTGCCCTGAACGTGGAGACGCCGACCGAGTTTCGGTTGGCCTGCCCCCGGTGTCGGCAGCCGTTCCCGAGCGGCCGCGACCTCCTCCGCTGCCCGGCCTGCGAGCTGCGCTTCTCGCGCGATGGAGGCATCTGGCACCTCCTGCCGCCGGAACGCGAACTGGCGCTGCGTCGCTTCGTGACCGAGTACCGCGAGGTGCGGCACCGGGAAGGGTGGGGCAGCCGCGGCCCCGCTTACTTCCGCGCCCTCCCCTTCGTGGACCTCACCGGGCGCTTCGAGGAGATCTGGCGAATCCGCGCGGCCAGCTATGCAACTCTGGTCCAGCGCGTGCTTCGCCCCATCGAACTGCAGACCCAAACGCCGCTTTCCGTGCTGGACCTCGGGGCGGGTAACAGCTGGCTGTCGCACCGTCTCTCGGAGCGGGGACACCGGCTTGCAGCCGTGGACCTCTGCGACGACGCGCGCGACGGACTCGGGGCCCACGTGCACTACCCGACGGTTTTCACCTCGGTCGTGGCGGACTTTGACCACCTGCCGTTCGCCGGGCGACAGGCGGACATCGTGGTGTTCAACGCCGCGTTGCACTACTCCCCGGACCTCGTGGTGACGCTCGCCGAGGCGCTGCGGGTTCTTGGCGACACCGGCCATCTCGTGATCATGGATTCCCCCATCTACCACGACGCAGTGAGCGGGGCCCGGATGGTCCGCGAGCGCGAGCACGCGTTTATCCGCGACCACGGATTCCCGTCCAATGCCGTCGCCAGCGAGGGTTTCCTCACCCATCGCCGATTGCGTGAACTCGCCACCGATCTGGGGCTGCGCTTCCGGTTGCTGCGGCCCCTCCGCTGGTGGCCGATGCGAGGACACTCCCTTTTGGCAACCATGAGGGGCCAGAGGGAACGGGCTACGTTTCCGGTCATCGTTGGGCGGCGCCGCCCTTGGGCGGCAAGTCGATTGGAAACCCGGTTCGGGAGGCGGAATGGTGCGCGCTAGCCTCGTCCGCCTCTACCTCCGGGGGCGGTTCGTGCTGTTCCAGCGTCGCCGCCACCGTCGGCTGGTCCTGGAGCGGTTCGCCGGCCACCCGCTCCTGGTTCTGCCCGAGGTTTTCAACCCGACCCTGTTCCTCACCACCGGTTTCTTCGCCTCGGCCCTCACCCCCGAGCTCGTTCCCAGCACCGCCGACGTCCTGGACGTGGGGACCGGTTCGGGCGCCCTTGCGATCGTGGCGGCACAGTTCGCCCGCTCGGTGGCGGCGGTCGACCTCAACCCCCACGCGGTGCGCTGCGCCCGCCTCAACGTCATGCTCAACCGTTGCGAGGACCGTGTTTCGGTTGCGGAGGGCGATCTGTTCGGGCCGTTTGACGGTCGGCGCTTCGACGTCGTGCTCTGCAACCCCCCCTTCTACCGCGGCTCGCCGCGCGACCTCTGGGATGCCTCCTGGCGCGCACCGGACTTCTTCGAACGCTTCACCGGGTCGCTCGCTGCCCACCTGGAGCCCCTCGGCCACGCCCTGGTGTTGCTCTCCTCCCTCGCGGAGGCGGACGGCTTCTTCGCGGGGTGCGCCACGGGGGGTCTCGAGGCGGCGGTGGTCGGCCGCCGGCATTTGATCTCAGAGACCCTCTCCCTGTACCGGGTCAGGAGGGCCGCATGAGGCTGGTGCTCTACAACCCACCCAGCTCGGCTACCCGCAAGCCGGTGCTTCCCATGTCGCTGCTGGCGCTGGGGGCGGTGCTGGAGGAACACCACGAGTACGCATTAGTGGACGGCAACCTCGAGCCCGACCCCGTCGCCGCCATCGACGCTCTCGTCCGTGAGTGGGGCGCGCGAGCGCTGGCCGTGACAGTCATGCCGGGCCCACAGCTCGCAGGCGCCGTACCGACCTGCCGAAGGCTCAAGGAGCTGCGCCCACGCCTGACGGTGATCTGGGGCGGCTACTTCCCCACCCAGCACTGGGACGTCTGCCTGCGCGCCCCGTACGTGGACTTCGTAGTGCGCGGTCACGGCGAGCTCGTGCTCAAAGAGCTCCTCGACCGTCTCGAGAGTGGCGGGGATCCCACCTCCCTCGCTGGGCTCGCGTACCGCAACGCCGTGCGAGAGCCCGTCACCAACACTATGGCGCCGATCCCTCACCCGGATCGCCTCCCCGACTTTCCGTACCACAAAGCCGAGGTGTCGCGGTACGTGCGCCGGACGTTCATGGGGGCACGCACCCTGCCCCACCACTCCAGCTATGGCTGCCCTTTCTTCTGCAACTTCTGCGCGGTCGTCAACATGGTTTCGGGACGATGGCTCGCACAGTCCGCCGACCGCACCGCCCGGGTGGCGCGCACGCTGGTGGAACGCTTCGGCGCGGACGCGGTCGAGTTCTACGACAACAACTTCTTCGTCCAGGAATCCCGCACGACGGAGTTCGCCGAGCGCATTCGCGACCTGCGAATCGCGTGGTGGGGGGAGGCACGCATCGACACGTTGTTGCGCTACTCGGAGCGGAGCTGGGGGATGATGCGCGACTCGGGGCTCAAGATGGTCTTCCTGGGGGCCGAGTCCGGGTCCGACGAGACCCTCAAGCGCATGAACAAGGGCGGCTCCGCCTCGGCCGAGAAAACTCTCGCCATCGCCGAGAAGATGCGGCATTACGGGATCGTCCCCGAACTCTCCTTCGTCCTCGGCAATCCGCCGGACCCGGAAACCGACACCCGACGGACGCTCGCGTTCATCCGCCGCGTCAAGGGTGTTAACCCGAACGCGGAGATCGTGCTGTACATGTACTCGCCTGTGCCGCTCGACGGCGAGCTGTACGAGCGCGCCAAGGCGTCCGGCTTCCGCTTCCCGGACACGCTCGAGGAATGGATCTCCCCCGCCTGGCAGGAGTTCGCCCAGCACCGCTCGACCACCATGCCTTGGCTTTCCGACGGCACCCGGATGGAGGTGCGCAACTTCGAGCAGGTGCTCAACGCCTACTACCCGACGATCACAGATATCAAGCTGCGGGGGTTCTGGCGGGCAGTACTGAAGGCGGCGAGCGGGTGGCGGTACCGCCTCCACATCTACGCTCACCCCCTCGAGCTCCGGGCGCTGAACCACCTGCTCTCGTACCAGCGCCCCGAAACCAGCGGGTTCTAGGTCGGCGTCGATGACAGACTCCCGACGATCCCGCGCACGGCAGTGGCTCAGCACGCTTGGGCTCGTGACCCTCGGGGCGGTGGTCTTGGTGGCAGGGTGGCGCTTCGCGACGCTCGTCGCTCGAGCCGCGGTGCGCCCGTCGGCGTGCTTCGGGGCGCACTACACACTGGCACGGCTGCTCGCCAACGGTGAGGATCTCTCGCTCACCTACGACGATACCTGGTTCGCGGGCCAGAGTGGCCGCTTCACCCCCGGCGTCACCGACATCAACGTCAACCCACCCACCACCGCACTGGTGCTGCTCCCCCTCGCAGGCCTCGAGTACACCGGTGCGCGCATCGCCTGGACCGCTCTGAGCCTGGTGCTGCTGGCGGTCACCTTACCCTGGCTGCTCCGCGAGGCCCGCCTCCCATGGCCGTGGGCCCTCGGGTTCGTGGCACTCACCCTCGTCTACCAACCTCTGGCCGCCAACTTTCACGTCGCCAACGTGTACGTGCTGCTCCTCGCCCTAGCCACCGCCGCCTGGTACGGGTACCGAGCGGGGAACGAAGTGGTCCTCGGGATCGCACTCGGCCTGATGCTGGTGATCAAGCTGGCCGGGGGCCTACTGTGGGTGCTCGCGCTCTCCGAGCGGCGCTGGCGGGCTCTGGCGTGGGGGGCGGCCACGGTTGCCGCGGTGGCGCTCGGGTCGCTCCCGTGGATCGGCGTGGGCGCGTGGCGAGCCGACGCCGCCGCTCTCGCCTTCGCCGCGACGCGCCCCGAACGGGCCGTCACCGCGTACCAGAGCGTGACCGGCTTCTTCCACCACTTCTTTGCACCCGACCCGGTCTGGAACCCTGCACCGCTGCTCAACGCACCGGGTGTCGCGTTCCTCGGACCGTGGGTTGCACTACTCGCCCTCATCGGCGCTGGCCTCTGGGTGGCGCGGTCGCGCCCGCGCGACGACCGTGTCTTCGCGGCGTTCGTGATCGCCGGCGTCGTGGCGAGCCCCATGTCGCTCGACTACACGTACACGATGCTCCTCCTCCCTTCCGCCATCGCCCTCGCGTGGGCGCTGGAGCGGCGGTCGCCGATGGCCTGGGTGCTGCTTGCCGCGGCCTTCCTCCCGGTCGCCGCCGACCTGCCGTACCGCTCGCCCGGGCTTGACCACGGGGCGTGGGCCCTGCTGGCCTACCCCAAGCTCTACGGTGCCCTCCTGCTGTGGGCGGCCCTCCTGGGGGCGGCATGGCTCGCCGGCACCCGCGCACACCCCGATCCGGGAGGCGCGTCGTCTGGCGCACTCGCTGGCTCGTAGAGGTGATGGGATGCACGCCAGCAACCGTGAGCAAGCCGACGTGACGGAAAGCGCACCGACCGGCGCTGCGCGGGCCTCGCTCGCGGTCGTGATACCGGCGCTCAACGAGCGCGAGAACCTCGAACTGCTGCTGCCGGCCCTGCGGGTGGCGCTGGCGCGGCTGGCGGTGCCGGCGGAGGTGGTCGTGGTGGACGGAGCCTCAAGCGACGGTACCGCCGCGGTCGTCGAGGCCCTCGGCGCCCGTGTGGTACAGCAGCGCCAGGAAGGGTACGGGGGCGCCCTTCTGGCCGGCTTCTCCGCGACCTCGGCGCCCTGGATCCTCACAATGGATGCCGACCTCTCGCACCGCTGCGAGTTCCTCCCGGATCTCTGGAAACGGCGCGCGGACGCCGACATCATCATCGCCTCGCGATATGCCCCAGGCGGTCGAGCCGTCATGGGGTGGGTGCGCGGACTCTTCAGCCGCGCTCTCAACCGCAGCTTCGGGTGGGCCCTTGGGCTGCCGATCCGAGACCTCTCGAGCGGGTTTCGCATGTACCACCGAAGCGTCGTCGAGGCCCACCCGTTCGCCGCCCGGGACTTCGACGCCCTGGAAGAGATCTTGATTCGGGCCCACAACGCGGGCCACCGAATCGTCGAGGTGCCGTTCCGTTACATGCCCCGCCGCAATGGGGATTCCCACGTCCGCTTCGTGCGGCTCGCCCGCGCGTTTCTGGCGACCTTCGTGCGCATGTGGCGTCTGCGGAACTCCGCTTCCGCCCCCGACTACGACTGGCGTGCCTTCGACAGTCCCCTGTGGCTCCAGCGCGCCTGGCAGCGGCGGCGCCACGGGACCGTCCTGGGTTTACTCGACGACCACACCCCGGTCCTCGACGTCGGCTGCGGCTCGAGCCACATCATCGTGGACCTTCCGGACGCGGTTGGGCTCGATTTCGCTCACGCCAAGCTGCGCTGGTTGCGCTCCCGGCACGGGCCGCTGGTGCAGGGGACCCTCACGCGCCTCCCGTTTCCTGCGGCGAGTTTTGGGACCGTTATCTGCTCGCAGCTCATCGAGCACCTCCCCGACACGCCAAATGTGCTGGGCGAGCTCGATCGCGTCCTCGCGCCCGGCGGATCGCTCATCCTCGGTACCCCCGACTACGGCAGGCTGCTGTGGCGCGCGATCGAGTGGTGCTACGGCAAGCTTCTCCCCGATGCGTACGCCGGCGAGCACATCACGCACTTCGCCCGCCGTGGCCTCGCGGCCCGCCTGCGCGCGATGGGGTTCGATGTCGAGCGGTACCGGTACGTCTTCGGCTGCGAGATGATCTTCAAGGCCCGGAAACCGCGGGAGGCGGCGCTTCCCCGGCGTGGCGACACAGGTCCCCGACCCGCCACAGCGTATACCCCCCACGCCGCCCCACTTCGGCGAGACCGGCCTCGTCGCGCAGCCACAGGAAGTTGAGATGGGGCGAGAGGCCGCTCCACTGCGCCGTGAGGTTCCCGACGTCCAACAGCAGGTAGGGCGCATCCGGGCCGCACGCCCGTTCCGTCAGCGACGCCGGGCTCTCGTTGTACAGCTCGACCGCCCGAACCGAGGTGTAGTGCGCGACCGTGTTGGTGAGTCTGAACGTGAGGAGCGTCGCGCCCGGGGGAAGCTCGCTCTCCACCCACCGGCTCATCGCGAGCGCCGCATCCTTCTCCGCTACGAAACGGCGGAGGTCGCGCACCGACCACGCCAGCGCCCCGACCAGGCCGACGGCACATGCGCCGGCCACGGCTCTCCTCCACCTTCCCGCGTCCAACTCGAGCGCGCGCTGGACACCCAGGCCCACAAACACCAGCAGCGGCACGAGAAGCGCGAGCGAGAAGCGCGGGTTTTCCCACGCGATGCCGGCGAGGAACATCCACACCACGGCCGGCCACCCCGCGAGCAGCGCTGCCAGCGCGCGGGGCAGCGAGCACAGCGAGGCCACCCCCAGCAGGAGGAAAGGCGTGAACACCGGGAACACGAAGGCGGGGTGGAGTGGGGGCAGGGCGTAAAACACCCCAATCGGATAGCGGTAATGGAAGACCCCATCGGAGTTGCGCACGGTGGCCAGGAGCGCGTTCGCCGGGTTCCAGCTCACCACCTGCAGGTCGCCCACGTGGGATGGCCCGACGCCACGAACGTCGCCAGCGAACTGCACCCCGATCACCGCACCCCCGACCGCCACCGCCAACGCCGCGGCGGCCACTACGCTCCGGAGACGGAGCCCAGCCGCCCGCCAGGCGATCGCCGCTGCTACCGCCCAGGGGATCACGGCCAGCGCGTACACCCAGCGGGTAAGCACTGCCCAGCCCAGCGCGAACGCGGCGGCGGCGAGCCATCGCACTTCGAGCCTGCGGAGATAGCGCAGCATCGCCAGCGCCGAGAGCGTGACCCAAGCGAGGCCAGAGGCATCGGACATCACCGAAAGGCTCGAGAGGAGGAGTTGAGGGCCGACCGCAGCCACGGCGCCGGCCACCAACGCCCCTGCCCGCGCCCGCCCGGCAGCCTCGCGCACCAGGAGGTACACGACGGGGGCGACCGTTGCGCCGGCCACGACGCTGACCAGTTGACCGGCGAGCGGGTGCGCCCCGACCACGGCGAACGCGGCAGCGACGAGCAGCGGGTAGCCGATGGGCCAGAAGAACGGAGGCGGTGGGTGCAACACCGCCAGTGCATCGCGCAGCTGCAGCGCATAGCCGTAGTAGGCGAACGGATCCTGACCGTACAGCCCGTCGAATCCGGTCCCGAGGGGGACCACCGCCCGCATGCCCAGCGACAGCGCGAACAGGCTCGCGACGTCTCGCCACTTCGTTCCCCACCGCATGGCGGGTCATTGTCCGGCTGGCCCACAGTGGCGTCAACGGCGTGGGGCCGAAAACCCGCCCGGGGCGACCACTCGCCCGCAGGGAGGTGAAAAGGGTGCGCCTGGCCCTCCTAACACCCGGTTTTTCCGCTGACGAGAGCGACTGGTGCGTCCCGGCGCTTACGGGGCTGGTACGGGAACTCGCCAGGGTGCACGAGGTCGAGCTGTTCGCGCTGAGGTATCCGCATCAGAAGGCGAGCTACGTGGCGTTCTCCGCGCGCGTGCACGCGCTGGGCGCCGCCCAGGACGGGGCGTTCGGCCGCCTGGCGCTGCTTGCCAGAGCCTTCGCGTGCGTGCGCCGGGAGAACGCGCGCGCTGCCTTCGACCTGGTCCACGGTCTGTGGGCCGACGAGGCCGGGTTCCTCGCCACCGCAGCGGCGAGGGCCCTCGGGATGCCGGCTGTGGTCTCCCTCGTCGGCGGCGAGCTCGTCGGCCTGCCCAGCCTCGGGTACGGCACGGCGCTGTCCATCGCCGGTCGCACGCTCGTCCGCCGAGCGCTCCGCCACGCGGACGTGGTCACCGTAGGTTCACGGGAGATGGAGAGGCTTGCTTCGCCCCACGTACCAGCCGGGCGACTCTCACGGCTGCCCCTGGGCGTGGACACAAACCTCTTCCATCCGAGCGATGGCGGTGGCACCGCGATGCACCTGGCGGGTGCACCGTGCATCCTCCACGTGGCGTCGCTTGTGCCCGTCAAGGACCAGGAAACGTTGCTCCGTGCGCTTGCGCGCGTGGCGGCCGCGACCCCGGCCGCGCACCTGCACATGGTCGGTGACGGCCCCCTCCGGCGCGACCTCGAGCGCCTCGCCGAAAGGCTCGGAGTGGAGCCCCACTTGACGTTTCATGGGGCCGTGGCGCATGACCGACTCCCCGCGTACTACCGCGCCTGCGACCTCGCCGTGCTCTCGTCGCGCTTCGAGAGCCAGAGCATGGTGGCGCTGGAGGCGGCGGCGTGCGGCCGCGCTACCGTGGGCACCGCGGTGGGCGTGCTCCCGGAGCTGTTCGGGGAGCGCCTCACGGTCCGGGTCGGGGACGATGAGGGGCTGGCCGAGGCGGTCCTGGCACTCGCCCGCAACCCGGCTCGCCGCACCGCCCTCGGGGAGGCAAGCCGGGCAGCGGTCGAGTCGCGGTACACCCTGTCCAGTTCGGTGCGGCAGCTCACCCGGCTGTACACGCGCCTCGTCGAGAAACGCCGGGTTCTCGCGGCAACCAGGGTTGCAGCATCCTCCAGGGGACGTCGGGCGTGAGCACGTCCCCGGTCCCCCGTGTACCCGGCGGATCGTCAGCGCCTCCGGAGCGTGGTGGATCTCCCGTGCAGGGGCTCCTCAACCGTGGCCTGACCCTGCTGGTCAACAACAGCGTCGGCCAGGGGCTGGCGTTCCTCACCTCCGTCGCGATCGGACGGGTGCTGGGGGCGACGGCGTTCGGCCAGTACGCGGCGGTGATGGCGATGGTCTTCGTGCTCGGAATGGTCGCCGAGGCCGGGTTGGAGGCGAGCCTCACCCGCGAGGTAGCCCGCCGCCCCGAACGCAGCCGCGCCCTGCTCGCCGCCTCGCTGCGCGCCAAGGGTACCCTCGGTGGGTCTTTCGCGCTGCTCCTGGCAGTGCCGCCTCTAGCGGAGATCCTCGCACCCGACCCTGGCGCGGTCGGTGCCATCCGCCTGTCCGGCGTGCTCCTCGCGCTCAATGCGGCCAACAGCTCCTTCGCGGCGCTGTTTCGGGCCTGGGGAAAGATGCGCTACGTGCTGCTGGTCAACCTCACGGGTCTTGCGGTGCAGCTCGCCGGTGTGCTCGCGGTGCTCCTCCTGGCCCCAACCGTCACCGCCCTCGTCGCTTGGCTGATCCTCGTGCAGGTGGGCGAGCTGCTCGGCGGCATGGCGCTGTTTCGCCGCGGTGAGGCGCAGATCGCCAGGGAGGGGACCGCCCCGGCCCCGGGCGGGTCGCCGGGCACCTCGCCCATGGACAGCACCGTCGCGCTGCTGCGCCGCTCCCTCCCCTTCGCGTTGGCGGGTGTGCTCGGCGCACTCCAGCTCCGCGTCGACCTCTTCCTCGTCGAAGCCCTGCGCGGGCCAGCCGAGGTGGCCATGTTCTCGGTCGCGGCGCGCCTGCAGGGTCTGCTCACGCTGGCTCCCGCGTCGTTCTTCGCGGTGTTGTTCCCCGCGCTTGCGGCGGCCCACGGCGAGAGTGGCAGCATGGCCGGTGAGCGCCTATACGGCCGGGCGCTGGTGCGCATGGCGCTAGCGGGTTGTGCGGCTGTCGCGGTCGGGTTGGCGCTAGCCGACGTATTGGTTGTCGTAGCCTTCGGGCGCGCCTATGCGGCCGCGGCGTTACCCCTGCGCATCCTCGCCGTACAGGCGGTCCCGTTTCTGCTCAACACCACCACGACCCTGCACCTCTACACCACCGGTCGCGAGAAGCTTGCCAACTCGACCGCGGCGCTCAACGTCGCGTTGCGCCTCGTCTTCGGCTGGTCCTTGGTGCGCCTGTGGGGCGCACCGGGAGCCGCGGTGGCGGACCTGGCCGCCGAGGGCGTTGTGCTCGCGGCCTACTGGGCGAACGGCGTGATGCGCGAGGCGGGTGGAGTGTACCGCGTGGCAGAGGTCGCGCGGTGAGGACCACCTAGTGCATGTCAAGACTGCTCGTTCTCCGCGCCGAACGTGACCTGGATGGGCCACCCCTCTCGGTGAGGTTCCACGCCTAGGTCGCCGGTTTGGCGCGACGGGCGTCGAGGAAGATGCCCACTCCGAGCGCGACGAACACCGCGAGCCCGAGCCAGTTGCCACCCCACCCGGTGTTACCCAGGTGCGGCACCAAGCCGACGTGGAAGCGGTCCTGCGCCGCGTCCATGACTCCCTTGAACACACCGGCCAGCGCCCCGCCGGCGATGAGTCCGGATGCGACCAGCGTGCCGCGGTCGTTGCGTGCCTTCTCCAACCCCGCGGTTCCCCGGCCGGACCATTTGACCAGCCACGCCACGATCGCCCCCGCCAGGAGTGGGGAGTTGAGGTCCATCGGCAGGTACATCCCGAGTGCGAACGCGAGGCCAGACACGCCGGTCATCTCCACGAGCATGGCGATCACCGCGCCGAGCCCATACAGGAACCAGGGCGCCTCGCCCGAGCCCATCATCGACCGCGCCACCGCGGCCATCGCGTTCGCCTGCGGCGCAGGCAACGGCCTGGGGTGGGCCGCGGAGAGTACGTAACCGTCGGTGTAGGCGAAGAGCAACATCACGCCGGTGACCGTGAGCGACGCGAGCACCGCACCGCCGAGCAACGACCACTGGATGCGCTTCGGCGTCCCGCCCAGCCAGTAGCCGATCTTCATCAGCGTGACCATCGAGCCCGTCATCGAGAGAGCGGTGCACACCACCCCGCCGATGAGCAGTGTGGCCAGCATCCCGTCCCCGCCCGCCAGGCCGAGGTGGGAGAGGATGACGGCAGACACGATCAGCGTGGTGAGCGTCATCCCGGAGACCGGCGTAATCGAGATCATCGCCACCGCCCAGGCGGACACCGCCGCGAACAGGAACGAGATGAGCAGAGTGAGGGCAAGCGCCACGAGCGCTTTGCCCGTCGCGCCGGGCATCCCGCCCAAGACCACGAAGCGGAAGTAGACCCCAATGGCGATGGCGCCCAACCCCGTCAGCAAGGCGACGCGCCCCATCGGGATGTCGCGCTCCGTGCGGGGCAGGACCTGCGAGCCCCCTCCCGCCTTCAGCCGGGTCAGCTCCTTGAGGACCGTCCTCAGCGCCTGCACGATCACCGGGCTCATCTTCGCGATCGAGATGATCCCCGCGGCGAAGATCCCGCCGATGCCGATCAGGCGCACGTAGTTGCCGAACACCCCCTCCGCGTCCAGCCCCGCCACCGGTGGCAGGCCGGGGAAGAGTGGTCCCGGCACCTGGCCCCCGACTCGCGCCACCAGCGGCACCAGCACCCAGTACGACAGCGCCGAGCCGGCGCAGATGATCGCGGCGTAACGCACGCCGATGATGTACCCGAGCCCCATCACCGCCGCCGACGTGTTGAGGGTGAAGATCGCCTTGAGCCTGTTGGTGAATCCGTCGAACGCCGGCACCAGGGCCGTGGTGAACGTGTCGCGCCACGCCTCGAAACCCGCCGCCAGGTAGTCGAGCACGAAGCCAAGGCCCATGGACCCGAGAAGCACGCCCGCGGCGCGCCCTCCCTTCTCGCCGGTGACCAGGATCTCGGTCGTGGCGGTGGCCTCGGGGAACGGCAGCTTGCCGTGCATCTCGGAAACGAAGTAGCGGCGGAACGGGATCAGGAACATCACCCCCAGCACGGCGCCCAGGAAGGGGACGAGGAATATCTGGGAGAACCCCGAGCGACCCTCGAGGCCCAGCACGAAGATCGCCGGCATCACGAACACCGAGCCCCCGACCACGATGCCGGCGGTGGCGCCGAGCGTCGCCACCTGGAGGTTTTCCAGCAGCGTGCTCGGGCGCCGGCCGCTCGCCGAGACGAGCGCAGAGAAACCCACGGCCAGGATCGCAATCGGTATCGCAGTCTCGATTCCCTGTCCGAGTTTGAGCGCGATGTAGGTCGCTGCGGCTGAGAACAGCACCGTCATCGCGAGGCCGAATACCAACGAGCGCCAGGTCAGCTCGGGCACGACCTTCTCCGGCGCGATCAGCGGTTGGTACGTCTCGCCGGGCGCCAGCGGTCGATACGCGTTGTCCGGCAGACCCGGGATGGGCTGTGCGGCGGGTGTCTCGTCCATGGGTCCGGATTCTACAGCCCCTCCGGGCGGCGCTGACGTAGAATCCCCCGGAGCTCCATGGCCGACCTCCTGGAAGCCCTCGTGCAGATCAAGGCGCTCGCGGAGACGCCGCCGCGTGTGGCGGAGCTGCTTCGCCTGGCCCCACCCGACGCCTGGAGGCGCCGGCCAGACCAGGGCGTGTGGACGCCCGTCGAGGTGTTGGCCCACCTCGCCGACGCCGAGCTCTTCTTCGGCACCCGGACACGCCTGGTCCTCACCTCAGAGCGGCCGTTCCTGCAGCCGTTCCAGGGGGCGGTGCTGGCCGAGCTCGCGGGTTACAACTCGTGGCCTCCGGCTGTCGCCTTCGAGCGCTTTCGCTCGCGCAGAGTTGAGACACTGGAGTTGCTGTCGAGCTGCTCCGCAGCCGGGCTGGCGCGGGTCGGAGTGCACCCGGTGAGGGGCGAGACGAGCGTGGCCGACCTGGTCGCGCTTGCACTCGCCCACGACACCGATCACGTCGGACAGATGCGAGAGCGGCTCGGGATCGCTGTGGCCCTGGATCGTGGCGAAGCGGAGGCGGTATGGCGAAGGTGAGTGTCGTGCGCGACTTCTCGCGCACGTTCTGGGTCGCCAACGTGATGGAGCTGTTCGAACGCGCGGCCTACTACGGGCTCAACTCGGTGCTGGCGGTCTACCTGACCATCGGCGTCGCAGCGGGCGGCATCGGCGCCTCCGAACAGGCGGTCGGCTTCCTCCAGGGGATCGTCTACGCGGCGACGTACGTGCTTCCGATCCTGGGCGGCGCGCTCGCCGACCGCTATGGCTACCGGCGCATGCTCTTGGTGGCGTTCTCACTCCTCGCGACCGGGTACTTCGCGGCCGGCTACATGTCGGCCTACGCGCTGGTCTTCCTGGCGCTGCTGGTGATGGCGACCGGCTCGGGGCTGTTCAAGCCCATCATCTCGGGAACGATCGCGCGCAGCACCGACGAGCGCACCTCGTCGGTCGGCTTCGGGATCTACTACTGGATGATCAACCTGGGCGCGTTCCTCGCGCCGCTGGTGGTGAGCGTGCTGAAGGGGTTCTCCTGGCAGTACGTGTTCACCGCCTCGGCCGCCTATACGGGGCTGATGTTGCTGCCGGCGGCGTTCCTCTACCGGGACCCACCGCGCCCCGAGAGCACCAAGAAGCTCAAGGACGTTCTGCTCGGCGCCGCCGAGGTGCTGGGCGACGCGCGGTTCATGCTCATGATCGTCGTGTATTCGGGGTTCTGGATCCTCTACTTCCAGAACTTCGGGTCGGTACTTTGGTACCTGCGCGACTTCGTCGACCGGGCACCGGTCAGCGCGGCCGTCACCTCGCTGCTCTCCGCGCTCGGTCTGCCGTGGACGTTTACCTTTGACGCCGAGCACGTGACCGTGATCAACGCCGGCATGATCATCCTGCTTCAGGTGTTGGTCTCGCGCGTCGTCAAGGAACGGCCGGCCCTGCCCGTGATGGTCACCGGTATGACGCTCGGGGCGGTGGGGTTCGCCTGTCTTGCAGTCTCCCGCAACCCCTGGGTCTTCGTGGCCGGGATCGCGGTGTTTTCGATCGGCGAGATGACCGCCCACCCGAAGTACTACAGCTTCGTGGGCCTCGTGGCCCCGGCCGACCGCAAGGCGGTCTACATGGGGTACGCGTTCCTCTACGGCGTGTTCGGCTCGCTGCTCGGCTCCAACCTGGGCGCGTTCCTCTATGAGCGCATGCTCAAGCCGGCGTTGGGCACGCCGAGGGCAGGGGCGCAGGCGCGCCTCTTCTGGGTGATGTTCGCGGTCCTGGACGTGCTGGCGGCGGCCGGCCTGGTGCTGTTCGCGCGCCGCTTCGGTGAGGACACTCCTGAGACCCGGCGCAGGGCGGCACGCGTGATGACCGGTGTCTACGCGCTGATCGCCCTGCTGGGGGTGGCGTTTCTGATCGCCGCGGTGACGGCTTCGCCCATCCAGTACAAGACCGCGGTCCAGGCGCTGATCTTCCTGCTGCTGGGCGGCGGCGGCCTCGCGATCAACCGCGCCGCGCGGGCCTAGCTAACGCTTCACCAGTTCTACCCGCCGGTTGGCGGCGCGGCCATCCTCGGTCGAGTTGTCCGCCACCGGCTTCTCCTGCCCGTGACCCACGGCCGACAACCTGGCGCCGTCGATCCCCGCCGCTACCAGCGCGGCAACCACGGCCCTGGCCCTCTGCTGGGAGAGAGCCCTGTTCTTCTCCGCGGTCCCGGTCGCGTCGGTGTGCCCCTCGACGGAGAGCGACAGACCGGGGTTCTCCTTCAGCATTGCGACTACCTCGTCAATGATCGGCCTGGAGTCGGGCTTGATGTCCGCCTTGTTGGTGTCGAAGTTGATGTAAAGCGCCACGTGACCGGCGGCGTTCAGCGCCGCGAGCAGGCCGCTGGCGCTCACGTCCTGCTTCATCGCCTCCCTCTCGACCACGATCATCTGGTAGTCCGCCCCCGAATTGTGGGGCACGATCTCGAGCCAGATCTCCTTGCCGTCCTTGCTGGCCCTTCCGCTCACAAATGCCCAGCCCTCGTACTCCTCGCACTTCGCTCCCTCGCACGTCCCATCGATGAGGACCGTGCCGCCGATCGCCCGCAGCGCATTCGCATAGTTCCTCATGACCTGGAGCTCGCTCGCCTGGGTCGCGCCCTCCTTGAGCTCGTAGTACTTCGACCAGAGCTTCCCCTCGACGTTGACGAGTCCCTTGCCGTTGAAGAACCTGTGCGCGTCAAACTCCTTATCGTCCGAGCTGGTGAGCTGGTAGCTGGGCATCGCGGTGAAGTACGGGCACTCTGTGAGCTCGTCCTGACCCGGAGCCGCCGCGGCGACCAGCAACATGCCTGCAACGATGAGGGCGAGCCTGATTCCGGTCTTCATGTTTTCCCTCCCTTTGGCAAACGATCGACTCGTGCGACGGCACGCGCGCGCGGTGCCGGCGGCAGGGTTCTCGTGTGTCCAGCGCGCTTGAACCGTGTGCCCGGCCGAGGAACCGATCCGCCGCGACAACACGGTCCAGACTCCGTACACTCCAAGAAGCGTTACCACGAAAGACACCGGCATGCGGAGCCGCCCGTTGGCAACTACCAGCGACGGGCCCAGAACGACCACGAGCATTAGCACGAACAAACCGACTTCCGCCCACTTTCTCCGGCGCGCCAACTCAACGGCACCGACTGCCGAACCCAGCAACAGCACGGCATTCCACACCACCTGGACCGCCACGAGCGCGGCCACACTTGGCTGCCCCCGAGTCAGCGCACCGACCATGGCTCGCGGATCACGCGGCCCTTCTCCGAGCGCGGAAACCTCGTCGCTGCCGCCAGGACGGCCAAGCAAGCGAAGCAGGTTGCGCCGCTCGCCGGCAAGTGTGATCTCCATGGCCGACAAGAGTAGCTCGTGCGCGGCTGCACCAGGGTAGAGGCGGAGCGTTCTCCAACCGACCGTGCGAAACGCCGCGCTCCGCGCCGCCAGGTCGGGGCCGGGGCTCGACGCGACGGCCGCTTCCCCCAGCCTCCGTTCCGCCTCGGCACGTGAGATCCCCTCGGCGCGCGCCTTGACCTTTGCCGCAGCAACCAGACAAAGGTTGAGGTCAAAGGCACTGCTCATCGTCCATTGGCCGGCGCGAACGCCGTTGCGCACCGTCCACGCAGCCGGAAACATGATGGCCGTGACCGTGATGGTCGCGATCGCCTTGGTGCCCGCCTTTCGCAGGAGAAGGAAAACACCAACGGGTACAAAGACCAGGAATCCCACCGGTCGCACCGCGGTGGCAGCCGTGAGGGCGATCCCGGCGAGCGCGGATCGGCCCTTGGGGTGTTCCACGTCGGCGCTCACCACCAGCCAGACCGCGAGCGAAAGCAGGAACGTAAAGGCCACATCGGACATGACCATGTTGGAGTACACGACTCTTGCCACGTCGACGATCTGAAGCAAACCTGCGGCAAACGCCCATCGTAGGGGCACAAACTCGCACCCAATCAGGAAGACGAGAGCCACCGCCACGGCGTCAAGCAAGATCTGGAGGCCGAGGACGAGCGGGATCGTGGGCGCGGGCAAGTGCATCAACCCCGCCAGAAGAAACGGGTAGCCCGGTGTTCGGAATGTCTCCACATCCGCCGGGTTCTCGGCCGATTGCCCTGTCACCTGCGCACCGCGACCAAAGACGCCGCGCTCCCTCAGGCTGTGGGCTAGCTCGAGGTATGCGTGGGAGTCGGGCGTACACACCCGATTGGGGAGGAACTGGTGAAAGGGCACAAGAGCGCAGCGCACGGCAGCTGCCAGCAGAACCAGCAGGACGAAAAGGGTGCTCGCGCCCCGTCTCATGAGCCCACACCCAAGCAGGGGAGTGACAGCGTGCTCCGGTCGTTCCGCGCAGTCACGGACCGTCGTGAAGAGCTGTCACAAGCCGGTCTCTGTGACGGTGCCCGTTCATGAGTACGCGCGACCGGGATCGGACCCGGTGAGCGATGCTGGGCACCGCGAGCTTACCCTCCCATTCATCGACCCCGTCGAAGCTAACGAACACCGCCACCGAGTAACGCCCGGTGGTGGGCAGCGGGGCGTCGTAATCCTCGGGGACGCTCCTCTCGGGCATCTCGCCCAGGAGCAACACGCCGTCGGCCCCGAGCTTCTCGGCGAGGGCGGCCAACCGCCGGAGCTCTGCCGGCTCTGCCTTCTTGAGCGGCGCCGCTAACGGCTGCACGGCGAGAATGGTGTAATCGTCCTCCGGATCAGCGACGTAGAACTCCACGTCGTGCACCGTCGTCGCTGCCGGGCCCGTCTCGGAGGGCCACACCCCCAGGGGCAGCGAGGCGGCGACCGCGAGCAGGGTTGCCGCAAGCATGGTGGTCCCCCTTCCTCACTGTTCCGGGACGAGCCGCTCCAGCCCGCCCAGGTAGGGCCGCAACGCCTCCGGCACAGTCACTGTGCCGTCGGCGTGCTGGTAGTTCTCCAGGATCGCAATGAGCGTGCGTCCGATCGCGAGACCGGAACCGTTGAGAGTGTGGAGAAAGCGAGCCCTGCCGCCAGCCGAGGGCCGGTACTTGATGTCGGCCCGCCGCGCCTGGAAATCCTCGCAGTTGGAGCACGAGGAGATCTCCCGGTAGCACGCCTGCCCCGGCAGCCAGACCTCGAGGTCGTGGGTCTTGGCCGCCGCGAACCCCATGTCCCCGGTGGACAGCGTGACCACCCGGTAGGGGAGCCCCAACCGACGGAGGACGGACTCCGCGGCCTTGGTGAGCACCTCGAGCTCCGCGTAGCTGGTCTCCGGAGTCGCGAAGTGCACGAGCTCGACCTTGTCGAACTGGTGCTGCCGGATCAGGCCGCGCACGTCACGGCCGTACGACCCGGCCTCGGCGCGGAAGCACGGTGTGTAGGCGCAGTACCGCCGAGGGAGCGACGCCTCCTCGAGGACCTCCCCGCGATGCAGGTTGGTGACAGGGACCTCTGCCGTGGGCACGAGGTAAAGCTCGGTCCCCTCGATGTGGAAAAGGTCCGCCCCGAACTTGGGCAGCTGGCCGGTTCCGATCAGCGCGTCACTGTTCACCAGGAACGGCACGTACACCTCCCGGTACCCGGTCCCCCGGTGAAGGTCCAGCATGAACGTCACCAATGCGCGCTCCAAAGCCGCGCCCGCCCCCCACAGCACCGCGAAGCGCGCGCCGGCCACCTTGGCGGCGCGCTCGAAGTCGAGGATCCCGAGCGCCGGGCCCAGGTCCCAATGCGAGCGCGGCTCGAAGTCGAAGGTCGGCGGCTCGCCCCAGCTGTGCTCAACGCGATTCGCAGTTTCGTCCGGCCCCACCGGGACCGTCTCGTGCGGCAGATTCGGGATCACGAGCTCCAGCGCCCCCACCGCTTCGGCCAGCGCCGTCGCCTCGACCTCGGCTGCGGCGACGCGGGCGCCGAGTTTCACCATGCCGCTGCGCACCTTCTCCGCCTCTTCCGTGCGACCCTTCGCCAACAGCGCGCCGACTTCCTTGGAGCCGCGGTTTCGCTCGGCCTTCAGCGCCTCCAACTCGGCCTGGGCTTCGCGCCAGCGCGAGTCGGCGGCCAGCAGCTCTGCAAACGGTGCATCGCTCCCGCGGGCGGCCAGCGCGGCCCGGATCCGGTCTGGTGAGGTGCGCAAGAGCTCTCGCGCAAGCATGGACGACCTCCAGAGGCGCGATTGTTGGCCTTCGAGGTGCGGGAGTCAACCGGGCGCGATTCGCCGCTCGGCCAGGTTCGGGCAGGTAACGATCATGGCCGCAGCCCGCGAGAACGTATACTCCGGAGGATGAACAGAGCGCGGGTGCTGGCGGCCCTGCCGTGGGCGGCGTTCGCGCTGCTCGGCCTTTGCATTGCCTGGGTCGGGGGCGTGCCCGGCATTGAGGTGGTCTGGGCAAGTGCGAGCGTGGGGGCGGCGCTGCTCCCCTCGGGGTTCATCGCCCCCTCCGGCTGGCGTCGGCGTGCGGCAGAGGCGCTGCTGCTTCCGGCCGCGCTCGCACTCGTGCTGGTGGGTGATCCGACCATGCGGCGGATGATGCTGCCGCCGCTCCTGCTGCTCGTCGCCGCCGGGGCCACGGCTGCTGCGTTCCCGCGAGCGAGCGAGCGCGCACGACCGTTCCTGGTGGCCGCGCTCGCACTCGCCGCCCGCGCCGGGGGCGGCCTCGGTCTCGTCGGGTTCGAGTGGTGGCACATCACCCTGGTGCTGGCGGTTGCAGCCGCCCTGGCCTGGGGCACCACGCGCCTTGCGGGAGGGTTCGCGGGCGCGTCCTGCGGGTTGCTGGCGGGCACGCTCCCGCTCGAGACCGCGCCCCTCTGGGTGCCGTTGGCACTCCTCGCGGCGGCTGCAGCGAGTCTCGCCGTTCCGCGCGCAGGTGCGAAGCCGCCTCGCCTGGCCGGGTGGCTCCCGGGCGCGACGGCGCTCGCGCTGGTTGCGGCCTCGCTTGCTCCCTGGGGCGGCATCGCACCGAGCCGGGCGTTCCCGCACGCGGGGTGGGCAGGCGCGGCGGCGCCGCTCGCCGCCCTCGCCATCACGCCCTTCCTCCCAGGGGCGTTTGCCGGCGCGGCCTGGCTCGCCGCGACCGTCACCCTCGCACCGGTGCGCCCACCACCCCCCGACCGGCCCGCGGTGGAGGTCACCGCGGCCAGCCCGGAGGTGGCTCTCCCGCTCTCGGCAGAGGGCGTCTACGTGCTGGACCTGACGCTAGCGAACGCCGCGGAGGTTCAGACAGGCACAACGGTGGCGACAGTGCTGGACGCCGGTGCGCCGCTCGCCCTCCGCGCCGGCGTGGACACCGCCGAGTGGTCGCACGAACGGCCCGACGTGCGCCCACACGTCGCGCACACGCTCCCCAGGCGGCCCGTGTGGCGCCCCGGGGAAGTCGGGTCGAACGCGGTGTGGGGCGTGGCCGGCCGCACCGAGGCCCGGCTGTCGGCGCGCGTGCGCCCACGTCTCGTGCGGGAGGCGACCCTTCCACCCCAGGTCGTCCTGGTGGCGGCGGCCGCCGGCACGGAGCAGCCGACCCCGCCGCGCGACTGGCCGCTGCCGATGTGGATCCTCGCCGCCGGCATTGCGGTTGCCCTCGTGCAGGTCGCAAGCCGGACGTGGCGAAGGCCGGCCGCAGCGCTCCCTTGGGTGCTGCTGACCGCCGCCTCGTTGCTCGCCCGGCTCCCGGTCGAGCCGCTGCGGCTCGTCGGGGAGCGACACGGGGTGGACATCGCGCTGGCGGCGACCCTTTCGGCGTGGCTGCCGGCCGCGGCGGCGTGGCTGCGACGGCGGCGAGGCTTCGTCACTGCCGCGGCCCTTCTCGTTCCGATCGCCCTCGCGACCCCGCACCTTACGCCACCGCTGTACGGCGACGAACCATTCCACCTGATCGTCCTCGAGTCCCTCACCAAGGACCACGACCTCGACCTCGCCAACAACTACGACCTCGAGCACCGCCCGTACAACCGCATCTACATGGGCGCCTTCATCCAGCCGCCGGTGCTCGGGATGTTTCTCCTACCGGGCTACCTGGTCGGGGGCAGGACCGGTGCACTGGCGCTGCTCGCCCTCGCCGGAGCCGCGCTGGTAGCGTTGATCACCCGCAGGGCCCTGGAGCTCGGCTGCCCGCCCACCCGGGTGGCGCTGCTGGCGATGGTCCTGCTCGTCACGCACCCGCTGGCGACGTTTTCCACCCAAATCTGGGTCGAGATCCCCGCTGCGCTGGCCACCATCGCCGCCGTGGTGCTCCTCGCGCTGCCCCGCCCACGGCGCGGGGGGGTGGCCGTTCTTGCCGCGCTCACAACCGCGGTGAAGGCGCGCCTCGGGTTGATCATGTTTCCCCTCGTGCTGGTGGGCTGGTGGCCGGCGAGACTTCGCATCAGGGACGTTCGCCGGGCCGTGCTCGTGCTCGTCGCGACGGCTGGGGTCGGGCTCGCCGCGAGCTGGGCGACGTTCGGGCATCCCCTCGGCTACAGGCGGCTCTCCACCCTGGTGCCGGAGAGCCCGGGGCGCGCCGTGACGGTGCTCGGCGGGCTCCTCTTCGACCCGGCCGGGGGGCTGGCGTTCGCGGCTCCGCTGCTGCTGCTCGCCCTAGCGGGGGCGGCCACGCTCTGGCGGCGCGGGGGCAACGGCGAACGAGCGCTGCTTGCCGGCGGGGTGGCTACCGTGGTCGCGCTCCTGCACTCCCACGAGTGGTACGGGGGCGGCTCCCCCCCAGCGCGCTACCTCGTCCCGCTCCTGCCGGCCTTCGCCCTCGCTGGCGCGATGGTGCTGCGAACGGCTCCCCGCTGGCGCCGCCTCGCCTGGGTGTTGCTGCCGCCCAGCGTCCTCGTGTGGTGGACCCTCGTCACCCGTCCCCACTTTTCTGTCAATTCCGGCGACGGCGGCTGGTGGCTTGCCGACGCTCTTGCACGGCGCTTCGCCGGCGACGTGCGCCACCTCATCCCGTCGTTCCTGCGCCCCTCCCCCGCCACGTTTCTCGTGCCGCTCGGGCTCGTCGCCCTGGTGGTGCTGCTGGTGCTCTCGATGCGCGCCCACCCCGCTTTCGCCCGCGGCCTTGCCCGAGCGACCACGGTGGTGTGGCTCGCCGGCGCGGCCACGGCCGTACTCGCTGTGACGCAACGCACGGATCACGTCGTGGACCTGGAGGATCCTCAGGTCGAAAAGATCGGTGGCAGGCTCGAGCCTCCCCCTGGGACGTTCTCCCGGTTCTCATACCCCAACGGGTGGCGGGTCGCCGACGCGGAGGGCGTGGTCGTCCCGCTCAACCTGCCGCAGCGTGCCGGGCTTGCCCTCGTGGGGTGGCTGGACGGACCCTCACGGGAGGGGGCTGCCCTGCTGGTGAGTTGGGACGGCGCCGCACCAACCCGGGTCCCCGTGAGCGGCCAGGGAACCGGGTCGGTTCCGCTCCCGGGCGTGCCGGGCGCGGGCAGGCACGCGCTGCGCATCACGCTCCAGGCACCGCCGGGTGGCGAGGCCGTGCTCGACCGGCTGATGGTGGAGCGATGAGCGGGGTCGACGCCATCGTGGTGGCCCACAACCACGCGCGGACGCTTCGTTCGACGATCACATCCCTTGTCGGCCAGACCGTCCGCCCGACACGGATCGTGGTGGTGGACAACGGCTCGGCCGACGGGTCCGTGGGCGTCATCGAGGATCTTGCCCGGACCATCCCGCTGGAGCTGTATCGATTCCACGAGAACCGCGGCTTCGCCGCCGCCGCCAACGAAGCCCTGAGGCACACCCGGGCCGAGTGGGTGCTCGCCCTCAACCCCGACTGCCGCCTCGCACCCGACTTTCTGGCACAGTTGGTCGCCGCCGCCTCGGCACGGGAGCGCGTGGGCGCGGCCACCGGGCTGCTCCTGCGCGGAGAGGGTGAGGCTCTTTCGGCGACCGAGCGTGTGGACTCGGCCGGCATGGTGGTCACCGCCTCGGGCAGGCACCTGGACCGCGCCTCCGGACGAGGCATGCGCGCGCCCCTCTCGCGACCTGCGTTGGTGTTCGGCGCCTCGGGCGCGGCCGCCCTCTACCGCCGCGAGGCCGTTGACGACGTGGCGTACCCTGCGGGCGAGGTGTTCGACGAAGGCTTCTTCTCGTACCGCGAGGACGCGGACCTGGCGTGGCGCCTGCAGCGCCGCGGCTGGGAGTGCCTGTACTGGCCGCCGGCGCGGGCCTGGCACGAGCGAGGCCTCAAGCCGGAGCACCGGCGCAGCGCAACTCCCGAGATCAACCGTCACTCGGTGCGCAACCGCTTCCTCCTCCGCTGGTCCAACGCCGACTGGCAGTGGCTGGCGGCCTGTTTCCCCTGGTGGCTCGTGCGCGACCTCGTGGTGGCACTGGCCTGCCTCACGGTTGAGCGCTCCTCGCTGCCGGGGCTGCAGGAGGCGTGGGCGTTGCGCCGACAGCAGCGGGGGCGGGGGCGGGCCAATGCGTCCCGGGCGCTCGTCTCGGGGTGGCGGGTGGCACGGTGGTTCCTGCCCGGGGGTCGTGTACGCAGGGTAGGAACGTGATGAGGGTCGCGCTCCTGGGCACGCGCGGGATCCCCGCGCGCTACGGGGGTTTCGAGACGTTTGCTGAGGAGCTTTCGGCCCGCCTGGCCGCGGCCGGCCATGCGGTCACCGTATACACGCGCTCCCACACCGCGGTTCCGGGCGTGACGGTCCACCGCGGGGTCAAGGTACGCCTCCTGCCGGCGCTGCGCCTCAAGGCGCTGGAGACGTTTTCGCACACGCTTCTCTCGTCCCTCGATGTCGGGCGCAGCGCCTTCGACGTCGTGCTGCTGTGCAACGCGGCCAACGCGCCGTTCATCCCGCTCCTGCACGCGCGAGGTCTGCCCGTTGCCCTCAACGTGGACGGCCTCGAGCGCAAGCGCCGCAAGTGGGGGCCGATGGGTCGTGCCTACTACCGTCTCTGCGAATGGCTCTCGGCGCGCTGGGCCGACGCAGTGGTGACCGACGCCAGCGTGATCCAGGTCTACTACCGGCGCGCCTGGCGCCGGGCGTCGGTGATGATCCCCTACGGAGGCGACCTTCCCGCGCCGCAGGGGCAGGAAACGCTGGACCGGTTCGGCCTCTGCGACGGCCGCTACTTCCTCTACGTCTCGCGTTTCGAGCCGGAGAACAACCCCGACCGCGTGATCGCGGCCTACCGCGAGGTTCCCGGCGACCTGCCGCTGGTGATGGTGGGGGGGGCGCCCTACGCCCGTGCGCTCACCCGGCGCCTGCACGAGTCCGCGGCCGCCGACCCGCGGGTGGTGCTGACCGGGCCGATCTACGGTGATGGGTACCGCGAGCTGCTCTTCCACGCCGGCGCCTACATTCACGCCACCGAGATAGGCGGAACCCACCCCGCACTCGTAGAAGCGATGGGAGCCGGTCGCGTGGTCTTCTTCCTGGACAACCTGCCCAACCGCGAAGTCGTGTGCAGTGCGGGGGTGCCGTTCGTCTTCACCGGGGGCGGCACGCTCGCGCAGGAGCTCAAGGCGTACGTCGCACAACCGGGAGCGATGGCCCACCTGGGTGTGGCGGCGCGCGAGCGCACACTGACACGCTACCGTTGGGACGACGTGGCCGCTGCCTACGAGCGGCTACTGGAGGGGCTGTGCTGCGGGAACCCGCGCGCCTGATCGCGTACCGGCGCCTTCTGCTCGACGTGCTGCTCACGGCCGGCAGCTTCCTGCTCGCCCACCAGGTGCGCTCCAACCTGATTCCGAGGCTGCTTCCCTCGCTCTTCCCCGGGGGGCTTTACCCGCTGAGCGACTACCTTCCGCTGCTGGCAGTGGTGCTGCCCCTCTGGATGGTGCTGCTGGCCGCCCACCGGCTCACCGCCCCGGGGCAAGTGCTCTCTCTGCGGCGCGAGGCGTTCAAGGAGATCCAGGTCGCCGCGCTGGGTGTGGTGCTGCTCGCGGCCGCAGGGTACCTGTTGCGCCTCCACTTCGTCTCGCGCCCGTTCCTGCTGCTCTTCGGCGTCATCAACGGCGCGGTGCTGGCGGCGGCGCGCATCGTGGAGCGCCGCACGCCGTGGGGTCGAAAGCTCGCGGAGGTCCCCGAGCGTGTAGTGGTAGTGGTCGGTTGCGGCACGGAGGCGGCGGCGCTCGCGCGCCAAGTGGTCACCCACAGAGCCTGGGGGCTCTCCCTGCGCGGGATCGTGGACGCCGACGGCTGCGGGCGCCGCGATGTGGAAGGCATCCCCGTCGTCGGGGGCGTCGAGGACCTGCCGGAGCTGCTCTCCCGGGAGGTGGTGGACGAGGTGGTGCTGGCCGTCCCGACGCGCCAGCTCGGTGAGCTCGAGCCGGTCCTGTTGCACTGCCAGGAGTTGGGGGTGCGAGTGCGCGTGGCACTGCAACCGTTCCCCCACCTGCAACCGCACGTCGAGGTCGAGGCCCTCGACGGAACACCGCTGCTGACCTTCGCGACCATGCCCACCGCCCCGTTGGCGCTGTTCCTCAAACGCATGCTGGATGTGGTGGTCGCGCTGGCCGGGCTTTTGCTCTCGCTCCCGCTCTGGCTGGCGGCGGCCCTCGCGATACGCCTCACCTCTCGCGGCTCGGTGCTCTACCGGCAGGTGCGCTGCGGGCTGCACGGGCGCCGCTTCGTGCTGCTCAAGTTCCGCACCATGGTGGCGGATGCAGAGAAGATGCAGGGTGACGTCGCCCACCTCAACGTGATGGACGGGCCGGTGTTCAAGGCGCCCGGCGACCCGCGTGTCACGCCTGTGGGCTGGCTGCTGCGACGCTCCTCGATGGACGAGCTGCCGCAGCTGCTCAACGTCCTCAAGGGGGACATGTCGCTGGTGGGACCCCGTCCCCCGATTCCGGAGGAGGTCGAGAGTTACCTGCCGTGGCAACGGCGCCGCTTGGCCATGAAGCCCGGCATCACGTGCCTTTGGCAGATCTCGGGCCGTTCCCAACTCGACTTCGCCACCTGGATGGAGCTCGACCTAGCCTACATCGACAGGTGGTCGCTGTGGCTCGACCTGAAGATCCTGCTGCTCACTGTGCCGGCGGTTTTTTCGGGGCGGGGAGCCGCATAACCCTGACCACCGCCATCCCGGGGCGCACGTTGTTGGTTTGTCCCGGATGGCCCCAGACGAAGGCGGTGCCCTGGCCGCGGCGCGGTGCGCCCGCCCATGAGGCTGCCGCGAACACGGCCGCGCCAACGACGGTCACCCCCACCACCGTCCGCCAGCGGAGATGCGGGTGCGGGTGGAGCGGGGAGTGCGGCACCCACAACCAGGCTCCGAGCAGCGCGCCGACCAGCACCGCGACGGTGGTCAGCACCGCGATCGGTGGGACCGCCCACCCCTGGACGACGACCACCAAGCCCCACCACGCAGCCGGCACGAAGGTGTGGGCGAGCGCCACCAGGAGACGGCGCGTGCGCAGCGGCCCGCCCGGCTCCACCCATAGGTGACTGGCGAGCCGCGCCACTGCGAGCTGAACTACACCGGCGCCGACCACAGTGGTTATGGCAAGAAAGAGGCGAGGAGAAGCCCCCCAGAAGCGTGCCACCCCCGCCGCCGGCCCGTCGGCGACCCCCAGGGGAGGGGCCCAGCCGAGGCCAAGGACGGCGCACGCCACCGCGAGCTGGAAAACGCCCACCTCCGAGAACCACGATGGCGGAACCGGCACCACCGTGGGCAGCAGGGCTGCCAGCGCCAGCGCGGCGAGCGGCGGTGCCAGCCAGTAGAGGAGGAGCGCCGCGCGTGTGTGTGCGAACGCGATGCTCGGCTCGTTCACCAGCCCCCAGGGGTGGAGGCCCAGCGGGACTGCGAATCCGATCCAGCCACCGCCCGCCACCACGGTCCCGAGCCCCTGGGCGACCGCCAGCAGGAGCCAGGCCAGAGGCCAGGCGAGCAGCGCCACCCCCCAGGAAAGCACCAGCACCCGGGGGGAAAGGGGATTCAGTCGCATGAAAGCTATGATACCCGCATGCGATCGATCTCCGCGCGCGTTGCGCTCTGTCTCGTTGCCTCTGTGCCAGCTTTCGGCCAGGCCACGAGTGAGTGGCGGACCACCCATGACCTCCCCGTGGCGGTCGCGGAGGTGGCGGGAGGTGATGTGGAGGTCCTTGCCGCGGTGCTCCCCGCCGACGCGTCACCTCCCGACACCCTTGCGGGTTTTCCCACCCAGGTCACCTCGCGGCGCGGCGCGCTGCTGTGGACCGTGCGCGTGCCGGCGCTGCTCGTCCTGCCGGCGTTCTCGGAGTTCGTGCGGGCTCTCTCGCCGACAGGCACCGCGGCCGTCGTGGCGCTCGGCCCGGTGCCCGCGCGCGAGCTCGAGGGACCAATGGCGGCCCTCGAGGGCGTGCCGGTCCGGCCTCTGGCCCGGGTGCCATGCGTGCTCGCGGAGGGTGGCGTGGAGGTGCTGCGCGGCACCCCGGAGCGCGTCGCTCTCGCGCTCGCCGTTCCCGGCCCCACCGACCCCCGCTACGACACGCTGCCCGCCCTGGCGGCGTTCCTGCGGGCCAGGCTGACCGCTGCGTTCCGGGACGTTCGGGTGGAGAGCGAGCTCGAGGGCGCGTGCGCGCGTCTGCTCGTGCGCCTGCCTGCGGGGCCCGAGCATCCGCGCGTCGTTCTCCGGGGCCTGCGGCAGCGCCTGGCCGCGCTTCCGGCGACACCTCCGACCGACGACGAGGTGGCCCGCGCTGTGGCGTCGTGCCAGTCGCGGGCCGCACGCGCGGCAGTGGCCGGAACGGCCGCAGCCCAGGAGCTGGCGGAGCGGCTCGCCCTCGGCGGGAGTATTGCGGGTGCGCTCGCCACGCCCGCCGTTGATCCCGCCACCCTCGGCGAGCTCGCCCATCAGGTGCTCGACGGCCACGCCGGCTTCGCCACCGTGGTGGAGCAGGAGCGTCGGCCGCAGATCGAGCCACCGCAAACGCTTGAGAACGGCGTGGTGCTGTCGGTGCGCTGGATTCCCGGCGAAACCGGCGTCGTGGCCGTCGCGCTCGGAGGCGTCGACCCGCGCTCCGCGAGGAGGGTCCTGACCGCGGCTGCCGAGGCGACCGCGAGCGAGGGGTGGGCCGCGACCGTGGGCGACACGCTCGGCGTCCCCACCCTGGCGGTTGCGTCACCCGCCGCCGGAGTCACCTCGGTGATGGAGCACGTCAGCGAGGTCCTGGCGGCCCCAGGCTCTCCCGCCGGCGACGACCTCGACACCGAGGTGGCCCGTGCCCTCGGTCTCGCGGAGCGTGTGACCGCCGAGACCGTCTCGGTGGCGCTGGCACTCCCGCCCGAGGTGGAGGAAGGGCCCGAGGCCGCCGGCAAGTTCTTTGGCAGCCTGTCCGGAGGAGGCGTGCGCACCGGTGCCGCCTTGGCCTCTCCCGGGCTGGCCTGGAAGGCTGGAGAGGGCCCACCCCAGGAGATCGGGATGGTGGAGTTGCCGTCCACCACCGCCGGCCTGGTGGCGGGCCAGGTCGCGCAGGACCGGCTGTCCCACGAGGCGGGTGTGCGCACCTTCCTGCTGGTGCCACCCGGACGACTCCTGCTCGCGGTCGCCGTAGACGGGGGTGCCCACGTGCCGGCTCTCGACACCCGCCTGGCGTCGCTCTGGAAAGGCGCGTGTCGCCCCACCACCGCCGGCGAGACGACGGCGGCGGCGCGCCGTCTGCTCTCGCTCCTCTACGGTGACGCGGCTCAGGCCACGGCACGAGCCGCGGCCGCTGTCTTCCTGCCGGTGGTGCCCACGGACGCCGGTCTACTGGGGATGGATCCTCGCGATGTGACTGCCGTCCTCACCGCGCTCCCTGGTTGGGAGAAGCTCGCCCGCTTCGCGCGCGGTCGAGCACCGCAGGTGGTCGCGCCGCCAGCTCGCAAGGGTGGTGTGCGAAAATCCGCTTCCCCGCACTGAGGCCGCCGGGGCCGGCTGGAGGTGCCATGGAGATCGTGAAGCGAACGTTGGCGCAGCAGATGGAGCTCCTGCTCAAGGGGTGCGTGGACGTCGTGCGCCCCGAGGACCTCGAGGCACGCGTGGTCGCCGCCGGGCGCGAGGGGCGGCCGCTCACGGTAAAGGTGGGGTTCGACCCCTCGGCCCCCGATCTCCACCTCGGGCACACGGTGGTGATCAGGAAGATGCGCCACTTCCAGCAACTCGGGCACCGCGTCGTGTTCCTGATCGGCGACTTCACCGGGATGATCGGGGACCCCACCGGCAAGAAGTCGACGCGGCCTCAGCTCACGCGCGACGAGATCGCGGCCAACGCCGAAACCTACAAGCGGCAGATCTTCAAGCTCCTGGATCCCGACGCAACGGTCGTCGACTTCAACGCGCGCTGGCTGGGAGCGCTCTCGAGCGAGGAGTGGATCCGGCTCACCGCCAAGGTGACGTTGGCACAGATCCTGGAGCGGGATGACTTCCGCACGCGCCTCGAGGGCGGCGAGCCGATCTCTCTGCACGAGCTCCTCTACCCGGTGGCCCAGGCGTACGACTCCGTCGCCCTGAAAGCCGACGTGGAGCTTGGCGGCACGGACCAGCTCTTCAACCTCCTGGTAGGCCGGGACCTCATGGGCAAGCTCGGCCTCCCGCCACAGATCGTGATGACGCTGCCGCTGCTCGAGGGCCTCGACGGCGTGGAGAAGATGTCCAAATCCCTCGGCAACTACGTCGCCGTCCAGGATCCACCCGAGGAGATGTTCGGCAAGCTCATGTCGGTCTCCGACCCCCTGATGTGGCGGTACTGGACGCTGCTCACCGACCTCGACCCCGGTGAGGTTGCCTCGCTCCAGAAGAGCGTGACCTCTGGCGCCCGCCACCCGATGGACGCCAAGTTCTCGCTCGCGCGCACGATCACGGCGGACTTTCACGGGCCCCAGGCTGCGTCCGACGCCGAGGCCCGCTTTCGTACGGTTCACCAGCGGCGCGAGACCCCCGAGGACGTCGCGGAGATCACCCTCCCCGCAAGCGCGGAGCCTCCCCAACTCGTCAGGTTGCTGGTCAGCGCAGGTCTGTCCCCCAGCAACTCCGAGGCCCGCCGACTGCTTCAACAGGGTGGTGTGAGGCTTGACGGCGAGGCGGTGAGTGACCCGTTCGCCACCGTGGCCGCAGGATCGGGAAGCAGCTACCTCGTCCAGGTCGGCAAGCGTCGTTTCGCCCGGATCACCTTCTCCTAGGCCCCGACCTCACGCCGAGCCCTCCGGCGGCAAGCAGGCACGTTTCGGTGCAAAGCTCGCAGAGTGCGTCCGGAGGGCAGTGGGCGGTGGTGCGCCTGAACTCGGAGAGAAACGCCTTCGCCTCGGCCTGTCCGGAGCGGGCGAACCGGATCAGCCGCACCAGCGCCGCCCCCGTCTCCTCGGAGAGCAGGTGCTCGACCTTGCAGGCATCCAGCTCCGCCGTGTCCTCCCCGACCCCCAGGACCTCGCGCAGAAAAACCAGCAGTACCTCGTGCTTGCTCGCCACCCGGCCAACCAGGTCTGCACCCGCCGGCGAGGGGCGCAGGCGTTGCTGATCGTCGATCTCGACCAGACCGTGCTCCTGGAGGGTACGCAGCTGCAGCGATGCGGCGGCGCGCGTCACGCCCAGGCGACGTGCCACATCAGCCGCACGCGGCGCGTCTCCGAGCTTGCCGAGCGACGCGATGGCCAAGAGGTAGTGCGCCCCGGAGTGCGTGATCTCATTGTCCTCGAAGGCGCGCCAGAGCCGTGGTCGAGTGCTCATAGGTTTCCTCCGCAGCGTGCGTTGCGCGTCTCAGCCATGGGTCATGGCCCCACCATCGGCTGCAGGTAGATCGCCTGCGCAATCTCGTCCTCGAGGGCGAGGACCGTCTGGTCAACCTCGACCACTATGGATGGTTTGCGCTGGCGCAGCCCGAGCATCGCTCCCGGCATGATGCCGAGGTCGGCGAGCTGATGGAGCCGCTCCCGCTGGCGGGGCGCCACCAGCACCACCCGCCCACGCTCGCCGGGAACGAGGTCGGCCAGGCGACAAATCAGCGACGGGACTCGCCGGGACAGCGCCGAACAGCACTCGCCCGGCGGGATGGACCGCCCGTGCGGGCACAGCGGCGGGTGGCCGAGGAACGAGCATACGGCCGCCGTGGCCTGTGGCGTGAGCACGTGCTCCAGGTTACAGGCCTCGGCCTCGGTCACCTCCATCGGCAGCTCCAGCACCTGGTGAAAGAGCACCTCCGCCAGGCGATGGCGGCGGACGATCTGCCTCGCCTCCGGCTCGCCCGTCTCGGTGAGCTCCAGCTCGCCGTTGGCGAGCCGCACGAGCCTCCGCTCGACCAGTTCCCTGACAACCTCGCTCCACCCTTCCCCGGGCCCTGCGTGAATGGTCTCGGCCAGGCGGGCGACGGTGAGCGGTGTCCCTCCCTCGCGGGCGGTCCACAGCTCCTCGAGCACCTCCTCGTGCGCGATGGCGGCAGGGCGCGAGTCGAAGGAACGCTTCCCGTTCATGTTCGCCCCAGGTGGAGGAGCCTTCCCACCCATCGGGCGAGCGTGGACTCCTCGACGAACCGATAGTGGCAGTGCGGGCAGCACACCGTCCGGCACGAGGCGGGAAGCGGGCAGCCGGCCACGCATGACTCCCGCCCGGGGAACCGTCCGCCGCACAGCGGGCACTGCATCTCACGCACCTCGCCACCGCCCCCCGACGCGCTCACAGGTGGACCCCAAGCGAGCGCAGCGCCCAGTTGAGGGCAGCCCCGACCGCAAAGGCGAACGGCACGATGAACGCCACCATGGCGAGCGTCACCTTGAGGCCGCGCTCCTTGATCATCACGAAGAAATTGGCGATGCACGGCACGAACAGGGTGATGACCGTGAGGGCGACGACCGACTGCACCCCGTCCAACTCGCCGCCGCGACGCAACACGAAAAACCCCGCCGCCCCGTAGTCGCGCCGCAGAAACCCGACGAGGAACGCGTCCGTCGCCTGCGCCGGGAGGCCCAGGAGGCCAACCACCAGCGGGCGGGCGAGCGCCTCCAAGCGTGGCAGTATCGCGGTGACGTCGAGGACAAACAGCAGCAGCGTCCCGAGCACGAACAGCGGTAGCGCCTCCTTCAGGTACCACTCCGTGCGCGCCACGGTCTTCACCAGAATGTTCGCGAGGGACGGGACCCGCATCGGCGGGACCTCGAGGAGAAACTGCGAGCCCTTCCCCGGGACCAACCGCGCCGCCGCCCAGCCGACACCGAACAGAGTCCCCGCCACGACGCCGCCCCAGATCAAAGTCCCCGCCGGTGCCATCGAGCCGAGCATCGCCAGCACGACCCCGAGTTGCGCCGAGCACGGAACACCCAGCGCGAGCAACAGCGTGACTAGGACCCGTTCCTTGCGGGTGGGCAGAATACGGGTGGTGAGCGTGGCCATGGTGTCGCACCCGAGGCCGAGGATCATGGGCAGAACGGCCTTGCCGTTCAGTCCCATGCCACGGAAGATCCGGTTGAGCATCACCGCCAGGCGCGGGAGGTAGCCCGAGTCCTCCAACACCCCGAAGAGGACGAAGAACGTTCCTACCACCGGGAGGACGATCGCGATGGCGTACGTCAGCGCCATCGTGACGACGCCATACGGCCCCACGAAGAGGCTGCGCGCCCACTCCCACGGCAGCACCCTGCCCGCGAGGGCCGTCGCCGCAGGGTTGATCACCTTGCCAAAGAGCCCGTCCTCGACGAGTCTCACCAAGGTGCCGGCACCGAACACGCCCACGAACTCGTAAGCGAGGAAGAGCACCGCCAGCAGCACCGGCACTCCCCAGATCGGGTGCATGGAGAGGTCCCCCAGCCGGTCGCGCAGCGTGACGCCGCGCCCGCGCTGAACGTGAAACACCTGCTGGAGAAGCTCGACCACCGCCCGCTGGCGCGCGCGGGCGATGGCGGTGGCGGCGCTCGTGCCGAGTGCCCGTTCCAGCTCTCGCCGTCGCCGCTCCACCAGCTCCGCTGCGCCCTCGGGGAGGGTGCAGTGAGGCAACTGCGCGAAACCGCGGTCGCCCGAGAGCAGCATGAGCGCCACCCCGCGCCTGGCGTTGCCCAGTTCCTCGGGCAACAGCGCGGCAACCTCCAGCGCCGCCCGCTCCACAACCCCCGGGTATGCGCACTCGAGGCGGGCTACGGTCGCTTGATGGAGGCGGCCGGGGATGGCATCGAGCCCCTGGTTGCGCGTAGCCGTGGCGGGGATCACAGGGACCCCGAGCCGGCGCTCCAGCTCGCTCGCCTCCACGCGAACGCCGAGGTCCAGCGCCTCGTCCTGCAGGTTCAGGACGAGCAGCTGCCTTCGGCCGAGCTCGCCGAGTTGGGCGGTGAGGTAGAGGACACGCCGCAGGTTCTTGGTGTCGCCAACCTGAAGCACCACCGCGTCGGGCTCGGCGAGCAGCAGGTCGCGCGCGACCCGCTCGTCATCGGACTGTGGTGTGAGCGAGTTGGTGCCCGGGGCGTCGATGACGTCCGGCGCGCCCGGGAGCGAGAGCGCACGGCCGCGGGTGATCTCGACCGTCGTCCCGGGGTAGTTGGCGACCGTCACGTAGGTTCGGGTGAGGGCGCCGAAGATCACGCTCTTGCCGACGTTGGGGTTGCCGACCAGCAGCACCGGTGGCGCGGTGGGGCGTGCGGCGAGGTCCGGTGCGCGGCTCATATCTGTGGATGCGGGTCCAGGCAACGGACTCGGCGTCACACCCAGTGTGGGGCCGCGACGGCAGGTTGTCAAGTATACTTAACAGCTCAGGAGGCACCGTCACTTCGGCGGGATGGCATCACTCGTTGCGCTGGCACTCCGCGCACAGCCCCTGAATCTGGAGGCTGTAGAAGCTCGGTCGGAAGTTGTGCTCCAGGCAGACCTGCCGCTGGCGCTCGTCCAGGTCGGAGTCGTAGAACTCGATGATCCTGCCGCACCCTGTGCACACCATGTGGTCGTGACGCTTGCCCGGGGTGACCCGCTCGTAGACGTAATGCTCGCGCCCGAGGCGGGACTTGCGCGCGAGCCCACACTGCACCAGCAGGTCCAAGGTGCGGTAGATCGTGGCGCGGGAGACCCTCTTGCCCTGATTGCGGAGCTGGAACAGGAGTGAGTCGGCATCCAGGTGCCCCGTCGAGTTGAACAACTCCTCGAGGAGCATGAGACGCTCCTTCGTCACCTTGAGGTTGTTGTCACGCAGGTATTGGACGAAGAACTTCTCGGCACGCTTCATCGTCGCCTCCGGATGCGCGTCTCAATATCACCAGGGGGCAACGCTAAACGGTTCTGAGTCCGGTGTCAAGAGGCTGCCGCTTCGGCCTTGTCCGGTCGCGTCATGTGGACCGGTCCCTCCACCACACCGCCCTCGGCGACGACGAGCGTGGGAGCGAAAATCTCAGCAAACACCTGCCCGGTCCCGTGGATCACGACGCGCTCCTTGGCTCGCACCGTCCCCCGGACCGTGCCCGCCACCACCAGCCGCCCCACCGCGATCTCCCCCTCTACAACCCCACCCTCGCCCACCAGCAGCTCGTGCTCGCTCGAGACCGTTCCGGCGAGGTGTCCGTGGACCCGCAAGAGGTCGGAGAACACAACCTCACCCTTGATGCTGCACCCCTGGTCCAGAAACCCATTGAGCGTTCCGTGGCTCTTCTTCATCGTCTCTCCCGCGTCAACTGCCGAAACAGCCGGATGAGATCGTCCTCGCTCGCAAAGCGCAGACGGATCTCGCCGCCGCGGCGCCGGCGGTGAATCTCAACCCGAACGCCAAGCGCCAGCGAGAGACGATCGGCCGCTTCCTGAGTTTCCGGGTCCACGGCCCGGCGCCGCCGGGCCGGGCGGGGCTGCAGGTGCCGCTCGAGATCCCGCACGCTCCACCCCTCGCGCACGCAGCGCCCGGCCAGGCCCACCTGCCGCTCGGCCTCACCGACACCGGCGAGCGCACGGGCGTGCCCGGCGGAGAGCTCCCCGCCGTCAACCAGCTCCTGGACCGCCATCGGCAGCTGCAGCAGGCGCAGGGCGTTGGCCACCGTGGAGCGCTCCTTCCCGACTCGCCGGGCGATCTCCTCCTGGGACAGACCCAGCTCCGAGCGCAGGTGGTGGTAGGCGCGCGCCTCCTCGATCGGGGTCAGGTCCTCGCGCTGGAGGTTCTCGATCAACGCCAGTGCCAGCTGGTCGGCGTCCCCTTCCGGCTCCCGCAGCACCGCCGGGATGCGCTCGAGACCGGCCAGGCGCGCCGCACGCCACCGGCGCTCCCCGGCGATCAGCTCATACCCCCCGGTGGATCCGCGGCTCACCACCACCGGTTGAAGCAGCCCGTGCTGCTTGAGCGAGTCGGCCAGCTCCTCCAGGCTCGCGGCGGAGAACTGGCGTCGGGGCTGCAGGGGGTTGGGGTGGATCTCGGCCACGGGCAGATCCGCCACGCCGGTGGTTTTCAGCGAAGGCGCCTCGGGGATCAGCGCGGCGATGCCCTTACCCAACGCGGACCGCTTCATTGGCCCTCCGCCGCTGCACCAGCTCGTGCGCCAGGCCCAGGTACGCCTGGGCACCACGGCAACGGATGTCGTACTCCAGGATCGTGCGCCCGAACGATGGCGCCTCGGCCAGGCGCACGTTGCGGGGGATCACCGTGTGGAAGGTCAGATCCCCGAAAAACCGCCGAACCTCGGACACCACCTGGTGCGAGAGGGTCACCCGCTCGTCGTAGAGGGTCAACACCGCCCCGTCCACCGCGAGGGTCGGGTTCCACGCCGCGCGCACCCTCTCGAGGGTGCGCATCAGCTCACTCACCCCTTCGAGGGCGAAATACTCGCACTGGATCGGGATCAGCACCGCATCGGCGGCGGCCAGCGCGTTCAGTGTGAGGATGCCGAGCGATGGCGGGCAGTCGATCAGAACCCACCGGTGATCGGTGGGAGAGTTCGAGAACGCCTGGCGAAGCCGCTCCCCCCGCTTCGGATCGGCGAGCAGTTCGACCTCGGCCCCCACGAGGTCGCGCTTGGAGGGGAGCAGGTCGAGGCCCGGAAAGCGCGTGCTCACCGTGGCGTCGCGCAGCGGTACCAGACCCTCGAGAACCTCGTAGGAGGTGACGCCGTTTCCCTCCCACCCCAGGCCGGAGGTGCAGTTCGACTGGGGGTCGAGGTCGAGGGCAAGCACGCTCTCCTCACAGGCTGCCAGCGCCGCGCCCAGGTTCATCACCGTGGTGGTCTTGCCGACCCCGCCCTTTTGGTTCGCGACCGCCACAACTCGCTGACGTTTCACAACTTCCCCCGGTGTTTCACGTGGAACATCGACGCCAAACCGCGAGGCTGCCTCGCGATGGATCCGGCAGCGCGAAGGTTAACACACGCCCCTCCGGCACCTTCTGCCCCAGCTCCGCGGCGTTGGCTGCGCTGGTCCACCACAGCCAGGTGCCATTCGCATGCAGGAGACGCCCCGCGTGGGGGAGCCAGGCGCCGGCCTCGACCCCTCGCACCGTGGCCACCGTGTAATCGGCACCTCGATGCTCGCCCGCGTGCTCCCGCACTACCTCAGCCGGCAGCCCGAGCTCCCGGACGACCTCGCGCAGGAACGCCCACCGCCGCTCCCGGGGCTCCAGCAGCACCCCGCGCACTCCGGGCCGCGCGAGCAGCAGCGGCACCGCCGGGAACCCGTTCCCGCTCCCCACGTCCAGCAGCGTGCCGGGCGAGCCCACCCAGGGAAGTGCCGCCAGCGACTCGAGGACGTGCCCGGTCACGAGCTCGTTCTCATCGACGTCACCGAGGAGATCCACCGCAGAACCCCAGCGGCCCAGCAGCTCGAGGTAGCCGCCGAGCGCGCCCGCGAGCTCGGGCTCCACGTCGGCCACCCGGAGCCGCTCGGCCCACGCTTCCCGCCCGCGACCTCGCCACGCCGTCACTTCGCGGGCTCGGCTCCCGTCATCATCTTCTCGGTCAGAACCTGCTGGCCGATCGTGAAGAGGTTGTTGACCAGCCAGTAGAGCACCAGGCCGGATGGGAAGCTCATGAACATGAAGCCGAAGATGAACGGCATCAACATGAACATCCGCCGCTGCGCCGGGTCCCCCATTTGGGGCGCCATGCGCTGCTGCAGCACCATGCTCGCCGTCATCAGGATGGGCGTGATGTAGGTCGGGTCCTTGGCGGCAAGGTCCTTGATCCAGAACATGAACGGGGCTTGACGGAGCTCGATCGCGTAGGCGAACAGCGTGTACAGCGCCCACAGGATCGGAAGCTGCACCAGCATCGGCAGGCACCCGCCCATCGGGTTGACTCCCTCCTGCTTGTAGAGCGCCATTACCTCCTGGTTCATGCGCGCCCGCACGGTTGAGTCCTTCTTGGCCCGTTCCTTGTAGCGGTCCTGGATCGCCTTCATTTTGGGCTGCAGCGCCTGCATCCGCTTCATCTGCACCGCGCTCTTGTGGTTCAGCGGGAACAGCAGCAACCGGATCCCCGCGGTCAGGACGATGATCGCGACGCCCCAGTTGGCCACCCAGGAGTGGATCCAGCGCAGCGCGGCCAGGAACCCGACCGACAGGAAACCGAAAATGCCGAACGAGAGCGTCTCCTCCAGCCCCCGCCCGTACCCCACCAGGGTGCCCCGCTCCTTGGCCCCGGCGTAGAGCGTCCCACGCACCACGCCTCCCGATCCCACGGCCACCACCTGCGGCAGCCTCGCCGGCGGCTTGGCCTTCGCCGCTGGTGCGGGGGTCGCATCCGATCGGGTCGCGTCGGCGCTCCCAGCACCGGGCAGCGTCGCGTCCCGCCCGACTCCGGGGTCCCTGGCCTGCACCCCTTCGATCCGGACCCCCTCCAACCCGCTCGACGGCAGCAGGACCACCAGGAAGTACTGGTCCTCAACGCCCGCGAAGTCGATTGCGCCCCGCACGGGTTGTGGGGCGTCGAGCTTGGCGGCGCTCACGCGCTCCACTTTCCCCCCGACCCTCACCACCGCCCCTAAACCACCGAACCGTCCCTGCTCTTCGGACTTGAGCCCCTTTTGGAGACCCGTCGCCACCACCACCCCGACGCTCGCCGGCTCGCCCCCGCCGCGCACTTCGACCTCGAGCGCGTACTTCCCCTTCCCGGCGCTCACCCTCTTCTCCACCCAGTTCCCCTTGCCATCGCTCCACCGCAGGCCGAGCCACCCGCTCCCCCTCTCGACCTGGTAGAGCTCGTCGTTCCATGGGCCCGGGACCCCCAATGAGAGCGGCGCTGGAACCCCCGGTTGGACCAGCTCGAGCGGCGCTCCCGCATCGTCCTTGTACTCGGAGAGGATCAGCGAGGTCAGCACGCCCCCTTTCGGGTTCACCAGACCGTGCCAGCCCTCACCTTCGAGGGCGATCTCGCCGGCGTCCTGCCCGACGACCGCCGGGAGCACAGGCACCTGCGGGTGTGGGGTTGCAGCGGGTACAGGCGGAGCACCGGGCTGGCTCACCGGCGTGGAACCCACCGCGGGTGGGGGTGCGGCCGGTCCCGCGGGCGGACGTTGCGGCGCGAACAGCGAGAACCAGAGGATGATGACCACGCCCGACAGCACCGCCGCGAGCAACACTCGTCGTTCCATCTACCGTCCCCCTCTGCGCGGCGGCACCGGATCGTACCCTCCCGGGTTCCACGGGTGGCAGCGTGCCAGACGGCGCGCCCCCAGCCACACCCCGCGCGGCAGCCCGTGTTCTCCGATCGCGTCCCGCATGTACTCCGAACAGGTCGGCTGGAAGCGGCAGGCCGGTGGAAGCAGAGGTGAGACCCACCGCTTGTAGGCGGAGAGCGTGGCCATCAGGACGCGGGCGGGTGCGCTCCCCGCCGGAGCTTGGTCAGGCACCGCGCGAAGTCCTCCACCAGCTCGTCCCATGCGGCCCCAGCGCACCCCTGGCGCACGTTGACAACCAGGTCCCCGCGCCACCCCGAGAGCAGTTCGCGGTGGGCACGGAAGAGCTCCCGAACGCGTCGGCGCGCCCGATTGCGCACGACCGCGCCGCCGGTCTTTCGACTCGCGGTGATGCCCAGGCGGCACACTTCACCATCCCCTGCGCGCGCGAACACCACCACGTACCGTCCCACCACCTTGACGCCATCGGCGTAGACACGCTGAAACTCCGCGCGTCGTAGCAGCCTGTCCAGATCGCCCCCGCGTGGCTCAAACGGTCAGGCGCTTGCGCCCCTTGCGCCGGCGCGCGGCGAGCACCCGGCGTCCCATGGGTGTGCTCATCCTCGCCCGGAAGCCGTGGGTCTTTTTCCGCCGCCGGTTGTTCGGCTGGAAAGTTCGCTTCATCTTTCACGCCCCTCACTGCCCCCGACCGTCTGGGTACGGGGAAAAAGGAGTGTACGTCGCCGGCCGCTCCCGGTCAAGAACGCCCTGTGTTAAGCTCCCCGGGCCCGTCGGGGACCGTGAAACATGCCTTCAACTGACCTCTGGTCCGGTGTCAAGAACATCCTGCGATCTCGGATCTCAGCTGACGACTTCGAGGTGTGGTTCGCCCCCCTCGGCGCGCGCTCTGTCGCCGACCGACTCACCCTCGTGGCACCATCCCGGGTCTATGCCGATTACATCCGCGATCACTACCTCCCCGTCCTCCAGGACTGTGCGGCCCAAGCCGCCGGCCACGCGGTGGCGGTGACCCTCGACATCGCGGGCGACACCCTGCAGGCGCCTCCCCCAACGCACCGCGGCGCCCCGCTGAACCCCCGCTACACGTTTGCCGCGTTCGTGCCCGGCCCGTCCAACCAGTTCGCGCGCGCGGCGGCTCAGTCGGTCGCCGAGAATCCCGGTCGCGCCTACAACCCCCTCTTCCTTTACGGCGGCTCCGGTCTCGGCAAGACCCACCTCCTGCACGCCATTGGAAACGAGATCCTCGCGCGCAACCCGCGCAGCCGGGTCCGCTACGTTCCCACGGAGAACTTCGTCAACGAGCTCATCAACTCGATCCGGTTGCAGCGAATGGCGGCGTTTCGCGAGGCGTACCGCTCGATCCACATGCTGCTCCTCGACGATGTTCACATCCTGGCCGGCAAGGAGCGAACCCAGGAAGAGTTCTTCCACACCTTCAACGCCCTTCACGAGGCCGGGCACCAGATCGTGCTCACCTCCGACACCTCACCGGCTGCGATCCAAGGCCTCGAGGAGCGCCTGCGCACTCGCTTCGTGTGGGGCCTGGTTGCCGACATCCAGCCCCCTGACCTGGAAACCAAGTGCGCGATCATACGCGAGAAGTCCCACACGGAGGGCGTTGACCTCGCTGACGATGTTGTTCTCTTCATCGCGCGCCGCGTGCGCGAGAACGTGCGGGAGTTGGAGGGGTATCTCAACCGGGTGATCGTTTACTGCACGCTCACCGGGCAACCCGCAACGCTGGAAACCGTCCGAAACGCGCTCACGCCGTTGCTTCCCGAGGAGCGCCACGCCACGCCGGCCGACATCATCCGTTTCGTCGCCCACCACTATGGCGTGAAGGTCGCCGACCTGAAGGGCCGCGACAACCGGCGATCCGTCGCGTTCCCTCGCCAGGTGGCGATCTACCTCATCCGAGAGATCCTCAGCGTCTCCTACCCCGAGATCGGAAAGCTCTTCGCCAAACACCACTCGACCGTCATGTACTCAGTGGAGACGATCACCGAGGAGCGCCGCTCCAACCCGTCTCTGGACGCCACCCTCACCACGTTCATTGAACACTTTCGGTAGCCTGCGGAAAAGCGCAGTCCCGTCGGGAACCCGTCTGTTTTTTCCGCACTCCATCCACACCCGCTTATCCACAGGCCCCGCCCACTCAAACCGTGCAGGAGCAGGCCCCTCCCGCACCGACATCGGTCCTCCACACCCTCGACGACTACGGCGAAAGTCTGTACAATCCTTCTGCTTCGTAGGAGTAGCCGGGAGACCAGCAAATGGACGTCACCCTCAACCGCGCGACCGTGCTCGAGGAACTCCAGCTGATCCAGGGGGTCGTCGAGCGCCGCACCACGATCCCGATCCTCTCGAACATTCTCCTGACGGCTGAAGGGGATCGCCTGCACCTTGCCGCGACCGACCTCGACGTGACGATCTACACCCAGTGCTCCGCGGTGGTGCGAAAAGAGGGGCGTACGACCATCCACGGCAAGGTGTTCTTCGATCTCGTGCGCTCGCTTCCTGCGGAAACCCTCGACCTCTCCTGGAAGGAGGCGCGTGTCGAGGTGCGCTCTGGTGCCTTCAACTCACAGCTCGCGAGCCTCGATCCGGCCGACTTTCCGACCCTACCCGAGGTCCCGAATGGGCAGGGGTTTGCAGTTGATCTCGCGGTGTTGCGTCGGCTGATTGATCGCTCGGTGTTCGCGGTCTCCGGCGAGGAGGGTCACTTCCAGTACAACGCCGCCCTGCTCCTCGTCTCCGCGAAGTTCCTCGAGATGGTGGCGACGGACGGCCACCGCCTCGCCTGGGTGAAGGCACCCCACGGTTCGGGAGCGCCGCCCTTCGAGCACCAACTGCTCCCCCGCAAGGTTCTCAACCAACTGCGTCACCTCAGCGCCGAGGCCAACACACCGCTTTACGTCGCCCGCGGGGAGAACCACCTCGCGTTCCGGCTTGGCGACCGCGTGCTGCTGTCGCGCGTTCTCGAGGCACGGTTTCCGCAGTACGAGCGGGTGCTCGTGCGCGACAACCCGCATCGCGCACGGGTTCAGCGCCAGGAGTTGGGAGCCGCCCTGCGGCGCGTTGCGCTCCTCGCCAGCGAGCGGACGCACGGCATTCAGATGCAGTTCGACAAGGACTCCATCGCGCTCGCCTCCGTGGGGTTCGACCTCGGACAGGCGGCGGAAGAGGTGACCTGCAGCTACGCGGGTCAGTCGTTGAAGGTGTTCGTGAACGCGAACTATCTGCTCGACTTCCTCGGTGCCGTCGATGTCAAGGAGGTGGAGCTGCAGCTCCGCGACGCCGACGGCCCTATCGTCATCACGCCCCTGGGCGAGGACGCCGCGGCTGGGGAGTGCCTGTACGTCATCATGCCGATCCGTCTCTGACGGCGTGGCGCTGCATCGTCTTTCCCTGACCGGCTTCCGGAACCTGGCGGCGCAGGAGCTCGAGGTCCGAGCCGGACTCACCGTGGTGGTCGGCCCCAACGGCTCAGGCAAGACCAACCTCCTCGAGGCCCTCGCGGTGTTCGGAAACCTCGCGTCGTTTCGTCCGGGTCCTGCGTTGGCGTGGGTGCAGCGCGGTGCGCGGGGGTTCACCCTGGCCGGGACGGTCGGGCGCGGCGGTGCGGCGGTGGAGTTGCGGCAGGACGCACGGGCCGGGCGCACCCTGGGCCGGATGCTGTTCCGAGGGGCGCGCCGGCTGGGTGCCGCCGAGTACCTCGAGCTCTTCCCCGTGGCTGCCCTGTCCGGTCACGATCGCCAGTTGGTGTGGGGGGCACCCGAGGACAGACGACGGTTCCTGGACCGCCTGTGCTTCCACCTCCACCCCGAGGCGCTGGAGGTGCTGCAGCGCTACCGGAGGGCTCTGCGGCAGCGCAACGCCCTGCTTGCAGGCATCGGGCGGGAGGAGGAGTTCGAGGCGTTCGAGCACGATCTCGCCTTCCTGGGCGCGCGGATCGTGGGGTTCAGGCAGGTGGCCGTCGCCGGTCTGGAAAAGCACGTTGGTGCGGAGCTTGAAGCCCTGGGATGGTCCCTTCCGCGCCCGGTTTTGCGGTATAATTCGCCGGATGGCGTCGCGGTCGCAGAACCCGCGACCCTGGCGGCCCGCCTGCGCGCGGCGCTGGCGGCCTCGCGCCGCCGGGAGCGCGCACGCGGCCACACCGCCGTGGGGCCGCACCGCCACGACCTGGTGCTCACCGTGCAAGGCGCTCCGGCGAGAGAGGTGCTCTCTGCGGGACAGGGAAAGCTGCTGGCCACGGCGCTGAAGCTGACGGCGATGACGTTGCTTGGGGAGGTGAGGGGGCGGACCCCCACCGTGGTCTTTGATGATGTTGACGCCGAACTAGACGCCGTGGTGCTGCGGCGGGTGCTGGGGCGTCTACAGGGTGACGGCCAGGCGCTGCTCTCCTCGGCGCACGAGGAGATGGTGCTGTCGCGCCTGGCGGCGGGCACGGTGTGGCGCATGCGCGCCGGCACCGTCGAGGTGGTGCCCGCGGGAGGGAGTGAGGCTTGACCGGGAAAATCTACGACGCCGAGAGCATCAAGCTGCTCAAAGGTCCGGACGCGGTTCGCAAGCGGCCGGGGATGTACATCGGTGACACCGACGATCTCTCCGGGCTGCACCACATGGTTTGGGAGGTGGTGGACAACGCGGTCGACGAGGCGCAGGCGGGTTTCGCCACTCGGATATCCGTGCGCATTCACACCGACAACTCGGCTACGGTTGAAGACAACGGGCGTGGCATTCCCGTCGACATCCACAAGGAGACCGGCCGGCCCGTCACCGAGGTCATTATGTGCGAGCTGCACTCAGGCGGGAAGTTCGACAACAACGCCTACAAGGTGTCGGGCGGCCTGCACGGGGTCGGGGTCTCGGTGGTGAACTTCCTCTCGGAGTGGCTGCGCTTGGAGATCCGCCGCGACGGGGGGGTGTTTGAGCAGGAATACAGGCGTGGGGTGCCTGCGGCGCCGCTCAAGCGGGTCGGCAACTCCACCAAGACTGGAACGGCCGTCAGCTTCAAGCCCGACCCCGAGATCTTCTCGATCCTGGAGTTCCACCACGATCTGCTGGTCCAGCGCCTGCGCGAGTTGGCGTTTCTGAACCCGGGGCTGGCCATTCGGTTCTTCGACGAGCGCAACGGCGGCGAGCAGGAGTTTCAGTTCAAGGGGGGGATCGCGGCGTTCGTCGAGTACCTGAATCGCGCGAAGACGACACTCCACGCCAAGCCGATTCAGCTCCTGGAGGCCAAATCCGAGGGCGAGGAGATTGCGATCGCCCTGCAGTGGCACGACGGCTACACGGAGAACGTCCTTCCCTTCACCAACACGGTCTACAACGCGGACGGAGGCGCGCACCTGTCCGGGTTCCGCTCCGCCCTCACACGCACCATCAACGCGTACGGTCAGACCAGCAACCTACTCAAGAACCTCCCCGAGGGGCTTACCGGCGAAGATGCGCGGGAGGGGCTCACCGCGGTTTTGTCGGTGAAGATCCGAGACCCCAAGTTTTCGTCCCAGACCAAGGACAAGCTGGTTTCGTCCCACGTCAAGGGCTGGGTGGAGTCGGTGGTGAACACTCGCCTCGCAGAGTTCTTCGAGGAGAACCCGCCCATCGCGCGGCGGATCGTCGGGAAGTGCGTGGAGGCGGCGCGCGCGCGTGAGGCGGCGCGCAAAGCGCGCGAGCTCACACGTCGCAAGGGTGCCCTCGACAGCTCCTCACTGCCCGGCAAGCTGGCGGACTGCCAGGAGAAGGACCCGGCCGGAGCCGAGCTGTTCATGGTGGAGGGCGACTCGGCCGGGGGCTCTGCCAAGCAGGGGCGTGACCGCCGCTTCCAGGCGATCCTGCCGCTGCGGGGCAAGATCCTCAACGTGGAGAAAGCACGCTTCGACAAGATGCTGTCGAACCAGGAAATCCGGACGATCATCCAGTGCCTGGGCACAGGCATAGGCGCCGAGGACTTCGACATCGCGAAGGTTCGCTACCACAAGATCATCATCATGACCGATGCGGACGTGGACGGGGCTCACATCAGGACCCTCTTGCTGACGTTCTTCTTCCGTCACTTCCGGCCGGTGATCGAGCGGGGCTTCCTCTACATCGCCCAGCCGCCGCTCTACAAGGTGGCGCACAAGAAGGAGGAACGGTACCTCAAGGACGACGCGGAGCTGTCGTCGTTCCTGCTCGATCGCCTCTCCGACGGTGCGACGCTGACGCTCGCGGGGAGCGGCCGCACTCTGAAGGGCAAGGAGCTCAAGGACGCCATCCGCCGCCTGGAGCGCACGCTCGAGCACCTCGAACGGCTGGACCAGCGCGGCTGGCCTCAGGAGCTGGTGATGGCGATGCTCCGCCAGGGTGTCGGGAAGCGCGAGCACCTGGCGGACGGCAAGCTCATGGAGGCGTTCGCTGCGGAGCTGCGCGAGGAGTACGAGGACGCGGAGATCTCCGAGGACGAGGAGCACGGCGTGAAGCTGGTGCGGGTTACCTACAACAAGAACGGCCGGAAGCGCGCGGTCGAACTCGGGTACCAGATCCTTCGCACGTACGAGTACACCCAGCTCCTCGATCTCCACAGGCACCTGAGGGACTTCGACGTGCCGCCGTTCCACCTCGAACTGGAGGGCGTGAAGGAGACGTACGAGTCCTCACAAGACCTGGTTGGGCGCGTCTACGAAAGCGCCCGCCACGGCCTCTCGATCCAGCGCTACAAGGGTCTGGGCGAGATGAACCCCGGGCAGCTGTGGAGCACCACAATGAACCCGGAGACGCGGCGCCTGCTGCAGGTGCGCGTGGAGGACGCGGCGGAAGCCGACGAGTTGTTCACCGTTCTGATGGGTGACGCCGTAGAGCCGCGCCGCGCATTCATCGAACGCAACGCCCTTGAGGTCGTCAACCTGGATGTCTAGGAGAGAAGACCGACCATGACCGACACGCTTTTTGCCCGGGAGGATCGGATCCCGGTCGCCATCGAGAAGGAGCTGAAACGCTCCTACCTCGACTATGCGATGAGCGTGATCATCGGCCGCGCCCTCCCGGACGTGCGCGACGGCCTCAAACCGGTGCACCGCCGCATCCTCTTCGGGATGGGGGAGCAAGGGAACACGGCCGGCAAGGCATACAAGAAGTCGGCCCGTATCGTCGGGGACGTCATGGGCAAGTACCACCCCCACGGCGACGCCGCGATCTACGACGCCCTGGTTCGGATGGCGCAGCTGTTCTCCATGCGGCACGTGCTGG